>ERZ1106935.2291-NODE-2291-length-13517-cov-17.249814_pt1 | contig 13517 bp, 9 predicted proteins | sample MGYA00403666_ERZ1106935 | MGnify/ENA primary metagenome ERZ1106935 (study PRJEB35170, sample SAMEA104062452) | human gut metagenome | biome: human gut; feature: human-associated habitat; material: faeces | place: Denmark | collected 2012-11-20 ... | reverse complement strand
GGGCTTGCAGCGACGGACCTCAGGACACTCTTACACCACGTCTGCGCGCGCCACCCCTTCGCAAACAAAAACCGGGGCCCACATGATGCGGACCCCGGCTCAATACCCTGACGATATGTCAGTTACGCCCTACACGTAGAACAGGATGTCGTCGTAGGTCGGGACCGGCCAGTAGTCGGCTGCCACGATCTCCTCCATGGCGTCCACGGCGGCACGCAGCGCATCCATAGCGGGAACGACCTCGTGCGCGTACACGTTGGCCTGCTCCTGGCCATCGAGGGCCTCAGCCTTCTGATGCACGGCGTCGAGCGCCTTGATGGAGTCGTTGATGGTGGTGATACCGTTGCAGAGCTTGTTGAGCGTGTTCTGCTCGCACTGCATGGCGGCCTCGGCACCGGCGGCACGAATAGTCTCAAGGCCCTTAGCGACCTTGGTGGCATAGGCGGTAATGACCGGGCGATAGGTACGACGCGCCTCGCGAACCATCGTGGTGGCCTCGATGTTCATGAGCTTGTTGTACTTCTCGAGCTTGCAGTCGTAGCGGCACTGAGCCTCGGCCTTGGTCAGGACACCCGTCTCCTCAAAGAGCGCGATGGCCTTTTCGGAAACAAAGGCGGGCAGGGCGTCGGCCGTGGTCTTGTTGTTGGCAAGGCCGCGCTTCTCGGCCTCAACGGGCCACTCGTCGGAGTAGCCATCACCGGAGAACAGGATGCGCTGGTGGTCGGTCAGGACCTTCTTGCAGTACTCGAGCGCAGCGTCCTGGAACTCATCCTCGGGCGTACCCTCAAGCGCGTCGGCGAAGGACTTGAGCGACTTGGCCACGGCGGCATCGAGCACCAGGTTGGAGTCGGAGACGTTCTGCTCGGAGCCGCAGGCACGGAACTCGAACTTATTGCCGGTGAAGGCAAACGGGGAGGTGCGGTTGCGGTCGGTGTTGTCCTGCATCAGCTTGGGCAGAGTATCGGCGCCCAAGTCGAGCACGCCGCGCGTGGCATGGACGGAAGCCTTGCCATCGATGATCTTCTCGACGACCTCGGTAAGCTGGTCGCCCAGGAAGATGGACATAATCGCCGGAGGAGCCTCGTTGGCGCCCAGACGATGGTCGTTGCCGGCCGAGGCAACAGAGGCACGCAGGAGCTCCTGATAGTTATCAACGGCCTCGATCACCGCGGTGAGGAAGACGATGAACTGCAGGTTGTCGAGCGGGGTGTCGCCCGGGTCGAGCAAGTTCTCGGACTCGGTGCCGAGCGACCAGTTGTTGTGCTTGCCCGAGCCGTTGATGCCCTCGAAGGGCTTCTCGTGCAGCAGGCAGACCAAGTCGTGACGGGAGGCGATAAGCTTCATCTTCTCCATCATGACCAGGTTCTGGTCGATGGCCTCGTTGACCTCGCCATAGACAGGGGCGAGCTCATGCTGGCAGGGCGCGACCTCGTTGTGCTTGGTCTTGGCGGGAATGCCAAGCGCCCACAGTTCATCGTCCAGATCCTTCATATAAGCCGAGACGGTGGGGCGGATAGCGCCAAAGTAGTGCTCCTCGAGCTCCTGGCCCTTGCAGGGAGCAGCACCAAAGAGAGTGCGGCCGGTGATGACCAGGTCCTTGCGCTTGCGGTAGGCGTCCTTCTTGATCAGGAAGTACTCCTGCTCGTCGCCCACGGAAGGAACGACCTTCTTGGGGGTCTTACCGAACAGCGCCAAAACGCGCTTAGACTCACGCGAGAGCGCGGTCATGGAACGCAGCAGCGGGGTCTTCTTGTCCAGGGCCTCGCCCGTGTAGGAGCAGAAAGCCGTGGGGATGCACAGGACATCGTCCTTGATAAAGGCGGGGCTAGTGGGGTCCCAAGCGGTGTAGCCACGGGCCTCGAAGGTGGCGCGCAGGCCGCCGTTGGGGAAGCTCGAGGCGTCCGGCTCGCCCTGGATGAGGTTCTTGCCCGTAAACTTGGTAATGGCGGTGCCGTCGTGGTTGGGCTCCAGGAAGCTGTCGTGCTTCTCGGAAGTAATGCCCGAAAGCGGCTGGAACCAGTGCGCGTAGTGCGTCGCGCCCTTGGAGATGGCCCAGACCTTCATGGCATGGGCAACGGCGTTGGCCACATCCAGGTCGAGCGGCTCACCGCCCTCGAGGGTTGCAGCAAGGCGCTTCCAAATGTCCTTGGGGAGGTAGTCCTTCATGACTTCCTCAGAGAACACCATGGTCCCGAAGCGGTCAGTAAGATCGGCCATACGGAACTCCCTTCGTATCGGCACCGCGTGAGAAGCGGTGTTGATTACTAACGAACGAGTCATAGCTTAGACTCGCCGTGTTTCCGCGACATTACCGTTATGTTGCTGTCGCGAAACCAATCAATGAGGTTACCCTATCGAGGCGGCGTTGCCACCCTCAACAGCCAATCAACTGCATAAATTGCAGACCTCTCTCCATGGTTTAAGGGTAGTCAATTTGGGATGGAGCTCTATTAACTGGTATTTTGCATCAGATACCAGTCTTTATAGTCCGTGCCTAGATTAGCCGCTCTGTTATAGAGAAAGCCGATAGCAAGGCATCTTTGATTGGTATCCCCGAATAACGAGTGAAACTCCACCGTGACACAGTGGTGCTGTAGAATCCTTACAACACATCACACTATTACGTATCTAGAGGAGCACGATATGCGCGTCGACGAGGTTTTTAAGCAGGCAGCATCCCAGGGCACCGCGCCCGTTTCGTTTGAGATGTTCCCGCCCAAGGGCGAGCTCACCCTCGACACGGCTCGCGAAGTGGCAGGCAATCTGTGCAAGCTTTCGCCGAGCTTTGTCTCGGTCACCTGCTCGGCCGGCGGCTCGGGCAACGGTGCCGCCACCGCCCCCATCGCGCATATGATTACGAGCGAATTCGACACGCCCTCGGTGGCACACCTTACCTGCGTGGGCCGCTCGCACGCCGATATCGCCGCCAAGATCGACGAGTATCGCACCGCCGGCGTGGAAAACATCCTGGCCCTGCGTGGCGATCTCCCTGCCGGCGCAACCGAGGACGACAAGCCCGCCTCGGACTACGCCTACGCCCGCGACCTCATCCCCGAGCTCGTCGACGCCGGCTTTTGCGTGGGCGCCGCAGCCTACCCCGAGGGCCACATTGCCTGTGAGGATCTCAACCTCTCGGTCGAACACCTCAAGCAAAAACAGGACGCCGGCGCGAGCTTCTTTGTGACGCAGCTCTTCTTTGATAACGAGTGCTTCTACCGTTTTCGCGAGCTTGCCGACAAGGCCGGCATCACCGTGCCCATTACCGCGGGCATCATGCCGTTTATGGGCAAGTCACAGATCAGCCGCATGGTCTTTATGTGCGGCGCGTCGCTGCCCTCCCCCGTCATCAAGATTCTCGCCAAGTACGAGAATGACCCCGAGAGCCTGCAGGCAGCTGGTGTAGATTATGCAGCCCGCCAGCTTTGCGACCTCAAGGAGCACGGCGCCGACGGCCTGCACCTGTACACTATGAACCGTCCTGCGATCGCCGCGACCATTATGGAGCGCCTGGGGTAATGGAAAAACCGCACATCGATACAGCCACTGTCAAAGTGCCGGCCGACCTTGCGTCGCCGGCGCTTTACCGTGTCGATGCTGCGCACCATCCCCGTGTCGACCGTGCCGAGATGCTGCGGTATCTGGGTTACGGCGGCCAGCAGATTGAGCCCGAACTGTCACGACGTATTGAGCTTGTGGTCGAGCGCCTTGAGCTTGACATTGAGCCCCGTGGCGTGCGCCGCGTATTTGCCGTCGATGCCACGAGCGTGGACGAGCAGGGCAAGCCTTGCATCCGTCTGGTCGGCACCAATGTTGAGCTGCGCGGTCGCGATATCTATCGACATCTTAAGGACGCCCGTATGGCTGCGCTCATGGCATGCACCCTCGGCATGGATGCTGAGCGCCGTTTGCGCACCACGGGAGCCCAACATCCCCTGGAGGGCGCCGTGCTCGACGCCGCGTGCTCCGCTTACGTGGAAGCCGCCGTTGAGCAAATGGACCAGCGGGTCAAGACGGACGCCGCCGTTCATGGGCTCGCCGGCAACTGGCGCTTCAGTCCCGGCTACGGCGACTGCCCGCTTACGGCGCAGCGCTCAATCGTGGCTGCGCTCAACGCCACGCGGCTCATCGGCCTGACCGTCACGCCCACCAGCCTGCTCATGCCCACCAAAAGCGTAACCGCGGTGATCGGCCTGTTCGACGGCGAAGTCCACGACGCCCAGACCCGCCCCACCTGCAATATCTGCCGCATGCGCGAGAACTGCCGCTTCCGTGCCGCCCACACCACCTGCTATTCCAGCCATTAGGAGCCCTCGATGTTTACTCCGCTTATCACTCATGATTCTGACGGCACTGCATTGGCGGCACCCGTTGATGCCGCACGTCGCAACGGTGCCACGTACAAGACGCGCACGATCGACGATCTGCGCATTAAGGACGATCGCCTGCGTGCGGCCATCGAGGGCACGGGACACCTGCTGTTCGACGGCGGCATGGGCACCATGTTGCAGGCCGCTGGCATGAAGGCGGGCGCCCTGCCCGAGCTGCTCAACTTTGAGGAGCCCCAGGTCATTACCGACATTCAGCGCCAGTACGTCGAGGCTGGCTGCGACGTGATCACCGCCAACACCTTTGGCGCCAATGCCCACAAGCTCGACGGCGCCGCCACCGTGGCAGATGTCTTTGCCGCCGCTGTCGCCTGCGCCCGCGCGGCTGGTGCCCGCTACGTCGCCGGCGATATCGGCCCCATCGGTGCGCTGCTTCGCCCCTTGGGTACCCTCAGCTTTGACGAGGCCTACGACCTCTTTGCCGAGGAAGTGCGCACAGGCGTCGCCGCGGGCGTGGACCTCTTTATTATCGAGACTATGACCGACCTGGCCGAGATCAAGGCGGCGGTCCTCGCCTGCCGCGAGAACTCCGACCTGCCCGTCTTTGCCACCATGACCTTCGAGGAAGACGGCCGCACCTTCCTGGGAACGAGTCCCGAGGTCGCCGCCATCACGCTCGATGCCATCGGCGCCGACGTTTTGGGCATCAACTGCAGCCAAGGACCGGCCGAGCTCCGGGGACTCGCCGCACGTATGCTCACCGTTACCGACAAGCCCGTTATGGTGCAGGCCAATGCAGGACTCCCCCATGTGGACGACGACGGCAACACCGTCTTTGATATCCAAGCCCCCGAATACGCCGAGGCCGTCGCCGGCATGATCGCCGACGGTGTGAGCGTCGTGGGCGGTTGCTGCGGCACCACGCCGGCGCACATGGCGGCCTTGCGCACGCTTATCGATAACCACACGCCCAGCCCGCGCCGCCGCAAGCCCAGCATGTCGGTCACGAGCGCCCAAACGGTCGTGGACCTTCCCTGCGACGGCCACAAGATCGCCGTCATCGGCGAGCGCATCAACCCCACCGGCAAAAAGCGCCTGCAGCAGGCCCTGCGCGACGGCGACCTGGACTACGTCGTGAGCCAGGGCATCAGCCAGCAAGAGCAGGGCGCCGACATCCTGGACGTCAACGTGGGCCTGCCCGAGATCGACGAGGTCAAGATCATCCAACAGGCGACCGAACAGCTCCAGGGCTCCACGCTGCTGCCGCTGCAGATCGACTCCACCGACCCCGCCGCCGTCGAGGCCGCCGTGCGCCGCTACGCCGGCAAGCCCATCATCAACTCGGTCAATGGCAAGCAGCAGATCATGGATGAGATCTTTCCGCTGGTCGCCCACTACGGCACCAACGTTGTCGGCCTTACGCTCGACGAAGGCGGCATCCCCGATACCGCCGAGGCTCGCTTCGCCATCGCCGAGCGCATCGTGGCCGGGGCTGCCCGCTACGGCATCGGACCGGACCGCATCCTCATCGACTGCCTGGTCATGACCGCCTCGACCAATCAACGCCAGGCCGAGCAGATCCTGCGCGCCATGTCCCTGTGCAAGGAGCGTCTGGGCGTCAAATGCGCACTCGGCGTGTCGAACATCAGCTTTGGCCTGCCTGCCCGCCCGCTGCTGGGCTCGGTCTTTTTGGCCGCCGCCTTTGGCGCGGGCCTGGACGCCCCCATCATGAACCCGGGTTCCAAGCGCTTTATGGACACCGTCTACAGCTATCGTGTGTTGAGCGTTGAGGACGAGGGCTCGACCGGATACATCGAGCGCTACGCCGGCTGGACCGATCCGTACAAGATCGCCGCAAACCCGGCAGCAGCTCAGGCCGCATCGAGTGATGCCGCGCCCGCTGCTGGCACCGCCGGCACCGACGGCAACGACGACCCGATTCGTCGCATGGTCGTCTCGGGCCGCAAAGGCGAGATCGCTGCCGAGACCGAGCGTCTGCTGGCAGACCACGATGCCATGGACCTCATCAACAATCACTTTATCCCCGCCCTCGACGAAGTTGGCGTCCTCTTTGACCAGGGCAAGTTCTTCTTGCCGCAGCTCATGGCCTCGGCCGAGGCCGCGCGCGTGGGCTTCGACACCATCAAGCGCCTGATGCCCGCCGGCGAGATCGCCGACAAGGGCAAGATCTGCGTGGCCACCGTCAAGGGCGACATCCACGATATTGGCAAGAACATCGTCAAAATGCTGCTCGACAACTACGGCTACACTGTCTTTGACCTGGGCCGCGACGTCGATCCGCAGGAGGTACTCAAGACCGTCAAGGAGCGCGACATCAAACTCGTCGGCCTCTCAGCGCTTATGACTACCACGGTCGTCGCCATGGAAGAGACCATCAAGCTGCTTCATGCTGAGGTGCCGGGCGTCAAGATCATCGTAGGCGGCGCCGTACTCACCCCCGAATACGCCAAGCAGATCGGTGCGGACTACTACGCCAAGGACGCCGCCGAAAGCGCTCGTATCGCCGAAGAGGTCTTTGGGCAGTAACACAACGGAAACAACCGAGCACCAAAACGTGCCGCATGCGCCACTTGGCACGTGCGGCACGTTAGAATAGATAAGACTATGCTCGTTTTGGCAGATAGGAGCGCAAGGATGGCGATCACGCCCGCAGAAATCGCGGAAACCCGCGGCATGGTTGAGGAGCAGAACCTCGACATCAGGACCATCACCATGGGTGTTTCGCTCATGGGTTGCGGTGACGAGAACCTCGACCGCATGTGCACGAAGATCTACGACCACGTGACGCACACGGCTGAGCATCTGGTCGAGACCGCCGAGAACCTCGAGCGCGAGTACGGTATCCCCATCGTCAACAAGCGTGTTTCCGTCACCCCGGTGGCGCAGATCGCCGCGTGCTGCAAGGATGAGGACCTCACCCCCATCGCGCATGCCCTCGACCGCGCGGCCGAGACGCTCGGCATCGATTACCTGGGCGGCTTCTCCGCACTCGTCCAGAAGGGCATCGGCGACGCCGACCGCCGCGTCATCCAGTCCATCCCGCAGGCGCTCGCCACCACGAGCCGCGTCTGCTCCAGCGTCAACGTCGCCAGTCTGCGTGCCGGCATCAACATGGACGCCGTACTCATGGCTGCGCAGACCATCATCGACGCCGCTAAGCTCACGGCCGACCAGGACTCCGTCGGCGCTTCCAAGTTTGTCTGCTTTGCCAATATGGTCGAGGACTCCCCGTTTATGGCGGGCGCCGTCCACGGCGGTGGCGAGGCCGACGCCGTCATCAACGTAGGCGTCTCGGGCCCCGGCGTTATGGCCGCAGCCCTGGAGACGCTGCCCGACTCCGCATCGATGATGGAAGTCGCCGAGAAGATTAAGCAGACCGCCTTTAAGATCACCCGCGCCGGCGAGCTCATGAGCCGCGAGGCCGCCCATCGTCTGGGTGTCGAGAAGGGCATTGTCGACCTGTCGCTGGCTCCCACGCCTGCCATCGGCGACTCCGTTGCCCGCATCCTCGAGATCATCGGCGTGGGCACCTGCGGTGGCCCGGGCACGACCTGCGCGCTCGCCATGCTCAACGATGCCGTCAAGAAGGGCGGCGTCATGGCCAGCTCCAGCGTGGGCGGTCTCTCCGGCGCCTTTATCCCCGTGTCCGAGGACGCCGGCATGATCGCCGCCGTCGAAGCCGGCGCGCTTTCGCTCGAGAAGCTCGAGGCCATGACCTGCGTGTGCTCCGTCGGCCTGGACATGATCGCCATCCCCGGTGACACCCCGGTCGAGACCATCGCCGGCATCATCGCCGACGAGATGGCCATCGGCGTCATCAACAACAAGACCACGGCCGTCCGCGTGATTCCTGCCATCGGCAAGGGCGTGGGCGACTGCGTCGAGTACGGTGGCCTGTTTGGCCGTGCGCCCATCATGCCGGTGAACCCCAACGCCGGCACCGTGCTTGCCCACCGCGGTGGACGCTTCCCGGCGCCGCTGAACTCGCTGAAGAACTAGCTGAGGGGTTCGGGCGAGGAGCCCCGGGGAGGGCAAATATATAAGGTCGCCTGCTCGGACAGTCCTGACTCGCACGGAGAGCACATTAAGTGCTCTCCGGCTCGTGCGGAACTCGCGATCGACCTTATATATTTGCCCTCCCCGGGGCTCCCGCACAACGGGACCTCAGTTGGGTTCCATCCCGTATGGCAGTCGCTTCGCTCCTGCCCGCCTTGGTTGTGAGGGCGGTTTGGCGTTGGATCGGTTCTTTCTGATATATGCTGGTTGCGGCTCTTCTTTTGGGAGGAGTCGCTTTTTTGTTGCTAGGAGGTTAGCCCGTGGTTGATGATTTGATTCGTTCTGAGCTACTTTCTGCGGATTGGAATGGCGAATGGATGCGGCTGCAAGCTGCTCGGCGGCGGGCTGATGATTCTTTTGAATGGGATAAGCGGGCTCGGCATTTTCGGCCGCTTGAGACTGCTCCGTATGCTCGGGATTTTATAAAGCTGTTGGCGCTTGAGCCCGGCGAGTCGGTGCTTGATATGGGGTGTGGGGCTGGGTCGATTGCTATTCCGCTTGCTCAGGCTGGGCATCCTGTGATTGCGGCTGATTTCTCCCCTGCCATGTTGGGCACGCTTGATGCCGGCATTGAGTACTATGGGCTCGAGGATCGCATTACACCGCTTGAGCTTGCTTGGGATGATGATTGGGATTTGGTTGGACCGGTCGCGAAAGCGGTGGATGTTGCCTTTGCCAGTCGGTCAGTTACGACGACCAATCTAAAAGGCGCGCTTGCCAAGCTTGATCGTACGGCTCGTCGGCGTTGTGCTGTCACGATGGTAGCCAACTCCAGCCCGCGCTATGACCTGCACCTGATGAACGCCATCGGTGCCTCGGTTACCTGCAGCAATGGCTTTGTGTATGCTTTTAATATCCTCATTCAGATGGGTGCCCTGCCGCAGGTTACGTACTTTGAATCGCCTCGTCGCGATACCTTCGATAACCTTGAGGCGGGCGTAGCAGATTTTTCCCGTATGCTCGAGCATGGCAACGAGGATAAGGTCGACCGTCTGCGCGACTACATCGCCCAGCACATGATTGAGAACCCCCATGTCGGTGAGCCGGGCTCCAAGGGCGTGCCGCAGGGACGCTACATGCTCGACCACGTCCGCAAGGTCCGTTGGGCGTTTATTGCATGGGAGCCGGTCTCTGCGCCCAGCTCATAGCCTGTTCGCAGCCCACGCCGCCCACTCACTCGGCATCCGCATTCTTTTTGAACTGGGCAAACGCGCTCCACACCGCGCCGTTCCTGCGCTATCGTGGGACAGCTCACGTAGATTAAGGCCCCATTGCGGGGCGCCCCATACATAGAAAGCGAGAACCCATGGCACTGACAGGAGCACAGGTCAAGCAGCTTCGCAGCATGGCCCATCACCTCAACCCCGCCATCATCATCGGCAAGTCCGATGTCAACGAGGGCACCGTCGAGCAGACGGTCGCCTACCTGGAGAAGCACGAGCTCGTTAAGTGCTCCGTACTCGATGGCTCCAGTCTTTCCGCCCGCGAGGCCGCCGAAGAGCTCGCTGAGCGTTGCCGCGCCGAGGTCGTCCAGGTTATCGGCCGCAAGTTCTCGCTGTATCGCGAGTCCTCGCGCAAGGACATCGAGAAGATCAAGCTCGTCTAAGAGCCAATGATCCGGCGAGCCAACACATAGCAAGCTTACGGGCGCCCAAGTACTTCGGGCGCCCGTTTTTTATCGCTCGACCAGCACGCGATTGAGCCGCCCCTCCACCAAGCGCTCGTATAGACGCCGCGTCTCGGGCTCGGGCACGCCATTGACCTGCTCCCTCAGGTGGTGCATATGCCCGCTGTACAGCTCGACGACATCGCGCCGCCGCCCCGCCGCGCTGTAGACGCGCATGGCGCAACGCACCATATCCTCACGCGCCGTTTCCTGCCGAAGCCCCGACTCCGCCAGCCAAATCGCCGACTGCAGGTCGTTTTCTTCTAGAGCGGCATTTGCTCCCTTAATCATGCAATCGATGTACTTTGACTGCATAATGCGTCGCATACGCAAAAAGTAGGTGGGATTACAGCCATTGGGAACATACAGCGGTCCGGCATAAAGCTGCTCAATCTTAAGGCACAGCTCAACTAAATGGGGTCCGCGCGCACCCGTGCGATTTCCCAAAACCTCGCGGCTTATCTGATCAAACAGCCGTACATCGGTCTTGACGTAGTCGCCGTTGAGTCCGATGCATTCATTTTGGATGAGCACACACGACTTGCCATCCGGCGTCGGTCCCAAAGCCGACCGCAAGCGCGATATCGTCGAGTACAGGTTGTTGCGGGCGCTATTGAACTCGGCATGGGGCCACAGCTCCATGGCCAGCGTCTCACGATCGACGAGCGCATCCATGCCCAGCGCAAGCCGCTCGGCAAGCGTCGCCGCCTTCTTGCGGCGCCACATTTTGTCCGTGATGGGAAACCCGTCGCGCTCGGCGCGAAACGCACCAAACATGCGAATCTCGATATGGTCGATGGTATCAACGGCTTCAACCTCGCCAGCCTGGAACAGGCGCTCGCCCTCCCCTTCCAAATCGTCGCGCAGCGAGTACCGCGACAGCTCGCGCACGGGAAGCTTCTTGCGTATCCTGCCCGCCGGCTCGCCCAGACAATGCATGGCAAGGCGCGCAAAGAGCCGATACGATGGCTCTAGAATCCCCGCACGATTCATGGACATCCAGGCCGCAAGATCGCTATCTCGTCCCGCGCACGCCAAATGCAGCGCCACCATCCAGGCTTCTGCGCCACCAACCTGCGTCTGGCTTATATCGAGCAACTCCGCTTCCTCGCGCACCGAAACCATCGATGTATTTCGCAGATACGCTGCGCGCTCCAGCAGCAATGCGTTATCGCGCATGTACGCAATCGACTCCTCGGCAAGTTTGAGCACTTGGACCGCACGGAACTTTGCATTAATCGGCCGTCCCTCTGCCAGCGACTGCCAGCCTTCTAGCAACAGGCCAAACAGCTGAATCTGGTTGTCGCGCATGCGCACGGCAAAACGATCGAGCTCGTTGAACGCCACATCGTCGGTTACCGGCAAGCCGGAAAGGAGCCGCCGTGCCGCCAACACCATGCGCACCCAGATAGCCATCGCCTTAAGCCCACGTACGTCGAGCGCCTCCCGCACCACCGCCATCTCGTCGTCGCGCTCGTCGGTTCCCGCAAACGACCCGTCAAAGAGCTCCACCAGCATGCTATCGGCCCGTATAACAATCCCCGCGATGTCGAGCTCGCAGTCGTAGGCCCTGCTCGTTTTGAGCTGCTGCAGAACGCCGCCGTCATCTCCCTGCTCGGTCAGGCAGCGCTTGACCTCGATATGCGCAGACAACATATCGAGTGCGGTATGGGATGTCTCGATTTCTGGCACGGCCAGGTTCGTAGGAAGCCCAAGCTCGTTGTCCCCATAGCAAACAGCCGTCAGTGTCTGGGCCACCCTCCATGAGACAGGGTCTATTTCGCAGGCCGCCCGTTCGCCCTCGCGCTCGATGACCGATGCCATATAGCGGGCGAGCTTTGTATTGGACACGCTGACCGCTGCCAGATATACGCCAAGCGCCTCGGCAGGCGTTGGCTCTGGAGCCGGATCGTCGGCATCGATCGTGCCCAACGCTGCTCGGCAGATATCGGCCCCATGCCCCGTCAGAGCCAGATCGACCCCATACTGCCCAGCAAGTTCAAGAACCGCATCACGGTCCAAAAAGGCGTCCGCCAGGCCCATCGCCGCATCGCATCGGCCCGCCTTAAGCAAAATCCGGGCCGCCCTCGGAACAAGTTCGGGGCGAACCTCGGCCACCAACTTACGCAAACGCAAACGTCCGTTATCCTCCGTGCCCAGACACGTAAAACTCCGCTCGGCGGGATCCAAGCCAAAGATCGGGTAGTCGCGTACAAAGTAGGACTGGTCGACCATCGACAGCCTCACCCCACAGGCCTCGAGTTCTGCGATATTGCCCTCGCCCATCAAAACCATGAGACATGCCACGCAAAACAGCGCATTATTGTCGAGCGAAGCCAGATCGACAAGTGCCGCGCCATATACGTTGACGATCTCGTCTTCGAGCAGACCGGCTACGTCGCCTTGGCCATACAGACCCGTCTGCAATGCCGAAACGAGCTCGGGCACGCCCTGCGTGAGCTGATAAAAGTCGAGCGATGTGCTGATCGAAAACGCCGATGCCCACGCCGAATACTCATAGGCATGCACCTTGAGCATCTGCGCATTGATCTTAACCGAATCGCCCAGCCCATGAATCAGCTGACGATTTGAAGGACGGCAGGAGATAAAGACCCCTATCCCCATAGCGCGCAGGCCGCGAATCCTGTCGATGAGGTCTTCGGTATCGTGCTGATCGAGGTTTGGCACATTATCAATCGCGATAAGGGAGTGCGGTTTGTCTTTGAGTTCTTCGGTAACCACCTCGAGCTGCATAAACACCTCGCGCCCAATGGCGCGATCGGCCTCGATAATCCGCACGGGGCCTCGCGTCGGGTCGCATTTAACCTCGTAGGTGTACTGCAGCAGCACCGAGGTCTTCCCAAACCCGTCGGGCGCATAAAGAACCACGATGCCGGCCTTTCGGCCCTTGGCGATAAGCTCATTCATCAAGCGTTCGCGTCGCACCATATAGCCTCCGCCCAGCGGCATCAGCTCGAGGTCGTCTATACCGCTCAAATCATTTACCATGCCCGCTCCTCAACTCGACCGTATGGACACTGTAGCCGCAAGACCATACAAGCCGAGCTATGAATAGAGCGACCTTGTGTTTTAGGTTGTCTTTTGGTACGCAAGCGGCAAGTTTTTGTACAGCGAGGGCCGATTGTTATTAATCCCCCGACTAATCGGTCTTTAAGCAGGTAAATGAGCTTGTCAGCTTGTCCCATCTAAGCGGCAGTGTAACGCAAATGAACAAGGTTCAGTTATGTCATTCAACTCGCCTAGCACCCGCTACCGTCTACGACCTTCTAGTGGCATTTTTGCATAGAATCTGGTATGGAATGAATCAAGCTGTTGGGCGTCCGGCGTTCGTCAAGCTTGCGGCAAGGTTTTGGTCAAGTGGGCGGAAAGGGATAATCAGAACCACCCTTAAAAAGGGTGGTTTGCTCTTAGGGTATAACCCACGGGCC
>ERZ1106935.2259-NODE-2259-length-13725-cov-3.248720_pt1 | contig 13725 bp, 10 predicted proteins | sample MGYA00403666_ERZ1106935 | MGnify/ENA primary metagenome ERZ1106935 (study PRJEB35170, sample SAMEA104062452) | human gut metagenome | biome: human gut; feature: human-associated habitat; material: faeces | place: Denmark | collected 2012-11-20 ... | reverse complement strand
ATCACGCTTTCTTATGTCGTCACGCTTGTCATATAATTTTTTACCACGAGCAAGACCTATCTCAACCTTTACAAGACTTCCCTTAAAATAAACCCTGAGAGGTACAAGGGTTAGACCTTTTTCATTGAGTTTTCCTATAAGTTTATTTATTTCATATTTATGAAGCATTAATTTTTTGGGTCTCAAAGGATCCTTATTAAATATGTTTCCTTTTTCGTAAGGGTTAATATGCATTCCATAAATAATAACCTCACCGTTATCTACCCTCACGAAAGATTCCTTTATACTGCAATGGCCTGCTCGAAGGGATTTCACCTCCGTACCATGCAGCACAATTCCTGCTTCATAAGTATCTTCTATAAAATAATCATGTCTTGCTTTTTTATTACTTGCAATTAATTTTTCTGAAGCCATGTTTATTCCTTTCCTTTAATTTCCTATTCAGACATTTTTTATTGTAACATACTAAAATCAATTGTTCTAGATATCTTATCTGCACCTTCGACTCTTATTTTCACTACCTGACCCAGTTTATAAGTTTTTTTAGTTCTTTCACCGGTCATTGAGTAAGTATTTTCATCATAAATATAATGATCATCAGCCATTGTGCTTACATGTACCAACCCTTCCACCGTATTAGGAAGTTCCACATACACACCAAAGGATGTAACACCCGAAACTACACCAACATATTCTTCGCCGATGCGGCTTCTCATATACTCTGTTTTTTTCAGTTTCTCCGTATCACGTTCTGCATCATCCGCACGTCTCTCAAAAACACTGCAATCCTTTGTTATCTGAGGAAGAATAGACTTGTAGTGTTCCTTATATTTTTCTGTCATTCTTCCGTTAATACAATCCTTTATAATTCGATGTATCTGCAAGTCCGGATAACGTCTGATTGGAGATGTAAAATGTGTATAATACTTTGCCGCCAATCCAAAATGTCCATTACACTCAGGAGTGTATTCTGCCCTTTTCATGGAACGAAGAGTAATTCTGCTAATCATTGCCTCCTCCGGAGTTCCTTCAATCTTAGAAAGAAGTTTTTGAATTTCCTTTGGATGAACCTCGTCTTTAGATATTTTTATTGAATATCCAAGATTTGTTATAAATGTAGCCAAAGCCTTCATCCTGTCTTCATCCGGTTTGTCATGATTTCTGTATACGAAGGGTACCTGCTGCCAATAAAAATACTCTGCTATGGTTTCATTTGCCGCCAGCATAAAATCTTCTATTATTTTCGTTGCCGCATTTCTGTCATAAGGTTCAATTGATGTAGGATATCCCTTTTCATCAAGTTTAATCTTACATTCAGGGAAATCAAAGTCAATGGCTCCTCTTCCGTATCTCTTTTCCCTCAAAATTTTTGACATTTTAGCCATCATAATAAACATATCCACAAACTCACTGTACTCAGCCATTACTTCCGGATTTTTGTTTGTTACGATTTCATTTACAGCTGTATAAGTCATTCTCCTGTCAACATTGATAAGTGTCTCAACCACCTGATGGTCAACAATTGTTCCCTTTTCATTTATTTTCATAATACAACTGAGAGCCAGTCTGTCCTCTCCCTGATTTAGGGAACAGATACCGTTTGATAATTTATGAGGAAGCATAGGTATAACCCTGTCTACAAGATAAACACTTGTTCCACGCTTTACCGCCTCTTTATCAAGAGGTGAGTTTTCCTTAACATAATGGGATACATCTGCTATGTGTACCCCAAGGGTATATATTCCATTATCCTTTGACAATGTAATGGCATCGTCTAAATCTTTTGCCTCTTCTCCGTCAATCGTTACAGTCTGCCAGTCTCTTATATCCAGCCTGCCTTCTTTTTCCTCTTCACTTACTTCATTTTCGATACCTGAAACCTGTTCCATAACCTCTGGTGGAAATTTTGCCGGGATATCATATCCTTTTACAATAGACATTATATCTACACCCGGATCATTTGCATGCCCTAATATTTCAATAATTTTTCCTTCCGGTTTTCTGTCCTTTGTTCCATAATTCGTAAGTTTTACAACTACTTTATGTCCCTGCACTGCTCCCAATGCATCTTTACCTGCAACATATATGTCACTGCTTATTTTTTTGTTATCAGGAAGTACATATCCAAATGATTTATTCTTTTGGAAAAAACCTACAACCTCTGTTATTTCATGGGACAGAACTTTTATTACACGGCCTTCCTTTCTCTTTCCTGTTCTGGTTGGATTTACGGCAATCAATACTTTGTCATGGTGGAACGCACCATTTACATCTGATTCAGGTATAAAATAATCTTCCTCTTCACTGTCTGTCTCAACAAATCCGAAGCCTCTCTCATTACCAATAAATATTCCCTCTACATACTGCTCTTTCGGAATGCTGTACTTTCCACGTTTGGAAAGCATAATCTTTCCTTCATCCATTAATTCCGATAAAACAAAATCGAGATCCTTTCTGTCTTCTTTTTTTACATTAAGCAAAATTGCTAATTCTTTAAACTTCATTGGAGTATAATGCTTGTCCTTCATTATATCCATAATAATTTTCTTTCTCTCTTCTAAATTCATATTTTTCTCCTAAAAGGCTCCACCTCTTTTTAATAAATCTACATTCACTTTTAATATTTTCTCATAACATAGAAAAAAGGTGTAGTAACCTACACCTTCATTAGTCAAAATTAAATTCTTAATATTTGATAAAGCCCATATTAAGTATTACTGAAATTACAAAGAATAAAACTACGCAAACCTTTGTTGCTTTTTCAAGTTTACCTTCCATTGAACGTCCTTTGTTCTTTCCCCAATATGATTCTGCCGCACCACTAATTGCACCTGTAAGTCCGGCCTGCTTTCCTTCCTGAAGTAAGATTACTACTGTTAATATAAAACATATAATCATAAATATAACTGTTAATACCCTAAGAATTGACATTTCTTTTGCACCTCCTAAATCTATGTTCTAAGGAAGCCCACTGCTCCCCTGGCATTTTTCGTATCAAACATTAACCATATTAACATAATGGAGATGTAAAATCAAGGGAATTTTTTTAATTTCAGTTCAATTGTCAGGCTTCTACTTTTCCTTTTTTTCCACAATCTCTGCTATCCTTATAAGCTGATTGTATTTTGCCGTTCGCTCAGCTCTGCAAGGGGCCCCTGTTTTTATATATCCTGTATTCAATGCCACCGCCAGATCTGCAATTGTCGTGTCCTCACTTTCACCTGAACGATGGGACATTATGGCAATATATCCTTTATTCTGAGCCATTTGCACTGCATTTATTGTTTCACTGATTGAGCCAATCTGATTAGGCTTAATTAATATTGCATTTGCAATTTCGTTATCTAACCCTTTCTTTAAACGCTCTACATTTGTAACAAATAAATCATCTCCTACAAGTCTTATTTTATCACCAAGTCTCTCTGTTATTTTCTTCCAGCCTTCCCAATCCTCTTCATCCAAAGGATCTTCTATTGAAAAAATAGGATATTTTTCCGTTATTTCTTCCCACATTTCAATAAGTTCTTCAGATGACATCTCTTTGTTTTTCTTTGGCAGGACATACATTCCCTTTTTATCTGACTTCCATTCAGATGCTGCCACATCAAGAGATATTTTAAAGTCCTCTCCCGGTTTGTATCCTGCCTTCTCTATTGCTTCAACAATAGTATCCAAAACATCTTTTTCACTTTCCAGATTTGGTGCAAAACCTCCTTCGTCTCCAACTGCAATTGACAAATGTCTGTCTTTTAATATTTTTTTCAGTTCTTCATAGACTTCTGCGCACCATCTGATTCCTTCCTTAAAACAACATGCTCCAACAGGCAATATCATAAATTCCTGAACATCTACATTGTTTGATGCATGAGCTCCACCATTTAGGATATTCATCATTGGAATTGGCATTTTGTTTGCACATATTCCTCCTACATATTGGAATAATGGCACATTTAAAGCTTTAGCACATGCCTTCATTGTTGCCATTGACACTGCAAGAATTGCATTAGCCCCCAATTTTTCCTTATTATCTGTTTTGTCAATTTTCAGCATCACTGCGTCTACTTTTGACTGTTTTAATGCGTTCATCCCTTCTAAAGCGGGATATATTTCTTCATTAATGTTAAAGACAGCCTTACTTACACCTTTTCCGTTATATCTTTTCTCTTTGTCTCTTAACTCAACTGCTTCAAACTTTCCTGTAGAGGCTCCCGATGGAACTATTGCACTACCTGTAAATAATTCTCCTGCTTTTCCATCAACTTTTACTGTAACTTCTGCCTCAACAGTAGGATTTCCTCTTGAATCCAACACTTCTCTTCCCACAACGTTTACTATTTTCAGATATTTATACATAAAAAACCTCCTAATGCACTTTTTATTTATTTTGTACATATTGGAGGTTTTTATCCTTATATTTATTTTTTTATCCACTTACTAAAAACTTCTTTTGCAAGCTCTTTGTAATCTGAATATTTCACCGGGTCATACCACTGAATGCTATGACTCCTAAGCATTTCATCTGAATAATCCGTCAACCTGTATGTATATTGTTTTCTTACAACATTCGCTGCTTTACCCCAGACATAATGGTTTATTGTCGGAACAACTCCTGCACTTTTCTTTACTATATATGTGCCACTGTTGTCTTTTCTTACCTTCAAGGTTGCCATTCCGCCAAGCAATGTCTCCCATTTCTGCTGCCCTGATGTATAATTTCCTAATGAATAATAGCATAGGGATTTATTGCCGTTATCTGCATTTATCCATTGAATCTTTTCTACTACATGGGGATGAGTTCCAATAATCAAATCGGCTCCTGTCTCTGTCATCATTTTCGCCCATTTAACCTGTTCTTTTGTAGGATCAGGCTGCACATATTCCTGACCCCAATGTGGCAAAACAATAGTAAAATCAGCCTCTTTTTCAGCTCTTTCTATATCACTTTTGACCTTGTCCCAGTGATTCTTATCCATTAAATTAACAATATAACTATATTCATCAGGAACCGTAAATCCATTTAGTCCATATGCATAATTTAATACTGCGAACTTAATTCCCTTACATTCATAAATCGGAATACTATTGTATTCCTTTTCATTTTCATTAAGTCCTACCATCATTATTTCGTTCTTGTGTTTCTTCCAATATTTAATTGCATGCTGCATTCCCTCAACCTTTGTGTCCATGGAATGATTTGATGCACATTGAACTATATCAAATCCTGCATCAATAACAGCATCCCCCATTGAGTTGGGAGTGTTAAACAGTGGAAATCCCTGATAAGGAAATTTTTTCCCTCCGAGCATTGTTTCCTGATTTATTATTGCAATATCAGCTTTTTTGAAGTCCGGTTTCATCTTCTCAAACACTGATGAAAAATCATATTTTCCACCACCGTTTCTTTGGGCTGTATACAGAACCGAATCACTTACCAGATTGTCTCCTACTGCAATAATTGATACAGTTTCAGGTTTGACATTATTATTTATCTTTTTGTTGTTTTCCGTTTTTGACTCATTTTCCTGTGCTGATACGCTAACCTTTACATTTTTGCTGCCTGCCGCTACCTGCACATCTTTAGAATTGTTTCTTATGAGTGACACTGCACCATACACAATCAATCCTAGAATACAGACAAACGCTACAGCACATATTGCTATTCTTTTTACATTTAGGCGCCTTGCCCTATGATACACGGAATGATATTTTTTATAACTCTTTTTTATTCTTCGTTTTTTCATATTTTCTTTTTATAAAAATAGTGTGGCAAAGAACCCCTGCCACACTATACTGTCAAATTTATTTTTCAATAAGAAGTGACTTTCCTGTCATTTCTTCCGGCTGCTTCATTCCCATAAGTTCAATAAGAGTTGGAACTATGTCTGCCAACACACCACCTTCTCTTAAACCATATTTAGGGTCTGCATTTACTAAAATAAACGGTACCGGGTTAGTTGTATGAGCTGTATATGGCTCACCTGTTTCATAATCAATTAACTGTTCTGCATTACCATGATCTGCACAGATGAATAACTGTCCGTCAACTTCCTTTATAAATTCTACAACTTCACCAACACACTCATCTATTACTTCAATAGCCTTTACTGCTGCGTCTACAACACCTGTATGACCAACCATATCAGGGTTTGCAAAATTTGTAATGATAACATCATATTTTCCACTTGTAATTGCCTTACATACTTCATCACAAACAGTGTAAGCACTCATTCTAGGTTTCTTGTCATATGTTGGAACATATTTAGGAGAATCAACAAGTATTCTATCTTCTCCTTCATTTGGTTCTTCAACACCACCATTGAAGAAGAAGGTTACATGAGCATATTTTTCTGTTTCAGCAATTCTTGCCTGCTTTAAGTGATTTGCAGCTAAATATTCTCCGAATGTATTCTTAACTTCAACCTTCTTAAATGCAACTAATTTATTAGGAATTGTTACATCATATTCTGTAAAGCAAACCATAACTACGTCAAGCTTCTTTTCTCTGTCAAATCCATTAAAGTCGTCAGCACAGAATGCTCTTGTTATCTGACGTGCTCTGTCAGGACGGAAGTTACAGAATATAATTGAATCTCCATCCTTAATTGTTGCAACAGGTGTTCCATCTTTTTCAATAACTGTTGGAAGCATGAATTCGTCTGTATTTCCATTTGCATAAGAATTCTTTACTGCTTCTACAGGATCAGTTTCTTTTACACCTTCACCCTTTGTCATTGCAAGATATGCCTTTTCTTCCCTGTCCCAGTTGTTATCTCTATCCATTGCCCAATAACGTCCTGAAATTGTTGCAACTTCTCCAACTCCGATTTCTGCCATCTTATCAACTAACTGCTGCATAAAATCTGCTGCTGATTCAGGTGGTGTATCTCTACCATCTAAGAATGGGTGAATATATACTTTCTTTAATCCAAATTTCTTTGCCATTTCAATAGTGCCAAAAATATGAGTTATATGGCTATGGACTCCTCCGTCAGATAAGAGTCCGAAAATATGAAGTGCACTATCATTTTTCTTTGCATTTTCCATAGCCTTAACAAGCTCTTCGTTTTCAAAGAATGTGCCTTCTTCAATTTCCTTTGTTATTCTTGTAAGTTCCTGATATACGATACGTCCCGCCCCCATATTAAGGTGTCCAACTTCTGAATTTCCCATCTGTCCATCCGGAAGTCCTACTGCCATGCCACTTGCCTGTCCTTCTACGAAAGGATATTCTGCCATAAGTTTATCCATAACAGGAGTATTTGCAAGTTTTACTGCATTTCCTTCTATCTTGTCATTAAGTCCATATCCATCTAATATCATTAATACTGTAGGTCTTTTTGCCATTTTCTCTCTCCTTAAAAATTATTTATATTGAATATTCCTTATTTATTTTTAGGAATTCCATAATATACATTCTTTGTGACTAAATCAATTCCAACACCGTTTTCTCTTGACTTTGTGCTGTTGTTTCTAAAATACAATACGTCATAACCTGCATAGTTTGGATTTGCATCATTTCCACAATTCTTTACACTATTATCAGTCATAGCTTCTGTCTGTTCCTTTGTAATATTGACATTTACCTTTTTGTACTGACTTCCTGCCCCAACATTCTGCTGCTGTATAAAGTAAATTGCATTTCTCTTTATTTTTTCAAATGAATTTCCTGTAATATTTATTCCATCAATACCACCGCCGGAAATACCATGGGCACCGGAACTGTATGATTTCTTATTACCGGTTCCAATATTGTAAAATGTATTATTTTTAATAACTGCATCCTTCCACGTCAAGACAAACACGCCATTATCAAAAATATTTTTGAATGTATTATTTTCTATTAAAATGTTCTTATGATATACAGGCTTTCCACTTGAATCCTGAGAATATTTATGTGTTCCAACCCCTCTTGTTGTTCCATCAAACACGTTGTTATATATGTGTATATTATCACAAGGAGTCTTATCTTTCTTTACCCAATCAAGAGGTAAACCATGAGTCTCCTTATCTGCCAGGTCAATATTAATCGCCTCTTTTGCATAATACTTAGTCAATGTTGACTGTTTAGCTTTAGTGAAATTATTATCGTGCATCTCCACATTCTGTGAACCGTTACATTCAATATAATGATTACCATTCATTCCTTTAAATATTATCCCGCTTATCTCAACATTTTTACAATGTGCCACAACAAGTCCGATTCCATCAACATTTTTCATGTCAATAACGGCATTTCCTTCACCGATAATTTTGACATTCTTACTTCCGTTATATTTTCCTATACTATTTTTCTTTTTAAATTTATTTCTTGGACACAGCTGCCACATAGAACCTGATGGCTTAAATTTCTTTATTCCTGTTTTGTTTATTTTTTCTATTACGACGCCATTTTTCAATACTATAGTAACATTGGATGGGATACATACAGCATTTGATATCTTATATTTTCCCTTATTGAGGGTCAGTTTGCCGCCACCTTTTTTACCCATTTTTTCCAGATAATCATTTAAGCCCAAATAATGTTGTGTATACTTGTTGTTAAAGCTTTTATGTTTTTTCTTTGCCATTTTTGCTACTTTTTTAGGCGTTACCCTATAGTTCACTTTTGCATATGTCTGATTCTGAAATACAAATGACAATCCAACCATGATAATAACTGCTATTAAAATCTTTATTTTATTTTTTTTCATAATTTTCCATTCCTACTTTATTATTTTGAGCGCTGGAATAAAAATACACCAGCGCTCATTGTTATTATTTATTATAGTTTACAATCTTTCCAAAATCCGGCTTAAGGCTTGCACCACCAACTAAACCACCGTCAATGTCAGGTTTAGCTAATAATTCAGCTGCATTTCCTGCGTTCATTGATCCACCGTACTGAATTCTGATTGCTTCAGCTGTAGCTTCATCATAAACTTCTTTAATGCATTCTCTGATTGCTGCACAAACTTCTTCTGCCTGATCAGATGTTGCTGTCTTTCCTGTTCCAATAGCCCAGATTGGTTCATAAGCAATAACTGCTGTCTTTGCCTGGTCTGCTGTAACATTTAAGAAAGCAATCTTAATCTGCTGACGAATCCAATCAATTGTGATTCCCTGTTCTCTCTGTGTAAGGGTTTCACCACAGCAGATAATAGGTGTAATCCCATGCTCGAAAGCTTTAAGAACTTTTTTGTTTACAGTTTCGTCTGTTTCTGCAAAATATTCTCTTCTTTCAGAATGTCCGATGATAACATATTTAACTCCTACATCTGTAAGCATGTTAGGTGCGATTTCACCTGTATATGCTCCGCTTTCTTCGAAGTACATATTTTCAGCACCAATGTTGATGTTTGTTCCCTTAGCTGCTTCCATAGCCGGTACAATGTCAATTGCAGGTACGCAAAATACTACGTCAACGTCATCGTTCTGAACTAATGGCTTTAATTCATTTATTAATGCAACTGCTTCACTTGGAGTTTTGTTCATTTTCCAGTTGCCTGCTATAATTTTCTTTCTCATGTTAATGTCTCCTTTATATATTCACCATTTGTATAAATGGACTCATTGTCTTAGCATTACTTATCGTTAGCTGCTACTACTCCAGGAAGATCTTTTCCTTCAAGGAATTCAAGAGATGCTCCACCACCAGTTGAAATGTGTGTCATCTTATCTCCAAATCCAAGGTTATTTACAGCTGCTGCTGAGTCACCACCACCGATAATTGTTGTAGCATCTGTGTCAGCTAAAGCTTTAGCTACTGCAATAGTACCTGCTGCAAGACATGGGTTTTCTGAAACGCCCATAGGTCCGTTCCATACAACTGTCTTAGCATTCTTAACTGCATCTGCGAATAATTCTCTTGTCTTTGGTCCAATATCAAGCCCTTCTTTATCATCAGGAATTGCATTTGTTGGAACAATCATTGTTTCAATTTCTGCATCAATAGGATCAGGGAATCCGTCAGCTGCTACTGTATCGATAGGAAGTAATAATTTCTTTCCTAATTCTTCTGCCTTCTTCATCATGTCAAGACAGTAATCTAACTTAGAATCATCTACTAATGAGATACCAACTTTTCCGCCCTGTGCTTTGATGAATGTATATGCCATACCACCACCAATGATAAGTGTATCGCACTTTTCAAGTAAGTTGTTGATTACGTTAAGTTTGTCAGCAACCTTAGCACCACCAAGGATAGCTACAAATGGTCTTACAGGATTGTTAACTGCATTTCCAAGGAAATCAATTTCCTTCTGCATTAAGTATCCAACTACTGCTGTGTCAACATATTCTGTAACACCTACGTTTGAACAATGTGCTCTATGAGCAGTACCAAATGCATCGTTTACAAATACATCGCAAAGTGAAGCTAATTCCTTGCTGAATGCTTCTCCGTTCTTTGTTTCTTCTGCACGGTAACGTGTGTTTTCAAGAAGAACTACATCGCCATCCTTCATTGCTTCAACTGCAGCCTTTGCATTAGGTCCTACTACTTCATTATCAGCAGCGAATTTTACTTCCTGTCCTAATAATTCTGTAAGTCTCTTTGCAACAGGTGCAAGTGATAATTCAGGCTTTGGTTCTCCCTTTGGTTTTCCAAGATGTGAGCAAAGGATAACCTTTCCACCATCATTTATTAATTTCTTAATTGTAGGAAGTGCAGCTACCAGACGATTTTCATCTGTGATAACTCCTTCCTTTAAAGGTACGTTAAAGTCACAACGTACTAGGACTCTCTTTCCAGCTACATTAATGTCATCTACAGATTTTTTGTTTAACATGTTTCGTTTTTCCTCCTAAGATTGTATGCCATAAGGCATCTCTTATTTAATTAGGGCTTTTAGTTTTAATTTAAAAATAGGGCCCGGTCCCCAAAGACCGGACCCTTGTTTGAGTCTTATCACACTGTATAATTAATTACAGGCCTATCCTCATTCAAATATCAAATTAAGCTAATTCAGCAAAGTATTTGATTGTTCTTACCATCTGGCTTGTGTAAGAATTCTCGTTGTCATACCAAGAAACAACCTGAACCTGTGTTGTTCCGTTGTCAAGTGGCATAACCATTGTCTGTGTTGCATCGAACAGTGAACCATATCTCATTCCAACGATATCACTTGATACGATTTCGTCTTCATTGTATCCATAAGATTCGTTTGAAGCTGCCTTCATTGCTGCGTTGATACCTTCAACTGTGATGTCTTTTCCTTTAACTACAGCTGTAAGAACTGTTGTTGATCCTGTTGGAACTGGAACTCTCTGTGCAGATCCGATTAATTTTCCGTTTAATTCAGGGATAACTAATCCGATAGCCTTAGCAGCACCTGTTGAATTAGGTACGATATTAACTGCAGCTGCTCTTGATCTTCTTAAATCACCTTTTCTCTGTGGTCCGTCAAGAGTCATCTGGTCACCTGTGTAAGCATGAATTGTTAACATGATACCACTCTGGATAGGAGCGTACTTGTTAAGAGCATCAGCCATAGGTGCTAAACAGTTTGTTGTACATGAAGCAGCTGAAATGATTGTATCTTCTGCTTTAAGTGTATTGTGGTTTGTATTGTAAACGATTGTTGGAAGATCATTTCCAGCTGGAGCTGAAATAACAACCTTACGAGCACCAGCATCGATATGAGCCTGTGCCTTAGCCTTAGATGTATAGAAACCTGTACATTCTAACACTACGTCTACGTTTAATTCGCCCCAAGGACATTTTGAAGCATCTGCTTCAGCGTAAATCTTGATTTCTTTACCATCAACGATGATAGAATCATCTGTAGCTGAAACTGTATCAGCCTTTTCGTATTTACCCTGTGATGAATCATACTTTAATAAATGAGCTAACATTTTAGGACTTGTTAAGTCGTTGATAGCTACTACTTCATAACCTTCAGCTCCAAACATCTGTCTGAAAGCAAGACGTCCAATACGTCCAAATCCGTTAATTGCAACTTTAACTGCCATTTGATTTTTCCTCCTAAAAAAATAAGAATTAATTTTGCGTTAATTTTCATTAACCTAATGCTTATTTTACATAATTACTTTATAAATATCAAGATTTTTTTGTGGTTTTTATTGGTTTTTTGTTAAATTTTTATCAATTTGTCGATTTTGATACGATTTTATTATTTTTTTCTGTTTATATTTGTGGTTCGCAGTTGGTTTTTCGAGGTATCGGGAGCAACATTTGCTCCTGATTTGGCTTGCTTGTGTTGCTTTCCATTTATTTTCTTTTGTCTCAGGCAAATATATGATACACTTATTACTTGTAAACATATTTAGTACACACCTATAGAAAGGACCAACATATGCTTTCAGATTATCATGTTCACAGCAATTTTTCTTTTGACTCAGAAGAATCCCCTGACAACATTGTTTCAAGGGCAATTGAACTTGGCATGCCCTGCATTGCCATTACAGATCATCAGGATTTCAACTGGCCGGTTGAAGGAGAATTTCCTTATATTGATTTTGACAATTATTTTTCTACTCTTGATGAACTGTCATCAAAATATGAAGATAAAATAAAAATTATAAAAGGCATTGAGTTAGGTCTTGTAGAGGACGCAAAATCTCAATGCCAGAACCTTATCAAAAATAATGCGTTCGATTTTGTTATTGGTTCCTGTCATATTGTTGACAATATGGATCCTTATTATTCAGGATTCTGGAAAAACAGAAAAGACCGCGATGCATTTGAATTGTATTTTAAAACATTACTTAACGGAATCAAAAGTTTTAACCGTTTTGATACTTTGGGACATATGGATTACATTGTGCGGTACAGTCCTAATAAAGATACCAACTATTCAGTTTGGGATTACAGGGATATTATTGATGAAATTCTCACTTTGATTATTTCCAAAAATATCAAACTTGAAATCAACACTGCTAATCTGGCTAAAGGTTTTAGTTTTCCTAATCCTCACACTGATATTATAAAAAGATATAAAGAACTTGGAGGGGAATATGTAACTGTAGGCTCAGACGCCCACACTGCCGAAAATATAGGATATGGCTTTGATGTTGCTGAAGAAATAATCAAAAATTTTAATCTAAATATATTTACTATAAAATAAAAAACTATGCATTATAAACACACCTCCATTCACCGAACTTTTCAGTTCTAATGAATGGAGGCATTTTTTCTTCCAAAATTAAAAGTAATTTTATAACCAATCCCAAAACTATTTCACGGCAATATCATCTACTATCAATAGTTCTTTCCCGATACCTGCAAAAAATCATCCCATCTGCTCCCTCATCATTTTCACATTTTCTTTCAGGCGGCTAATGGTATAATCAATTTCTTCTTTAGTATTGTCAGCACACAATGTTATTCTAATTGTGCCATATGCATATGAATCCGGTATTCCTATAGCCTTTATAACATGAGAAGGAGCGTCGTTTCCTGCCGAGCAGGCTGACCCCGACGAGACGCAAATATTATCATTATCCATTAAAACCACCAGAGAAGTTCCATCAATTCCTGCAATAGTAAAATTAGCATTTCCCGGTAATCGTTTTGTTGGATGTCCGTTTAATCTTGTGCATGGGATTTCCCCTAATACCCTTTCTATAAGATAATCCCTTAAATTTCTTTCTTTCTCCATTCTGGCAGAAAGATTTTCTATTGTTTCCTGAATTGCTGCCCCCATTCCCACAATACCTACAACATTTTCCGTACCTAGATACCACCTGCCTGAAAGACATCGGGCTGTACCCGGAAGAAATGCGTGT
>ERZ1106935.2258-NODE-2258-length-13732-cov-5.275865_pt1 | contig 13732 bp, 6 predicted proteins | sample MGYA00403666_ERZ1106935 | MGnify/ENA primary metagenome ERZ1106935 (study PRJEB35170, sample SAMEA104062452) | human gut metagenome | biome: human gut; feature: human-associated habitat; material: faeces | place: Denmark | collected 2012-11-20 ... | reverse complement strand
CATCGGAACTGGGTATATATTCCAATGCACGGATATCGATTCCATCTATAGTGAATCCGTTTGTGTAAAGTACATGAAGACACCATGAGGCCTGATTTATCATTTTTAAACCGGAAATCTTACCTCCCGGGCAATCTGTGAAACATACCAGTCTGGGGCGTCCGGAGTTTCCGAATGGAATTTTTTTCCATTCTACTCCTTTACCATCAATAACTCCTTCACCATAAACTTTAACTCCGTCTGAATGGTCGAAATTCAAGAAAGCACATCGCCACCTTTTTTCTATGCCTTCAAAACGGGTAGGGATGACAGGAAATTCATTGGGGTCGACAGTGCTGATTAGTTTGGCGTTTTTTTCTATACGTAAATCTACACCACGTGGGAAGAATAGAGCGCCGCTTAGATACTCCCCGGCAGGAATAACTATCGTTCCGCCTCCATTGTGAGCTGCTTCATTAATGATACGTTGTAAAGTGGCTGTTTCCGAATAGCCATTTCCTTTTACGCCATATTCTTTAATGTTATATTCTCTGTTATTTTTTCCGATAGATATGAGCTTGCTTTCCCATGCTTCCAGTTTAATGGTCAGACGGGTGCGATTATTGACAATTGTTGCATTTATCGGTTGGAGTGTGCCATCTGTTGCATTCCATTCTTTTACAACTCCTACTTTATCAAAGTCTGCTGTAAATTCTGTAGCTTTATTCCCTTCATTGAATATGAAGTAGAGGTCGCCATCGGGCATTACTCTGCGTGTGTAGCGGATAGAATCATTGTCAGGTGAAATGATTTTCATTTCTGGTTCCGGAAGGGAAGAGCTTACATGTGCTGTCCATCTGGTGGATGGCTCAATCCTGCTGTTGGTTAAATCTGATAGGGAACCAGGAGCAGTGAAATTTTTGTCAATGAAAGAAGTGGGCTTCTTTCCCCAAAACAGGACTTTTCCTCCACGTGAGGAAAATGTTTCTATTACTTTCCAGGCAGATACGGAAATAACATCTGATGATGGGATAATCAATGTTTCATATCTTTGGCTGCTTTTATTTTCCAGATAGCCGGGACCTATGGTCAGTGCTTCCGTAAAAGCATCATCGTTTATGTAGTCAAAATCTCGTTGATGAGTTAACAGCTGTTGGGTAAGAGTGACGATATCCTTATAAACTTCATTGTTACCCAGCCACATAGTAGATGTGGGGTAATACATGGCAATCCGTGCTCCCGGCTTCCCTTGGCTCATCAGGTAAGTAGTGCGATTTGTATATTCATTCAGGCCTTTCATACCAGGATCACTCATCCAATTGCGATGTTTGGATCCTGCCAGCCAGAACATGAATTCAAAGAAGTTAATCCCTCGGGCAATCTGATGATCTACAACAAATTTGGCTTGGGGAATGGTAGGAGAGATGTGGTAAGCTGCAAAACTTTCGCTGAATGCTCTAGGTTTTCCATAAACATGAGCTACAGATGAGGCTAGTTTGGGGAAATCATTAAGGGTACTGGGCCATATTTGGTTCCAGATTGCATCTACTCCGGGTATTTGAACTTTACTTAAGGCTCGAAAATAGTCTCCTTCAGCTTTTACACATGCGGGCATTTCATGTTCTTTGTTAAGATGGGTAATATGGGCTACTCCATTGGCTGCACACCAATCGGCTTGTAATTTGAAAAAGTGGGTGGCAAACAAGCTGGACCAGACATCCCAATAATCGGCTTTTACTCTTTGTTCCTGTATGGTAGGCGAAGCGGTAAAAAAGGAGGCTAGATAGGGAGTCGGATCGTACCCTTTTGTATCTTTGAATGTTTGGACAATGGAAGGAGTCCAAGGTAAATGTGCATAATCGGGTTCATCTCCCCGGAAACCAAGTACGGTGGTACCCAGCTCTTTACCAAGATATTTTTTATACTGTTTGTGTGTCCAATCAATGAATTGTTGTACGGCAACAGGGTTCAGATAATCACACAGAGAATTAGTGGCATCTTTACCGCCATTGGGATTATTAACGGCTCGGGTTACAGCCGTCCGAAAGTCGCTTTTGACTAATAGGATCTTCCAGTCATCCAGCCCGGCGTTGAAACTTATTTTTCCATTATTAATTTCTACAGTTCTGTTAGGAGCGCCGGATGTACTGACGGCTACCGCACTGATGATTTCCGGTGCTATTTTATGGTTTGTCATTACTTCTCCCCGTTTTATCTGTATGGTATCACCTATCACAAGAGCTTGCATTCTCAAATCGGGACGTTCCTGTGAGAATTTTCCTCCTGCAAATCCGCTGGGATATTTTCCTTCATCAATAATCCAGACTTTCATGTCTCGTTTTTTGGCTTCAACTACTCCGGTGCGAATTGCTTTAAACCATTCTTCGGAAAGATATTTGAAAGGTAGTTTGTAACCTGCTTCAAATATTACGGCACGGAATCCTTTCTTTTTGATAGAATCCAAGTCATTGCAAATAGTCTTTTTATCCATTTTCCCTTCCCAACCCCATATTACATGGTTGGCAAATTCCACAGGAGGTTCTGCAAATTGTTGTTCTAGACGGGAAAGGGGTGTTTCATGAATGCCTTGCCAGGATTTTATTTCATTTTTTGAAAATAAGAAGTTGAAATAAAAAAGGGAAGCAATAAATAATAGTATCTTTTGCATGATGTTTATGATTAGAGTTGAGTTTTATATGCATAAGGGCGCATCAAAGCGCCCCTACAACAAAAGGATATCCGTTACAGTTTTTAGAGGAATCCTTCATGCTAATCTTAATATTATTCTCCTAAATAATAGGAGGGGACAGGAGCTTGTGGGTATCCCATGGAACGATGAGCTACATAGCTTCTATATATTCCGTCCTGCATCAATGTGGTACGACGGTCTTTTGCCGGAAGATTGGTTGTGTAGATACGTATTTCACCGGGTAATGCGGTTATTATTTCTTCACGCCAGTCTCCATATAAATCTGCAATCATTAAGATATCACCTTCAATATCTTGTGTTAGTGTTTCTCCTTTCCATTTTACAATACTTAGTGAACGACCGTTTGAAGAGGAACTTGCCCCCCATCGGTTATCATCTCCTTTAAATGTTTCACGCAATAAGTCACCGTCCCACCAGGCCCAATTACGGCAGGAGGGCACTTCCTCATTTTTACCTAAGGGTTTACCGTCAGCCGAAAGTAGATATTTGTCTGTGCTGCCTCCTTTACGGTCTTCGCTGGCAAAACATTCCAGACCTTTATGGACCGGATCAAAATCAGCAACCATCCCATCGCCTACATGGAATGTCTTATGACCGATATTCCATACCGGTTGTCCTGTTCTGGCATCCACAACACAAACGCCACGTCCGTTCTCGTGCCAAGGTTCCAGACAAAGGAACACTTCCATACCCGGACGATCCGGGTCGATATCAGTCAGATAGATTTTATCAGGGTGTCCTAATCCGGTAGACCATAGTAAAGTCCCGTTATCATCAAGCATGCATGAGCCTAATAGAATTTCATCTTTTCCATCTCCATCCACATCACCACATACCATATTATGGGAACCCATGCTTCTTACTACGGGATTTTCTTCATCACCGTCCCATCGCCATGCACGTTCCAGTTTGTTATCTTTCAGTTGCCATGCATCTACAGTCATCAGTTTGTAAGTGCCACGACATGCCAATATATAAGGAGTCTTGCCGTCCAGATAGGCCATTCCTATTTGGTTACGGTTTTGCCGGACCAGATTTCCATACCTGTCATTCCGTTCAGGCCAGTCCACGCGGGCAATTTCTTTTCCGGTCATTCCATCCCATACACTTAGATATTCTTCACCGGAGTCTACCCGTCCTTTTTCATTTCGTTTGGTCGTTTCCGGAGCTGTTTTTAAGGCAATTTCTGCTTTGCCATCTCCATTGAAGTCGTATGCGATGAAAGGGGAGTACCAAACACCGGGCTCAATACCTTGTCCTAAATCTTTAGACCATAAAAAAGTGCCGTCACTTAAATAAGCCTCAATTTGGTAAGTTGAACCATCCAGAGTACCGGGCATTCCGGGATCCACATTTTTTTCTGGGGTACGAATGATATAATCGTAAATACCATCCCCGTTCAAATCAGCAACGGCTATTTTGCCTGCTTTTATATTACGGTTCAATTTAATGGATTGATAGTTTTTCAATAAAGAACAGTCCACATCCAATTTGGAAGATGTGTTAATCACTTTTTTCTTTTTATCTAATGCACAGATCCAATAGGTTGCTTTTCCGGCAACGGGAGTTTGGTCAACAAAGTCACAGGTGTTTTTAATTGGATTTTTTGATAGGCGCTGTGTCTTGCCGTTTGCAGAACGGTAGAGGTGGAAGGGAGTGTCTGTTTTATCTTGTTCCCATAGCCTCCAACTGAGGTAGATACCTTTCCCGTCTACAGATGGGGTGGCCGTTAACCCTCTGTCTAAGTTCTCTTTTACTCTTTCTGTTGCAAAACCTTTGATTTTCGGTTTGGGCTCATGGCGTGGTTCTAGTATTTCATAATAATATGTACGTTCACGCGAGTCCTGAGCTGTCATGTTTATTGATATGCTAAGCAACAGCAGTACCGAGCATAATCCTATAAGTAGGTTCTTGTTTTTCATCATTGATTTATATATTAATTATTTGTTTTTAAAATATTTGTCAGCAAAACGAAGAAATTGTTCCCAATCGTATGGAAGAATAGCGTGAGGCCCTTTGCGATTGTGGTATGCGATAGAGCCATTCATGTAAGGTGTATCCACAGGAGGCATTTCTTCACAACCTATTCCGTTTAAGCCATAGAGGGCATATACAGGTTCAGCTCCTTTACCTCCTAGAAATTCACCTTTTTGGTCGGACCAGTTGTCTTCTTCTGCACTGGCGATATATATAGGTCTTGGAGCAATCAGGGCAACGAGTTCGTGCTGGTCGAAAGGCAAGTATTTTTCCCGGTCGTTAAATTGTTTATAATTACCGCAGAACCAATGAGGAAAACGTACATTCATGGCTTCTACAGTCTCACCAAAACAACGACGTGAGATGGCAACTCCACAACATCCTGAATTCCCGGATATGACTAAAGCAAAACGCGGATCGGAGGCTCCGGCCCAGACAGCGGTTTTGCCAAGACGAGAATGACCTATCACGGCGATTTTTTTGGCATCCACTTTTTTGTCTGTTTCCAGATAATCCATGGCACGGCTCATGCCCCATGCCCAAGCTGCAATGGAACCCCATTGATCCGGATCTGGGAAATTCTGCCCTTTCTCATAATAATAAGGATGCACACCATTTTGGAAGTCATCGTCAAAATCGGGATCCACATCATTATAACAGAAAGTGGCCAGACCATATCCGTGTTCCAAAATTTTATCAAGCTGCCAGGATTTGTCCATTGATCCCCTGAAAGATCTTTTCTTCATTTTTTCATCTGTTATTTCGGGGACAGATAAATCGGGATCATCATATATCGTGTAATTGGGCATGAAGCTGATACCTAGAAAAACCGGAATTTTTCCTGATACATGATTAGGAAGATACAGTTGCAAGTCAATGTGGGGACCCTGTGGATCGTCTGTTAATTGGATGGTTATTTCTTTCCGGGTGGCACATCCGTTCAGAGCTTTTTCATTGATCCGACTGACTGTACAAGGCAGTTTGTGTTTTAATACAGGTGCTTTGCCAAACATGTAAGTCGTGAACAGGTTTAAAATTTCGGGGCGGCGTTTTTGCTCCCATTGTTCCTTGGTCTGAACCATTTCTCCGTCGTGACACATTAATACGGAAGGTAAGGTATATTGCGGAACCTTACTTTCATCATAATTAGCTAATTTGGCATAGTCTTTTCTAGGAGACTTCCCATTTTGGGCGTCAGTATAAGTTATACTCAAGAGGAGCATAATCCATATCATTATGTTTTTCATAAGATCCAGTTTTTATAGAAGTTTGATAACGATTTCTTATAATTAAATTTGTTTTACACCTTTCGGAAGTTTCACTTTGGTTGCGATTTTACCATCGGCTTTCTTCTCGTGGCTGACTTCTATCACGCCCCAAGGGGTGGGATAAGTGCCTTTAGCCCATTCTAATTTACCTAGGTGTGGCTCAATACTGATCTGCTTGCGTTCCACGTTCACGATTTTTATACCTAATACATGATCTGACAACCATGTGGTAGGTCCTGAGGACCACCCGTGGCAAAGGCTGTGACGGAATCCGGGATAGCAATAGGCGCCGAAATCGCCATGTATGTCTTTTTTTCCGGCTGGAACAGGTTCGTCTATAGGAGCGGCATTAGGAATCCAGTCCAGATTGAAATCTTCCCAAAACGTGGTTGCTCCCAAATCCAGCATGGCCCCCCAGAAAGTGTTAATGATATCTATTGCTTTCTCATACTCACCTGCTTTGGCTAATGTTTCCAGCATATAATACCCGTAAAAAGTGGAAAAACCTTTTCCACCACCTACAGAGACAACTTCATCGCAAGCCTGTTGGGGATCCATCAATCCAGCGATGGCCATTAATGAAGCTGCCTGTTTCAGATTGTTGTGAGGTAATATCTTTTTTTTCATCCGGTTGATAATGTCCAGACATAATTGAGCATCAGAAGTGTTACCAAGTTTTAAAGACAATTGATGTGCATCTTGCATAGCCCATACGATCAGTGCGCGATAGCCTGCCTCAACTCCGGCTTTATTTCCGCTGGATGGCCAGTCCAAAAAGCGGGCAGGTGCTAACGTTTCATTTCCCGCATCATCCACTTTCTCATTTATCAGATGGATTAATCCGCTGATATAGTCGGAATGTTTCTTTAAAAAATCAATATCACCAGTCTGGTGATACCATTCATATTGGTTGATCAGATACCATAGGCTGTATGCACTCATGCCATTCATCCAATTGGGTAACGGAAATTGTTTGCAGGCCAGGTCCAGACTGTTGGGAATTACCTCATTGTATCCGAAAACACGGCTGACAGCCATTAATTCAGGATGCATATCGCCCAGCCAGACTACCCGGTCACGTTTGATGCCATCCCATAAAAACTCCTGCATATTCAAGTGGACAGTATAGGCTCCGGTAATCCATATTTTGTTTAAACGTTGGTCGTTGCATTCAAAAGATCCCAGATAAGGAATATCACGGTAGCGCAGGATAGCTGAAATTTCTTTTAAAGAGATAGTGGCGTTGTTTTGCAGCAAGTCGAGGCGGACAAAGCGGAAACCGGTATTACCTATTTCAATCATGCCGTCACGGGGAATTTCCATGATGATATCACGTTTGGCATGATCGTCTGTTGAAAATCCCACTTTCCATTCGGAATTTGAAGTGGTACTGTTGGCTTCTCCAACAGATTCTCCGAAACGTATTCTTACCAAAGAAGGCTCCCTACGGTTGGAACTGCCCATGACGAGCTTTAATCCTCCATGCAGTTCACTGCCGAAATCCAGTAATAAGGATGCCTTCTCTGTTTCAGTAGAGGTCATTATGCAACATTTTTTTCTGTTCATTTCCGATTGGCCGTTTCCACGCTCTAACAAATAGTGTTCGTTTTTTATTAGATTATTCTTACATCCTGCATATTTGGTAACAATACGTTTGGGGGTGATGTAAGCGCGGTCCATGATATCTTTGGTCATTCTTTGTGAGGCATCGCTTTGTAGGGTGGGAGGGATACCTGCATATAGAAGTGCGGGTAACAGAGCGAATGCAATTATGCTTTTTCTGATTGCTGGTAATAGTTCCATAGTATCTTTGATTTTTGATTTATGCAAATATAGACGAAGAAGGTGTCTTACCTATGGAATTTTATTCATTTACATGGAATATTGTTCATCTTCTTTCTGTTCTTTTTTCATATACGGATAACAATCTTTATTCGTCGTGTTGGATTTGTATTGGATTTTAGTTATTGATTGGGGGGGACTGACAGATAGATTCTTTATATGAAAAGAAATGAGTAAATGAACTGTACAGAACTTGTTGATATCACTTTTCTTTTATAATCCATATTCCTTCAAAAAAAGGAGCCTCACCTCGTAGCTTTCCTTCTTCTGTTTTATATAGCCGTGCGCTTACTATATCGTTGATTTGTATTATATAAATATCTCCTTTTTTTGTGTAGTGGCTTGTTAGAACCAATGGTCCTGGTGCGATAAATCGGCATAGCGTGTCGTTCAGGAAATCTATGTAATCTATTTGTGGATTGCCATCTACAAGTTCATAGCGTATAGTTTTTTGTTGTTTGCATCCCGCTATTAACAAGAATAGTGTAGTGAAGCATATAAACCGACCGATTTTTTTCATTATAAAATAAGTATTTATGGTGTGGAAAATAGGGGAGTGCTGAATTCGGCACTCCCCTTTATTAATTATTGACTGCAAAAATCTAGTCTGTTAATAGCCAGGATTTTGCATTGCGGCTTTTTCTTCATCACTTAAATTCGTACCGTCTTCATGTTGAAGTTGGTCTAAGAATGTTTGTGGAATAGGACGAAGCAAATGTTTGTCTGCTATATTGGCAGCTGCTTCCGGATTGAATAATTTAGCACGTTGAACCAAAGTCTTGGTACGGCTCAATTCTTCCCATCGGTTCCATTCACCTAAGCATTCACGGGTACGTTCGTTTAAAATGAAATTGATCAAACGGTCTTTGTCCCCATTTACGCCCATAGCTGATAGAATAGCTTCATCCTCGGCTGGTAATGATGAATAACTTGAAATTTGCAGACTGGAAGCATCTGTTGTGCGTTCTATACCAGTTGAAAGATAGTAAGTGTTCTTTTGAAGGAAAGAAGCCTTGAATGCCTCTGTGTTATTGATCTTGGTACCATTGGCATCTTTGCATTTGCCTAAAGTGCTTAGTGCGGTTGAATTATCTTCGTCACCGCCTGCGCTTTTCAAGAAAGCCATAGAACCATCGGTGTAGTATTCGCGGTCTTCACCATTTTTCCATTCGGCACGTGCACGGAGCTGGTTGATGGTAGAGATAGCATCCTGGAAGTTACCGGAACGTACTTGAGCTTCCGCTTTTATCAGATAAGTTTCGCCTGTACGGGCCATAATGACATCACGATGTGCGTCACCTTTCTCTGCTGTACGCGATCCGTCGTCAGTCTTATTGATACCACAGAATACATTGGACTGTGCTGGATTTCCGCTAACACCATAGGTGTTCAATACATATTGACCACCGGCATATATAGGGAATACATTCGGCACCCATTTATTTGTTTCGGGGTTTACAAAGGAGTGGGCTATACCACCACGACCTACTGTTCCATAATCGGAGTTTGTGGCGTCTTTAAAACGGTTGTCACTTTTTTTATTAAGAATAAAGATGATGCCTTGGTCGCCTAGTGTTGGAACCTGATCGGCTGTAATACCGTTTGTAGCCACTACATCATCTGCTTTCGATGCAATATTATTCAATCCGTAGACAGTTTTGAATGTTTTCCACATACGTGAGTCATTCACATTGTCGAAGATAGCATAAGCGTATTCTGTAGGGCGGCAACGTTGGAAGTCCATACCACCGATATATTGACCACGTTGTGTCCAACCACCGGAGAAGTTGGAGAATTGTGGGTTGAAGTAATTATAAGTACGGTTTCCGAAACGTCCGGTTGCCGAAGAAGTGTGTTGGCATGACATTAATATTTCATTAGATTCTTCGGCTTTGCAGTCTATACCAGTCCATTTGGCGTAAAGGTTATTATAATCACTTTCTAACGGACATTTTGAGATGACTTCATCACATAATGTAATCGCTTTTTTCAAATCAGCATCAGCAGGATAACTTGAGTTCCAGTCGCTGCAACGTTCAGACTGACGGTACAGCAAAGCTTTTGCCAGGAAGTGTGCTGCTGTGTATTTAGTCCATGTACCTGTACCACGCCATCTATCTGTAGGCAGTTTGTCGTAAGCGTTCTGCAAGTCATCAATCACTTGGTTTAATGTTTCTTCTGCAGAAGCGCGAGTAAAGGTTCTGACCACACCTTCAGTAACTTGGGTTTGCAGAACCACACCACCATATTGTGCGAAAAGACGATAGTAGTTATATCCACGTAGGAAATAAGCTTCCCCTAGGCATTTTTCACGGACTTCCGCATCAGTAACATAGTCAGCTGATGCGATAACTTGATTTGCAGAGGCGATGCCGTAATACATCTGATCCCAAAGAGCCGATACACCCGGACAGTTGTTGTTGGCGGCACCGTTCGCCGTTGTACAGTCCAACGGGTTCAGACGGCTGTCATAAGTGTTCCATGGTTCTGCAGTCAGGTCAGAGCCGTTTGTAAATTCATCGGTGCCGTAAAGGGTAATACCATACGCCCATTCATAACCGAAATGCCAACGGATGTTACCGTACAGTGCGGTAGCCAGATCTTGAATGCCCTGTGACGTTTTGAAATAGTCAGTGGTATAGGATGACTTGTTTTTTTCATCTAGGAAACTATCGCTACAAGAACTGAAACTAGCAGTCATTGCGACAGACAGGGCGGCTGTGAATAATGTATATTTTAAATTTTTCATTTTAAAAACAGTTTAATGTGTTATTATCAAATTAGAAACCAACTTGTAAACCGAAAGTAAAGCCTCTATTGTAATAAGTAGTGCCTAAGTCCAAATCCATAAAATCTACTGAAGAATAGAGGTTGCCTATATTCTTAGCTTGTGCATATAATTTAAGAGAACTGATTCCGATGTTCTTTAATGCTTTGGAATTAAAGTTATAACCCAGAGAAATGTTACGGATCTTGATGAATGAAGCGTCTTTAAAGCCTAGCAGACTTGAATAAGCATCACCACCCGCTGTACTGTAAATTGGTTTTTGATAATCAGCACCAGTATTGTCTGGAGTCCAATAGTTTATTTCACGTTGGTTATACATACCGTTTTGGCCTTCACCACCCGTATCAACTATATAACCAAATCGTCCGTTCAGCTCGATACCTAGTTCAAGACCTTTATAGTTGAATGTATTGCTCCATCCCAGCACCCATTTAGGATTTTTATTGCCAAGAATAATACGGTCATTACTGTCAATAATATAGTTGCCATCCTGATCAACAGGTTTCACCATGCCTGCTTCAAATTTATGTCCATTAGCATTAAATTTAGCCATCTCTGCCGCATCGCTTTCCTGCCACAGACCATCGTTGGCAATACCATAGTAAACATTGATTGACTCACCAATGAACCAGGCATTGGAAATGTCATCCTGCTTACCGTTAGCAAGTTCTAAGATTTCATCTTTTTGATAGGCTGCATTGATAGTGGAACTCCATTCAAAGTCTTTAGTTTGTATGGGAACCAGGTTCAAAGATAAGTCAACACCGAAGTTTTTTGTTTTACCTACATTGGCATAAGTAGAATTAAAGCCAGTTAAGGTTGGAATAGTCATGCTTAATAATAAGTCATTGGTGTTAGAGTGATAAATATCCATTGAACCGCTGATACGTCCATTCAAGAAACTGAAATCTATACCATAGTTATATTGTGTTGTCTTTTCCCAACCTAAATTTTTATTTGCCATTTTTACTTGAGAAGAAGTGTAATAAGGTTCATTAGTAGCATAAGCAGGGGTCAGAGTAGAGCCAAAAGGTACATAGAATGACTGGATGTTACCTAATGTAGAATATGCACTTACAGCTGAGTTACCAGTTGTTCCCAAACCGAAACGAAGTTTTAACTGGTTTATCCAAGAAATATCTTTCATGAAGTCTTCTTGGTCAATGCGCCAGCCCAAGGCGGCAGAAGGGAAGAAACTCCATTTGTGCCCGTCTGCTAATACGGAAGAACCGTCATAACGTCCGGATACAGTCAATAAATAACGGTCGTTGTATGCGTAGTTTACACGTGCCATGTACGATGCCAACTGATTCTCAGACATACCAGTACTCATACCAGCACCATAAGTTGCTGCATCAGTAATATCTACACTGCCCATGTTGTACCATTCAAAATTTTCATTAGGGATGGCGTTAGCACTTTCGGAACCACTTTCTTTATTATATTTGGAAGCTGATTGCAATAAGGTTACGCCTAAGTTATGTTTGCCGAATGTCTTGTTATAGTTGATCTGATTATCCAGTGTCCATGACAAGTAACGATCTGTTGCATATTTAGCATAGTTTTTTGAGCCCATTTTCACGGCAGAGTCTTTGCTGATAAAAATACCTTGACGATAGTGGCGGAAATCAGGACCGAAAGAGATTTTATAGCTTAGTCCCTCTAGAGGTGCCCATATTTTCCCAAAATCAAATTGTCCGTAAAAGCTGCCTAGTGCACGGAAAGTTTGGCGGTTATCGGTTGACTTATTCCATTCGTCAATTACAGTATAAACATTGGTGGTGGAGCCACAGGGGTTGGTAATGATATTTCCTTCTTCATCATAAGGAACACCAAAGCGTGGAATAGCTTTTGCCGCGCTATATATATCAACAGGGCCCGAGCCTGAAGATTGTCCGGTACGGGAATAACCATAGTCTTGAACCGCCCATGAACCGTTGATAGATCCGCCCATTTTAAACCAAGGTTTTACTTGTAAATCGACAGACATTGAAAAATTATAACGTTCATATTCCTGTCCTTTCTGAGTTCCTTGATTATTCAGGTAACCAACAGAGAAGAAAGCTTGCGCAGTTTCGTTACCGCCACTACCACTGATGGTGTGTTCATGAGTGATACCTGTTTGGGTCACTATGTCTGCCCAGTCGGTATCTGTTACTTTACTTCCATCCCAAGTACCGTTACTCCAACCTTTATTTACATTTGCCAAAGCTGCGGGATCACCTGATGCTGCGAAATAAATTTGGTCTTTATCGTAGTTAGGTTGGTCACCGCGAGGATTGTTTACCGGATCTGAGTTATAATAAGCCCAACGGCGCCAGGTAATATAATCGCTTGCACTCATGGCAGGTGATTTGTCTTTTAGGTTTTCTAATGTGACAGAACCTGAGTAGTTTAAAGCGAGTCTACCCGCTTTACCGCGTTTGGTAGTTATCAATATGACACCATTGGCACCACGAGAACCGTAAATAGCTGTAGAAGAGGCATCCTTTAAGATATCAATGGATTCTATGTCACGCGGATTGATCGTTTCAATTCCTCCAGCACTCAAAGGAACTCCATCTACTACATACAGAGGGTCTGATGATGCGCTGATAGATCGGTTACCACGAATACGGATTGATCCTACAGTACCCGGACGTTCACTTGAGGTGATATCTACACCGGCAGCTTTGCCTTGTAAGGCTTCAAAAGCATTGTTCACAGGTCTTGTATTCAATTCTTCAGAACCAACACGTGCCATAGCACCAGTCACATCACTTTTTTTCTGAACACCATAACCTACTACCACAACCTCATCCAGTGTTTCAGTATCCTCCTCCAAGATTACCTTAACGGTAGATTGTCCTTTCACCTGGATATCTACGGTCTTGTATCCCACGAAACTTACTTGGATAGTTCCATTATCAGGAACATTTTGAAGTGTGAACTTACCATCAAAGTCAGTAATTGTACCATTGGTAGTACCTTTCACCACCACACTGGCACCGATTACAGACTCACCTGTTTTGTCAAGGACAGTACCCAAAACGGTTTTGCTCTGTGCAAAGGCCCCTACAGCCAATACGGATAACAAAGCAACGAAGAACAGCCGCTGGAACTTGTCCAGGCGACCCAACAGACTTGATTTTTTGCTGTCTTTCATACTTTAATTATTAAGTTAAACAA
>ERZ1106935.2252-NODE-2252-length-13765-cov-3.271408_pt1 | contig 13765 bp, 6 predicted proteins | sample MGYA00403666_ERZ1106935 | MGnify/ENA primary metagenome ERZ1106935 (study PRJEB35170, sample SAMEA104062452) | human gut metagenome | biome: human gut; feature: human-associated habitat; material: faeces | place: Denmark | collected 2012-11-20 ... | reverse complement strand
TTGAGTTAAGTACTAGTTCCTCAATGGCCGAGTTATGGTGCTCTTTTTTCAAGGTGTTCAACCATTCGGAGCCATGTTCTTGAATGACCTCTTTCCGTTTTTTCTCTAATAACGCCGTGAAATTATCGCTACGGGTATGCAGGGCTTTTTCCACTTTATCCATATAGCTCTCGTAACTCTCTTTGGACGTATAGGGGGCGATACGGGCGGCACGGGATAGTACGGCCAGTTCGTTGTGGATCGTCCGGGTGTTTTCTTCCCGTTTATTCGGGATCAGGTTGAGGCTGTTTATGAGGCTGCGCACCTCGTCGGCATGGACATTCCGGTAATATTGCGCTAGGAACTTTTCTTTTTCGACCGTGAAAAATAGGCGGTTGTAGCTGTTGTTCCGGAATTGTTCCGTAACCAACGCCTCGAATGCCCAACGTGAGGGGATAACCTCACCGATAAGGGGCACTATGTTCCGGCTGGATGCGCTCCTGCTCAAATCGTCGAACTTGACAACTAAGCCGCAAAGTAAAATCTGCGGGATTAAAAGCAGCGGTATCGTTATATAGATCGCTACGATCGAGTTTAAAGATTGCGATAGTATCAAACCTGTCAGGTTGGCGAGGAATGAGGTTGCCCATAGCGTGATCCACCAAGTAAGGAACATCTCGCTTCCGATGCCTATCAATAAATTTCCTACCACTATGAATAGCAAACTTTGGATCGCTGAGATACAAAGCAGGTAGAACATCTTTGACGAGAGATAACTGCCTCGGCTCAATCGCAAGAATCGTTCTCGCTTTAGGAGCGTCCGGTCCTTGATGATCTCTTCGGCGCTGATGCTTAATCCCGTGAAAGTAGCGACAATCACCGCCATGAAAATGTAGGATACCAGATTTTTGTTCGCCAGCAAAGAATACCCGTCATCGGGTACGAAGCGGGTGAGCAGGGCCACGATCACCGCCAATAAAGGAGTCTCCAGTAAGGCGATGCACAAATACTGCTTATTGGTCAGCTTGGTTTTTATGTTTCTTTCCAAGAAGATACAGAATTGCTTCCAGATCGAGGGCTTCTGCTGATGATTCGGGGGCAGGGGGGTAGGCTTAACCTCTTGGAACTTCGGGCGGGAAGCTACATATAACTCATGCCATTCTTTTGAAGTTATCTTCCGGATGTTTGTCTGGTTTCCGCTATCGTCTATCTTTTTTGCGTCGATAATAGTTAGGATTAATTCTGGATTGATATTTCCACAAGTGCCGCACACGCTGATATCCTGATCGGTGTAATTGGCGATCCGTTTGAAATAAGTGATCGCCTCGATCGGGTTACCGTCGTAAATCGGGTAACCGCCGGTATCTAATAACCACAGGCGATCGAACAACTTATAGATCTCGGACGAAGGTTGATGGATATTGACAACCACGAGCCGTCCCCGGTGTGTTTGTTCCTTTAACAGCATGATGACCTTCTCGGAATCGGTGGACGAGAGGCCGGAGGTAGGCTCATCCAAATAAAGGATCGCCGGCTCACGGATAAGTTCCAGTGCTATATTTAAACGTTTACGCTGCCCTCCGCTGATCGTTTTCCGGATTGGAGACCCGACGGCCAAATCCCGGATCTTGCTCAGATCCAAATCCTCCAGTATCGTATTGACACGATCCTCGATCTCCTTTTCGGTCAGGTTCGCGAAACAAAGGCGGGCGGTATACCATAGATTTTGGAATACGGTCAATTCCTCGATCAGCAAGTCATCCTGAGGCACGAAACCGATCAATTGCTTGCATTCCGGATCACTCAGCGGATGTCCGTTCAAGCATACACTTCCCTCACCGGGGATAATATTCCCATTTAAGATGCTTAACAAGGTAGACTTACCAACGCCACTTCCTCCCATGATGGCTACCAACTGGCCGGATTCAAGGTTGAAAGAGAAATTGTGCATACCGTTCTCGCTATTCTTGAAGCTGAACTCGATATCCCTCCCGGTTAATAAAATACGTTCCTTATGCTCATTCTGATTGAATACATCGAGGACATCACTATAATAAACCGGCAAGAATAGCGGGCTTTTGATTACGCTGCTGCGTTGCCAGCCATAGAAGATACCGGAAGTAAGCGGGATATCGTTCATGAATACCCGTCCGCTGCCTTGGTAGATAAAGACCATTCGGTCGAACCGGGTCAGTCTCAACACCCGTATCTCGCCCTCCAACCCCCTTCTGTAGATATGGTTGACGTCTTTATCGCTATCATCAGCGTTGATCGTAAGTATGGAGGGGGATTTTTTACCGACAACAAAGGCGTATAGATTGTCGAAGGTATCCGTGTCGATATTAAATATCGTAGCGATCTTATGGAAAATGGCTAAGTTCTCGTTCAATCCTTCATTGTTGCCATGGGCGAACTCCATGAAACGGAGAAGAAGCAATAGCTGGTCTTCCGCAATCAATTTGGGCTTGAGCTGGTTGCATACGTTGATAATAACACTCTCTCTATCGATATCGAAGTCCGGATCATCGTAAACACTTTGTATCTCATCAAATAGCTCCATATATTCTTTATGGGAGCGGATACCAAAGTGACTGGTTAAGTAAGAATTGACGGCCTGACGCGCTTGGTCACTTTCTATTTTTGCCAACGAAGCAAATATAGCGAACAAGTTCAGTAGCCCATTGAGTATAGTTTCATTCATTCATCAAAGTATTGTTTCAAATGTCTTGCAAAGATAAGGTAAGTGAAACAAAAAACAGGTCGAATGTTAGACTTTTTAAGCAGTCAAGTGAATAACATGATCAATAATTGGGCAGAAATCACCCGGATGAACATGGATAACGGGTAAACCGTAGCGTAAGATACGGAAGGCTCGTCACCCTCGACGGTCGTATTGGCATAACTCAAGGCCATCGGATTGGCCATGCTTCCGCATAGCATACCTATGTTGTGGGCGTAATCTAGCTTGAAGAATTGAGAGGCGATGAACCCGACGATCAAGACCGGTACGATCGTCAATAGGAAACCGAGGCCGATCCATAACAATCCTTCGGCACGGAAGACGGTCTCGAAGAAATGAGCTCCGGAGTCGATTCCCAGTCCCGCCAGATAGATCACTATACCGAACTGCCGCATCATCAGGTTCGCGCTCTGGGTGGTATAAGTCGTTAGGTGGAAACGGGGGCCGAACGCACCCATCAAGATTCCAACGATGATCGGTCCTCCGGCGATACCCAGCTTGATGGGGGTACTCATTCCCGGTATGGCAATTGGGATCGCCCCGATTAATACGCCCAGCGTAAGTCCTACGAATATGGCAAGCAGGTTGGGGTTATCCAGCCGTTTCAGCTCGTCTCCCAAGATCTTACCCACGTTATTCACGGAATTGGCCTCGCCTACGATCGTTAGTTTATCCCCGATCTGTAGACGGAGGTCACGGGAGGCCACCAGATCGATACCCGCACGGTTCACCCGGGTGATGTTGATCCCGTATAGGTTGCGGAGCCGGAGCGAGCCTAGCTTTACCCCGTTTACCCGGTTGCGGGTTACGACGATACGGCGGGAGATCAATTGGCTGTCGATAGCGTTCCAGTCAATATCTTCCTTATTCCAGTCCGTAGTCTCTTGTTCTCCGAAAAGTACCTTGATGGATTCGACATCCGCCTTTACGGATATGATAAGCAAATGGTCTTTTTCCTTTAAGATGGTTTCAGAGGTAGGGATCGTCACCTTTCCGTTCCTCCAGAGGCGGGAGATCACGAAATGTTTCTCTGTCAATTTCATGACTTGCTGGATGCTCTTATTGTAAATAGAGGGGTTTAATACCTGAAATTCCGCTACGTTTGTTGTCGTGTCTTGCTCCTTATGCGTGCTCTGTGTCTTTTTTGCGAATAAGGACCTCAAGATGATAATAGCGAGAATTACGCCTACGACACCTAATGGATAAGCTACGGCACAGGCCAGAGCCATATCCGTTACGTTCCTCGTATTTTCCGGATCCATTTGTAAGAGCGCTTGCTGGGCGGCACCTAGGGCCGGGGTATTCGTTACGGCACCGGATAGCAACCCTACCATAACGGGGACGGAAATTCCTGTTATCCAATGAAACACCAACGTCAAAATCAGTCCTAAAGCGAGCACCCCTAATCCCATCGTATTCATTTCCACCCCGCCTTTTTTTAGGGAAGAGAAGAAACCGGGACCTACCTGCAATCCCAAGGTATATACGAAAACGATAAGCCCGAAGTTCTGAGCGAAGTTCAGCATGTCCTTATTTACGGTAATGCCCAGATGCCCTGCCATAATACCGGCGAAGAATACAAAAGTGATGCCTAATGAAATGCCGAATATCTTTAGCCGCCCTAAATACACACCAACCGCCGCCACGATAGAAATGACGGCCACGGCCTGTATCATCGAGGGTTCTGTAAGCGTCTCAAGTAACCAATTCATAAGAGTTTCTTTTTTGCTTTAGAAGCGCAAAAATATATAAAACAAAGCAATTAAAAAAATTGTAGTATCTTTGCCCACGAAATAACGATGATACAGGGTGAGGGAAACGATGGTTAAATATATAAAGTGGTTGCTGCCGGTACTTTTTATTGCGTATTATAGCAGTGTCTCGCTTTTTACGCACGTCCATGTGGAGCATGGTACGACCATCGTGCATGCGCACCCTTTCAAGAAGACGGCGGACGGTACTTGCCATCATCATACCTCTTTGGCGGAGATACAGTTGTTTCATATGCTCTCATCTATTCACGTGATGGACGGGGCGATTCACCTGTTACGTTTACAATTCTATTCTTTAAAAATATCTAATCTCTCTGAGTCTCCGGTCTATCCGGATCATGTCACTTCCGTTGAGGGACTGCGATACCTGCGGGCTCCCCCAGTTGTTTGATTACATATCCAGAAATCAATATCCGTTTGTAGAGACGGGGCATGCCCGTCTCCTCGGCAATTCGTAATCATTAATATTCAAACAACTATTAATCAAGCAATGAATAAGTTCATTACACTTATACTATGCCTGTGCTGTGTCTTTACATCAGCGTGGGCAGAGGGAGACGATCATACCTCCCTGAATCCTTCCGACGCTAATATCGTAGGCCATATCCTCGATAAGAAAACAGGAGAGCATCTCTCTTTTATCAATGTCTACCTCCACGGTACGACGATCGGTACGACCACCGACGCTACCGGTCATTACTATATGAAGAATCTTCCCGAGGGAAAATACACCTTGGTCATGAAGTCTATCGGATATAAAACCGAGGAGAAGACGGTGACCCTTAAGAAAGGGAAGACATTGGAGATCAATTTCAATGCCGAGGAAGACGCTGTCTCCTTGGACGGTGTCGTCGTATCGGCAAACCGTAACGAGACGACCCGCCGTCTGGCTCCTTCTTTGGTAAATGTACTCGACTCCAAGGTGTTCGAGACTACGCACGCCACTTCCTTGGCCGACGGTCTGAACTTCCAGCCCGGCGTGCGTGTGGAGAATAACTGCCAGAATTGCGGTTTCCAACAAGTACGTATCAATGGTCTGGAAGGCCCTTATACCCAGATCTTGGTGGATAGCCGGCCGATCTTCAGCGCCCTGACCGGGCGTATATGGCTTGGAGCAGATCCCGGCAAATATGATCGAGCGGGTAGAGGTGATGCGCGGAGGAGGCTCGGCCTTGTTCGGCTCGTCCGCTATCGCCGGTACGATCAATATCATCACGAAGGAACCGATGCGCAACTCTGCCCAGATTGCCCATTCGTTGACGATGATCGGGGGAAGCCGTCCGGATAATAATACGACCGTGAACGCCTCGTTGGTGACGGACGATCATAAGGCGGGTATCTACCTCTTTGGGCAGGGCCGCCACCGTGCCTCTTACGACCATGATGGCGATGGCTACTCGGAGCTGGGTAAGCTGGAGGCGAAGACCCTCGGATTCCGTTCCTACTTGAAGACCAGCAATTATTCCAAGCTGACTTTCGAGTACCATAACATCAGCGAGTTCCGGCGAGGTGGTAATTTATTGGATCTTCCGCCTCACGAGACGGATATCACCGAGCAGACCGACCACCAGATCAACGGGGGAGGCCTGAAATTCGATCTTTTCTCTCGCGACTACCATCATCGGCTGAATGTGTATACCTCCGCCCAGCATACGAAACGCCAGAGTTATTACGGTGCCGGAAAAGATCCGAACGCCTATGGTAACACGACGGACATGACCTTTATCGGTGGCGCCCAATATTCCTACGAATGGGATAAATGCCTTTTTATGCCCGCTACCTTTACGGGAGGCGCCGAATATAGCTACGATGATCTGCAAGACGAGATGCTTGGCTATCACCGTACGATCGCCCAGACCGTGCATATCGGTAGCGCCTTCGCCCAGAACGAGTGGAAGAATGACCGTTGGAGTTTCTTGATCGGTGGCCGTTTGGATAAGCATAACATGATGGATCATGTGATCTTTAGCCCTCGTGCGAACGTGCGCTTCAATCCGACGAAGGATATCAACCTGCGTATGTCGTACTCCAGCGGTTTCCGGGCCCCTCAAGCGTTCGACGAGGATTTGCATATCACCGCCGTGGGGGGCGACGTGGCGATCATCCAGATCTCTCCGGACTTGAAGGAGGAGAATTCGCAGAGCGTGAGCGCTTCCGTGGATTTTTATCATCGCTTCGGCCCGGTTCAAGTGAATTTCTTAGTGGAAGGTTTCTATACGGATTTACGGAACGTGTTTATCTTGGAGGAGATCGGCCGTGACGAGGACAATAACCTGCTGATGGAACGCCGTAATGGAAAGGGTGCCCGTGTGATGGGTATCAATCTGGAGGGTAAGATGGCCTATTCTTGGATGCAGATACAGGCGGGCGCTACTTTGCAACGGAGCCGCTACAAGGAGGCAGAGCAATGGAGCGAGAACCCGAATATCACCCCGCAGAAGAAGATGTTCCGCTCTCCGGACGTATATGGCTATTTCACCTCTACCTTCACGCCCGTGAAACGTTTCTCCGCCTCATTGACGGGAACCTATACGGGCAGCATGTTGGTGCAGCACTTGGCGGGTTACATTCCCGAGGATCGTGAGGAGAAGACTCGTGATTTCTTCGACTTGAACCTGAAGCTGTCTTACGACTTCCCGATCTTCAAGTCCGCAACCTTGCAGGTGAACGCCGGAATACAGAATATCTTCGACTCCTATCAAGATGATTTCGACAAGGGAGCGCATCGGGATGCCGGGTATATCTATGGCCCGGGAATTCCTAGAAGTTATTTCGTGGGGTGCAAGATCAGTTATTAAATACTCGGCGAGCCTTGCCGAGGGAGTTGGAAGGACTTTGAAGCATCCGGCGGCTATCGCCGGGGGATGTGGAAGACTCTTGGGATGCCCGGCGGGGGGCGCCGGAGGATCGGAAGGGAACTCAAGATGCCCGGCGGAGATCGCCGCAGAGTTCCAACCCGTTTCCAATCCTCCGGCGAGCCTCTACGGGGCTATTCCTCCACTATCCTCTCTATATAATTCGGCGGCAGGGTGGTGCGTGGTACTTTCATGCCGCCGAACCATTTATGCAAGGGCAAGTCGAAGCCTGTTCCATTCATGTAATTGTAGAGGGAAACGCGAAGCCCCTCGCTGAAAAGCTCCGGATCGCAGCCGGATAGCGCCTCGAACTGTACGTCATTACGGGCGAATCCGCCAAAGGGAGGCTCCGTGACACGGCAACTGTACTCGGCGGGGTGCAACCCCACAGGGCTATGCGCTGTCATGGCGAAACGATGCCAAAATCCGGATTGAATCAGCCCAAGCTCAAACATTTGCCGGACCGTTTCTAAGGAATCTATGGTTTCTTGAGCGGTTTGGGTCGGGAAACCATACATCAAATAGGCATGGACCATGATGCCTGCCCCGGTAAAGTTGTTGGCGACCCGTGCCACTTGAGCCACTGTCACCCCTTTATTTATCAGCTTGAGGAGTCGGGGAGAGGCTACTTCCAGGCCTCCCGATACGGCGATGCAGCCACTTCGTTGAAGAAGGTCGCATAGTTCCTCGGTATAGCTTTTCTCAAAACGAATATTTCCCCACCACACGACGGTTATCCCACGGCGGATAATCTCCTGCGCCATTTCCCGTAGCAAGGCGGGTGGAGCGGCCTCGTCCACGAAATGGAAGCCGATCTCGCCGGTTTGCTCGATCAAGCGCTCCATACGGTCTACCAAAGTCTTGGCTGTATTCGGCTCATATCGTTTGATGTAATCCAATGAGCCGTCGCAGAAGGCGCATTTCCCCCAGTAGCAACCGTGCGCCAAGGTCAGTTTATTCCAGCGACCATCGCTCCAAAGCTTGTGCATCGGGTTGGCCATTTCCATGACGGAGATGTATTTGTCCAGCGGCAAGCCCTCGTAATCCGGGAATCCGGTCTCGCTTTGCCGGCAAGCGGGGTAAGCGGGATTATCTTGATAAACGACCCGGCTACCGTTCTCGTCCAAGGAGAAGGTGCGTACCAGTTCCTCTTTTTGGATCGCCCCGTCCAGATAGCGTAACACTTGGAAGAGTGGGTCCTCTCCATCATCTAGCAAGAGGTAATCGATGTATTTGAAGAAGCGTGTATCCGTGATGGAGCGAAGTTCCGTATTCACGAAACCACCTCCCATAAGGATCGGGATATCGGGATGTGCCTGCCGTAGCCATTGGGCGAGCCGGAGGGTACTGAATAAATTCCCCGGGAAAGGTACGCTGAAAGCGATCGCCTTGGGCTTGCTCTTGGCGATGTGCTTTTCCAATAGCGGTTGCGTCAGGCGGTCGATAAAGCCGAAAGGTTTTTGGAGGGCTTCCTCGATCTCGTCGAAAGAGGAGGCGCAGCGGCCCAGATGCTCGGCATATCGACTGAAGCCGAAATCCGGGTCGATCGTTTCCCTGATCAAGTCGCAGAGATCCTCCAGATACAAGGTCGCCAGATAACGGGCCTTATCCCGTAATCCCGAAGTGCCGAACGCCCATTCCAGCTCCTCCTCGTTTTGGCTCCCGCAGTCGCTTTCGGGAAGGTAATCTTGGTTACAGATGCGATAAGCGAGAGGATCGTTCTTTCCCTGAAGGAAAGCGACGACGGCGGCTATCGTGTCGATATACCGTTGCTTATTAGCTAGCATCCCCCGGACTTTAGCCGGATATTTACCTTTCCGTCGCTCGATCTCGGCGAATAACTCCCCGAGACCCTGCGTGGAAAACAAAGCCAAGATTGTCTCGATACCCAGATCGGTCTGCCCGGCATGTACACCCTTTGCCTCCAAATAACCTTTTAGGTAAGCCGTGGAAGGATAAGGCGTATTGATCTGCGTAAACGGAGATAAAACCAGAAGAACCGAAGCTAATCCCATATCAACTCAACTAATTTTCAATTATTCAAGCTATTGTTGATAGACTCGATATAGTCCAGAATCTCATCCCGTCCCTCTTTCTTCTCCGAGGAAGAGAGGAAGATCGGAGGAAGCTCTTCCCAAGTCTCCAGTAATTTATCCGTATAGACTTTTAGGTTCTCTTTCAAGCGTCCCTTGCTGATCTTGTCGATCTTCGTGAAGATGATAGAGAAAGGAACCCCGCTCTCACCCAGCCATTCCATAAACTCCAGATCGATCTTTTGCGCCTCGTGACGGCAGTCCAAAAGGACAAATAGGTTGGTCAGTTGCTCTCGATCGAGGATATAGTTCTCGATGATACGTTTCAATTGCTCCCGGTTCTCCTTGCCTCGTTGGGCGAAGCCATACCCCGGAAGATCTACCAGATACCACTCGTTATTGATAAGAAAATGATTGATAAGTAAAGTCTTACCCGGTGTTTGCGAAGTCATCGCCAAGCCCTTCTTGTTGGTAAGCATATTGATCAAAGAGGATTTGCCTACATTGCTTCGTCCGATGAAGGCATACTCCGGCTTATTACCCTCGGGGCATTTCCTTACGTCTGTGTTGCTGATAACAAATTCTGCGCTTTTAATTTCCATAAAATATAAATTAATGAATAATGAGTATTGAATAATGGCTAGGCTTAATTCTCAATTTTCAAATTTCCATTTTCAATTGCCGAAAGCCACAGCCCGGCGAACGTGATGCCTCCGTTTACCATAAGCATCTCGTAGCCGAACGTATAGCCTGCGTATTGTTTCACCAAGAAATCCGTGGCGAGGCAAATCAACGGGGAGGCTATACAGATATAGGGCACGTATTTGTCACGGGGTTTCCGCTTCGTGAAAAGCCCGAAAACAAACAGCCCCAATAGAGGACCATACGTGTACGACGCTATCATGTAGATTGCGTCGATAACACTCCGGTTATTTACGGCCTTGAACGCCAAGATGATCAAGACGAACAAGACGGATATCATCACGTGTACCTTTAGGCGGGTACGTTTCGCCCTTTTCGCTTCCTCTCTCTGCACGCCGAGGATATCCACGCAAAAAGAGGTGGTGAGCGCTGTCAACGCCGAGTCGGCGCTACTGAAAGCCGCCGCTATGATACCGATCGTAAAGAAGATCAAGATACTCCCGCCCAAGATCCCTGAGGTACAAAACATCGGGAGGATATCGTCGTTGAGGGTTGGCAACTGGATGTTCTGCTGTGCCGCCAATGTCAGTAGTAGTACCCCCAGCGCGAGAAACAAGAAGTTGACCGGCGTGAAGGCGAAGCCATATGTGTACATATTCTTCTGGGCATCCTTCAAGCTCTTGCAGGAGAGGTTCTTTTGCATCATGTCCTGATCCAGCCCGGTCATGACGATCGTGATAAAGATACCGCTGAAGAACTGCTTGAAGAAGTTTTGCGTACTATGCCAATCGCCAAACTCGAAGATCCGGAAATGAGGACTTTCCACCAAGGTCTGCGCCATACCCCCGAAATCCAGTCCCATCTTGTCCTTCACCTGCCAGATGATCACGATCAACATTGCCACGAGACAAAGGGCCTGCAACGTATCTGTCCAGATGATCGTCTTGATACCGCTCCGGAACGTATATAGCCATACCAGCAGGATACTGAGGATAGCGGTCACGGCGAATGGGATGTTCCAAGCGTTGAACACGTAGGTTTGCAAGATCAAGACCACTAGATATAAGCGTGCGGCCGCCCCTACGATCTTCGAGAGCAGGAAGAATGAGGCCCCTGTCTTGTACCCCCTTCTCCCGATCCGGTCATCCAGATACGAGTAGATGGAGGTAAGCTGCAACTTATAGTATAGCGGTAGCAATACCTTGGCTATAATGATATATCCCACGAAGAAGCCTAATACAGTCTGCATATACGTCATATCGATCGCCCGCACCATGCCGGGTACCGATACGAACGTCACCCCCGATAAGGATGTCCCTACCATACCGATAGAAACGATATACCAAGGTGATTTCCTGTTCCCGAGGAAGAATGCCTCGTTGCTGTTATTACGTCCCGTGATCCATGCTATCAGCAGCAAGACGGCGAAATAGGCAGCGATAATAAAAAGGATCATATAGCTGTTCATGTATTGCTAACTTCTTTCTTCTTCTCCGCAAAGATACGGCTTTACTTTGAAATAACCGGCATATGCGTGGATTCTACCGTGATGGGTTTCTTGAAGCCCTTTAGGTAGTCCATGAAAGCGTCAGTCGATATGATACCTAAATTGTCGAATTCCGGGATCTCGTAGCCCTTGAATAAAGAGGCGTCGTACCCGTCTCCGCCATCGGTGATGAAAGCGTCTAGGGTCACCACGCAAGAGGTATTGTCCTCGATCTCGGTCTTTTGCCCGTCTCTCGTATAGACTATTTTCTCGATCTTATTTCCGCTTAGGGTAAGCGTGAGGTCGGAGGATTGAAGGAAACCGTTCGGATTCTTCCGTCCATCCTCCAATAGCTTCTTCAACCGCTTGCCGTCGAAACGATAGGCAACGATAGCGGAGCCGAAAGGCAAGATGTTGCCGGCACGCAGTCGGGTGATATCCCCTTTCGGGAGGGCCGCACGGATACCTCCGTAATGGTTTACGCCGATCACCGGCTGATCCTTGTAAGCGGGCATCTCTTTTTGGAAACGCTGGGCGTAAGCGGCCGTGACCAACGCCCCGATAGGCGTATAGTCGAACTTATTGATGGTACGGTCGTGGATCAAGGCCTCTTTTGCCGTGGCAAGTTTCTCGTTCAGCCGATATTTATCCATGATCTTCTCCACGGCCTCTCGCATCTCCGGGTTCTCCTCGCAGGCTACACGCACGGTATCCCCTTGGATGAAAGAGATATCCCGGTGTCCGTTGAAATCCTGTATCTGGAACAGCAGTTTCCCGATATGGGTACCGTTTACGCCGGCTTGGATGATGGGAATGTTATTGATCTTATCGAGCACCAGCTCATGCGAGTGGGCGGATATGATGGCGTCTACCTTATCGATGAACGGCAGTCCTTGGGCGTTCTCCTCGGTGATGCGGTAAGGCATTTTCATATCCGTGCCGATGTGCATCAAGAGGATAATCATATCGATCTGGCCCTCTTTCTTTAACTGGTAGACGGTTTGTATGCACACCGCTCCCAGCGGATGCGTGAACTGAAGCCCTTTCAGGTTCTCCGGCTTGGTCTTGACGTAGGTGTCCGTCGTGGTCAGTCCGATGAAGGCTATGCGCAGGGAGGAGCCATCTTTCAACTTACGCTCTACGATACGGTAGGGACTCAACCAGTTGGGGTGAGTATATCTCTTCTCTTCGGTGATATTGGCGGCCACATGGGGGATATTCAAGGCGGCGGTGTCCACTAGATAAGAAAGTCCCCAGTCGAACTCGTGGTTACCGATGGCGGACATTTCCACGTCCATCGCCTCGTACATTTCTTTGATAGGCTCGCCTTTCGTGATCTTGGAGAAATAGCTTCCGCTGAAATTATCTCCGCCTGAGACAACGATGGAATGCGGATAGCGTTGTTTCTCGTTTTGTGTCATTTGTACCAACCGGGCGGCTCCCGGCGTGATCCCGTCGGAGGCGAAAGCCCCATGAAAATCGTTGAATGAGAAAATGGCTAAAGTGTCTATCGAGCTGGACGGGGTGGCGATATCTTGTGCGAATAGGGGAGCGGTTAGTGCGCTGCCTAGCAAAATCGCTGATACGAATTGTTTTTTCAGTCCCATGGTTGTATGTATTAATAGGGACAAAAGTAGGAAAAATAACGAGATTCACCGAGGAAAACGCCCGATTCGTCGAATTCTTTTTGATCGTTTTAAACCTTCGGCCTACCTTTGTGTCATAGTAATAGCTCGTGAGAGTGAAAGCGAACCGGTTGTTCATCATAACCGGGAAATAGGTAAACATTAAGTCAAAGGGCCGCCGTCCGGATAAGATGCGGCCCTTTTGATTTATTCGGACTTGAGGTTGTTTACGGGATTGTCGTGGGTGGTACGGAATACGTTATATCCGGAAACCGCCAGTATGACGGTGAGTACCAATACGCCTCCTCCCACGAATAGATACCAGGATAGCTGGATCTTTTCCGAAAATTGCTCTTGCCATTTTTGGGAGATATAGAAAGCGATACCGCAACCAAGTAAGATGGCCGGCAATGCCATGGTGATGATATCTTTCAAGAAAATATGGAGTATGTCTTTTACCGTGGCTCCGTTAATCTTGCGGATCGCCATTTCTTTCCGGCGACGGTTCACCTCGTCGTTCGTGTATCCGATCAATCCGATAAAGACGATCAGCAAGGTGACGATGCCACCGATCATGACGGAGTCACGGAATTTCCGGGAGGAGGTGTATCCTTCCAGCATCTCGCTCTTGAA
>ERZ1106935.2248-NODE-2248-length-13793-cov-11.944242_pt1 | contig 13793 bp, 8 predicted proteins | sample MGYA00403666_ERZ1106935 | MGnify/ENA primary metagenome ERZ1106935 (study PRJEB35170, sample SAMEA104062452) | human gut metagenome | biome: human gut; feature: human-associated habitat; material: faeces | place: Denmark | collected 2012-11-20 ... | reverse complement strand
CACGGGAGGAGCCGCAGCCGAAGTTCCAGCCGCCCACCATGATGTCGCCGTCCTTGACGTTGTGGATGAAGTCCTTGTCAATGTCCTCCATGCAGTGGGCGGCAAGCTCCTTGGCATCCTGCGTGTTCAGGTGGCGGGCCGGGATGATGACGTCGGTATCCACGTTATCCGGGTATTTGAAAACAGAACCGTTTGCGTTGTTCATGGGTGACTCTCCTTTTCTCAGACCGTGCGGGGGTCGGTGATGCAGCCGGTCAGTGCGCTGGCGGCAGCGGTAGCGGGCGAAGCCAGATACACCTCGCTCTTGACGTGGCCCATGCGGCCCACGAAGTTGCGGTTGGTGGTGGAGACGCAGCGCTCACCCTCGGCGAGGATGCCCATGTAGCCGCCGAGGCAGGGGCCGCAGGTGGGGGTGGAGACGATGCAGCCCGCGTCGATGAAGGCCGTCGTCCAGCCGCGGAGGATGCACTCCTTGTACACGGCCATGGTGGCGGGGATGATGATGCCGCGCACGCCCTTTGCGATGTGTTTGCCCTTCAGGATGTTGTAAGCGGCTTCCATATCCTCGAGGCGGCCATTGGTGCAGCTGCCGATGACCACCTGGTCGATCTTGATCTCCTTGCCCTCGCTGGCGGGGTGGGTGTTCTCGGGCAGGTGGGGGTAGCTGACGGTGGGCTCGAGGGCAGAGAGGTCGATTTCAATGGTCTTCTCGTACTCGGCGTCCGGGTCGGCCTCATAGAACACCGGCTCGCGCTGGCTGCGGCCCTCGAGGTAAGCCTTAGTCACGTCGTCCACGGGGAAGATGCCGTTCTTGGCACCGGCCTCGATGGCCATGTTGCAGATGCTCAGGCGGTCGTCCATGGAGAGGGAAGCGACGCCCGGGCCGGTGAACTCCATCGACTTATACAGCGCGCCATCCACGCCGATCATCCCGATGATGTGGAGGATGAGGTCTTTGCCGGAAACTTTCGGCGGCAGCTTGCCGTTCAGCACGAACCTGATGGCGGCAGGCACCTTGAACCATGCCATGCCGGTAGCCATGCCGGCGGCCATATCGGTGGAGCCGACGCCGGTGGAGAATGCGCCCAGTGCGCCGTAAGTGCAGGTGTGGCTGTCGGCGCCGATGACGCAGTCACCGGCTGTCACGATGCCTTTTTCGGGCAGCAGAGCGTGCTCGATGCCCATCTGGCCCACATCGTAGAAGTTGAGGATGTCGTACTTGTTGGCGAACTCGCGGCACTGCTTGGACTGGGTCGCGCTCTTGATGTCCTTGTTGGGAACGAAGTGGTCGAGGACGATGGCGATGTGCTCTTTATCGAACACGCCGTTGAAGCCCGCCTTTTCGAACTCGTTGATGGCGACGGGGGTGGTGATGTCATTGCCCAGCACGATGTCGAGCTTGGCGTTGATGAGCTGGCCGGCCTTGACCTCGGCGAGGCCCGCGTGTGCGGCCAGAATTTTCTGCGTCTGGGTCATTCCCATGATGGTACTCTCCTTTTTATCCTTTAGGCGGCTTGCCCTCTCCGTCATTGCTCCGCAATGCCACCTCTCCCAAAGGGAGAGGCTTTTGGCTCCCCCTTTGGGGGAGGTGACGCCGGAGGCGGCTGAGAGGGCAAGGACGCTGCCCTTTATTTACTCTCTTATTTATTGTTGATCGCGCTGACCAGTGCATGGATACCGGCCACGATAATATCGGTATCGGTGCCTGCACCCCAGGTGACGACGCCGTCGCCCCACTCGAGGCCGACGTAGGAAGCGGCGCGGGAGGTGGAGCCCTCATCCAGACTGTGCTCGGAGTAAGTTTCCAGGTGGAAGCCCATGCCGGTGGCGCTCTGGATGGCGTTTGCCACAGCATCCAGACGGCCATTGCCCACCGAGGTGACCACCTTGCGCTGGCCGTTCAGATCCAGCGTGACGGTGGCGGTGATGCCGTTGACCTGTGCAAAGTGGGCCTCGACGACAGACAGGGGCTTGGACTTGTTGAGGAAGGTATCCTCGAAGATGTGGAGCACTTCGCCTGCGCTCAGCTCCTTGTGGCTGTGGTCGGACACGCTCTTGACCTTGTAGCCCAGCGCCTCGCGCATCTTGGCGGGCAGGTTGTAGCCGTAGTTCTGCTCCAGCACGAAGCCGATGCCGCCCTTGCCGCTCTGGCTGTTGATGCGGATGACGTCGGCGTCGTAGGTGCGGCCGATGTCGTGGGGGTCCACCGGAATATAGGGGCAGGTCCAGCGGTGGTCGCCCTTCTCCTTGCGGTAGGCCATGCCCTTTGCAATGGCGTCCTGATGGCTGCCCGAGAAGGCGGCGAACACCAGCTGGCCGGCATAGGGGGTGCGCTCGTAGATGTGCATCCGGGTGACCCGCTCATAGGTGGCACAGATGGCGGGCATATCGGAGAAGTCCAGCTTCGGGTCTACGCCGTGGCTGTACATATTCATGGCGAGGGTCACAGCGTCCACGTTGCCGGTGCGCTCGCCGTTGCCGAAGAGGCAGCACTCCACCCGCTGAGCGCCGGCCAGAACGGCCAGCTCTGCACAGGCGACGCCGGTGCCGCGGTCATTATGCGGGTGGGTGGAGATGATGACGCTGTCGCGGTACTTGAGGTGCTTGTCGCAATACTCGATCTGGTTTGCGTAAACGTGGGGCATGCTCATCTCGACCGTGACCGGCAGGTTGATGATCATGGGGCGGTCGGGGGTGGGCTGCATGATGTCCAGGACCGCGTTGCAGACCTCAACGGCGTAGTCCACCTCGGTGCCGGTGAAGCTCTCGGGGCTGTACTCGAAGAGGAAGTTGCCCTCATACTCCTCGCTCAGCTGCTTGACCAGCTTTGCGCCGTCCACGGCGATCTGCTTGATCTCCTCCTTAGACTTGTGGAACACCTGCTCGCGCTGGGCGACGGAGGTGGAATTATAGAAGTGGACGACCGCACGAGGTGCGCCCTTGACAGCCTCGAAGGTGCGGCGGATGATATGGTCGCGGCACTGGGTCAGCACCTGCACGGTGACATCGTCGGGGATCATGTTCTTCTCGATGAGGGTGCGGAGGAACTCGTACTCCGTCTCGCTGGCGGCCGGGAAGCCGACTTCGATCTCCTTGAAGCCAATTTTGACTAGCATCCGGAAGAATTCCAGCTTTTCCTCGAGGCTCATGGGAACGATAAGGGCCTGATTGCCGTCGCGCAGGTCCACGCTGCACCAGATGGGAGCTTTCTCGATGTGGTCCTTCTTGACCCAGCTGTCATAGCCGGCGGGGACCGGGTAATATCCCGGTGCGTACTTGGTAGCGTCCATCATAATTCTTGTCCTCCATTTTTGCTGTGTCAACCTCTCAGTCTCGCTCGCGCTCGACAGCTCCCCTACCGAGGGGAGCCTCTGGCGAAGAGGGAAAGCTTTACGGAATGCCAAGGCCTCTCCTCGATAGGAGAGGTGGCACGCCGTAGGCGTGACGGAGAGGTTGACTCCTTTTAGCAATTTAACAAACGAAAAGGCTCCCGTCTCTCAAAGGACGAAATCCCCTGAGAGACGAGAGCCTGTAATTTCTGCTACAGGGCACCCGTGGTACCACTCTCTTTGCTGTGCCATAAGCACAGCCGCTCTGCACGATCGGCTTTTTAGGGCGAATCGCTGCCCTTATAACGGTGGGCTTCCGTCAGGGCCTACTGTCTGCTTCAGTCCTGCCGCTCAGGGGCCAGTAACCGAGACCCTCTGCACCGCCTTGCACCATCCGGCGGCTCTCTGCACGCAGAAGAAAATCGTTTTTTCCCCGTCAACGCATTTGCGCTTTGTTCAAAGTGGTTTCATTTTAACAAAACCCGCCGCCCCTGTCAAGCAGTTTTGCTCACAATGAAAATGAAACGATTTCACATAAATAGCAGCATAAATTTTCAAAATTTGCAACAAAAAATGACCGCCCCAGCCTACCAAGCAAAGCGGTCATTCTTATTGTTTGACTTAGCCGAGGGAAGCTGACCATTGCGGACAGCACCTTCTTGTATGTTCAGTATAGTCAAAGTGATTCGATTTGTCAAGCGGACGGCCTCCTTGTTCCTCGGTTTTGTTAAGAATCTGCGAAGTTTTTGCAAAGTTCGCCTCGAAACGCTGGTTTCTGAAATGGCGTCGTGGTATGCTGTTTGCAACACAAGGAGGGATCCCCATGAAAGAAGTCAAGACCCCCAAAAAGCCATTGGCTATTTACTACGCCATTGTATTACTGGTGCTGATGCTGCTCAACTTCGTGCTCGTGCCGTGGATGAGCGAACGGCAGGTAAAAGAAGTGGACTACGGCACCTTCATGTCCATGACCGAGGACAAAGACATCGGCCGGGTGGATGTGGAATCGAACCAGATCATCTTTACCGATAAAGACGAAAAGCAAATTTACAAGACCGGCCTGATGAACGACCCCGACCTGACCCAGCGCCTCTACGACGCGGGGGCCGAGTTTTCCAGCGAGATCGTCGAGCAGGCTTCGCCGCTGATGAGCTTTCTGCTGAGCTTTGTGCTGCCCATCGTCCTCTTCGTCTGGCTGGGCAATCTCATGAACAAAAAGCTCATAGAAAAGGCCGGCGGCGCGAACTCGATGATGTTCGGCGGCGTGGGCAAGTCCAACGCCAAGGTCTACGTCCAGTCCACCCACGGCATCCGCTTTGCGGATGTGGCCGGCGAAGATGAGGCCAAAGAGAACTTACAGGAGATCGTCGATTATCTGCACGACCCCAAGAAATACGAAGAGATCGGCGCCTCGATGCCCAAGGGCATCCTGCTCGTCGGCCCTCCGGGTACCGGCAAGACCATGCTGGCAAAGGCTGTGGCGGGCGAATCCAACGTGCCGTTCTTCTCCATCTCCGGCTCGGAGTTCGTGGAGATGTTCGTGGGCATGGGCGCGTCCAAAGTCCGTGACCTCTTCAAGCAGGCCAAGGAAAAGGCCCCCTGCATCGTCTTCATCGACGAGATAGACGCCATCGGCCAGAAGCGCAACAGCGGCCAGCTGGGCGGCAACGACGAGCGTGAGCAGACCCTGAACCAGCTGCTCACCGAGATGGACGGCTTCGAGGGCAACAGCGGCGTCATCATCCTCGCGGCCACCAACCGTCCGGATTCCCTTGACCCGGCTCTGACCCGTCCCGGCCGCTTTGACCGCCGTGTTCCTGTGGAGCTGCCCGACCTCAAGGGCCGCGAAGAGATTTTGAAGGTCCACGCCAGGAAAGTCGCTCTTGCCCCCGGCATCGACTTCAACACCGTGGCCCGGATGGCCTCCGGTGCCTCCGGCGCAGAGCTGGCCAACATCGTCAACGAAGCCGCCCTGCGGGCCGTGCGCGCCGGCCGCAAGTCGGTCACGGAAGCAGACCTCGAGGAGAGCATCGAGGTGGTCATTGCAGGCTACCAGAAGAAGAACTCCATCCTCACCGACAAGGAAAAGTGCATCGTGGCCTACCATGAGATCGGCCACGCACTGGTGGCGGCGCTTCAGAATCACTCCGCACCCGTGCAGAAGATCACCATCATCCCCCGCACCTCGGGCGCACTGGGCTACACCATGCAGGTCGAAGAGGGCAACCACTACCTGATGACCAAGGAAGAGCTGGAAAATAAGATCGCCACCCTCACCGGCGGACGTGCCGCCGAGGAAGTGGTGTTCGGCTCCATCACCACCGGCGCGTCCAACGACATCGAGCAGGCCACCAAGCTTGCCCGCGCCATGCTCACCCGTTACGGCATGAGCAAAGAGTTCGACATGGTGGCCCTGGAGACGGTGAACAACCAGTATCTGGGCGGTGACACCTCGCTGGCCTGCTCGGCCCAGACCCAGCGGGAGATCGACCAGCGGGTCGTGGAGCTGGTAAAGGCCCAGCACGAAAAGGCCGTCAAGATCCTCACCGACAACCGCGCAAAGCTCGACGAGCTGGCGAAGTACCTTTATGAAAAGGAGACCATCACCGGCGACGAGTTCATGGCTATCCTTGAGGAAAAAGATTCCAGCGAAAATTAAAATAGGATCTCTGCAATAATCCAGCCGCCGTATCCGTATTCATTACAGATACGGCGGTTTTCCGATACGCCGTACCGCTGATAAAAGCGTTTGGGATAAACTTCTCCGTCAGCGCACCAGCGCTGACGGAGAGGTTGACTTCCTACATCTACAGGAGGATACTACTATGAGACTGCTGAACAAGAACACTGCCCGCCGCGCCGCCGCTGCTGCCGCGCTGCTGACCATGACCGCCGCCATGAGCGTGGGTGCCTTTGCCGCCGACGCCGAGGACGCGACCGTTGCCGGTTATCTGCCCCCTCAGTCGTCCGAGGTCATGGTTCAGGGTGACATCGCTCTCCACTCTGACGTTCCGGTGGGGGAGGTAGACCCCAACTACGGCGGCTACGCCTCCCCGGTGGAGAACCCCATTCAGGGCAACGTGATGATGATCTCCGACGAGACTCCCCTGCCCTCTGACACGCCGGTGGAGAAGAGCGAAGCCCGCTACACCGTCAAGGGCCTGCTGGGCAAGCAGGTGCTCTACACCGCCCGTCAGGAAGGCCGCGTGCTGACGCTGGACGCCCCCGATGACAACGCCACCTTCCGCACCACCATCCTCGACATGCAGACCCTGATGAATCAGGGCGTAAGCACGCTGGTGCTCAAGACCGGCAAGACCTCCACCACCCTGAACCTGACTCTGCTGTGCCAGGGCCAGAAGCCCGGCACCCGGGTCACTCTGCGCCACCTCGGCAGCAGCGCTCACCTCACCGTGGGCTTCCGCGGCCGCCGCGACCTCATCGTTGGCCGATAAGCTTTTCCCACTCCCCTCTTTGTTTTCCATCGATACTTTTCCCTCAGACGCAAAAGACCCCCGCTGCAAACGCAGCGGGGGTCTTACTGTTTATCAAATGGTCCCGTCCGAGCCGTTCTCGCTCTGCTCCGATGCATAGAGCACCATCAGGTGGTTTGCGGATGCTTCGAGCTGGCTCTTGGCCTGACGGAGGTTCGCTTCCTCCGTCTCGTTCATCTTCTCGGGCTTATCCTTCCGCAGGCAGCGGCGGAGATTCGCCACATCGGCCTTGATGCGGTTCTTCTCCTCTTTATCCAGCTCCTTCTTGCACTTGGAGAGAGCCTCGTCCACCTTGTAGGCCAGCACCTCGGCCTGATTGTGGAGGTCAAGCCGCTCTTTTCGGCGGCTGTCCTCGGCCTCGTAGGCGGCGGCGTCGGCCATGGCGCGCTGGATCTCATTCTCCGAGAGGTTCGTGCTGCCGGTGATGGTGATGTTCTGCTCCCGGCCGGTGCCGAGGTCTTTGGCCGAGACCTTGACGACGCCGTTGACGTCAATATCAAAGGTGACTTCGATTTGGGGCTTGGACGAGAAGCTGGCCCGGATGCCGTTCAGCTTGAACTTGCCGAGGCTCTTATTGTCGCGGGCGAAATGCCGCTCACCCTGCAGGACGTTGATCTCCACACTGGTCTGCATGGGGCGGGCCGTGGTGAATATCTGGCTCTTGCGGGTGGGTATCATGCTGTTGCGGGTGATGAGGGGGGTCGCCACGCCGCCCAGTGTCTCGATGGAGAGGGTCAGCGGGGTGACGTCCATCAGCACAAGGCCCTGCGCCGCTGCACCGGAAGCGCCAGCCAGCTTGCCGCCGCCCTGCAGCAGACCGCCCTGCACAGCGGCACCCATGGCCACGCATTCGTCGGGGTTGAGGCTGTGGCTCGGCTCACAGCCCAGCAGCTCCTTCACCTGACGCTCGACGGCAGGCATCCGGGTGCTGCCGCCGACGAGAAGGACTTTGCCCAGCTGCGAAGCCGAGATGCCGGCATCCCGCAGTGCATTCTGCACCGGGGCCACCGTCCGTGCCAGCAGGTCGCCGGTCATCATCTCGAACTGGGGGCGGGAGATGGTCAGATCGAGGTGGTGGGGGCCGTCCTTGCCCACAGCGATGAAGGGCAGATTGAGCTGGGCCGAGAGGGCGCTGGACAGCTCTTTCTTGGCCTTTTCGGCCTCTTCTTTCAGGCGTCCCATGGCGGCGGGGTCGCGGGAGAGGTCGATGCGGTCCGATTTCTTGAACTCTGCCACGGCGTATTCCACGATGCGCTGGTCGAAGTCGTCGCCGCCGAGGCGGGTATCGCCGCCGGTGGCCAGCACCGTAAAGGTGCCGTCTTCGATCTCGATGATGGAGACGTCGAAGGTGCCGCCGCCGAGGTCGTAGACCAGGATCTTCTGGGGCGCTTCGTTGTCAAGGCCGTAGGCCACAGCGGCGGCGGTAGGCTCATTGATGATGCGCAGGACGTTCAGGCCTGCGATGCGGCCCGCATCCTGAGTGGCCTTGCGCTGGCTGTCGTCAAAGTAAGCGGGGACGGTGATGACGGCCTCCGTCACCGGCTCACCCAGGTAACTCTCGGCGTCGCGGCGTATCTTGGTCAGGATCATGGCGCTGATCTCCTGCGGAGTCAGGTCTTTGCCGTCGATGTGGACGCGGTAGTCGCTGCCCATATGCCGCTTGATGCTGGACACCGTCCGGCCGGAGTTGGTGGCAAGCTGGCGCTTTGCCGCGCCGCCCACCAGACGCTCGCCGTCTTTGGTGAAGGCCACCACGCTGGGGGTGGTGCGCTCTCCCTCTGCGTTGGTGATGACGACGGGCTTGCCGCCCTCCACCACTGCCACGCAGCTGTTCGTGGTGCCAAGGTCAATACCGATCACTCTGCTCATTCTGGTCGTCCTCTCTGTTTTTGCGACGCGCATATTTTTCCTTCAATATCATATCGGCTCCGTATGACGATTTCTTAGAGCATTTGTAAAGATTCTGTGTTTCCGCTCATTCTCTCTCGAGCAGTTGGCGGATGACGGTCTCCGTCTCGTCCAGCCAGCTCTGGGCCGTCTCGTCCCCCTCTTTTTTGCGGACGAGGAAGCCCTGCTTCGCCTCAGCCAACTGGGCCAGCGCCTTTTTGCGGGAGATGTACTGGGTCTCATACTGGGCCACCCGCAGGCAGACCTGCGGCATATAGGCGATGTCGGGGGTGGAGGCGCAGAGCTTCTGGGCCTTGCGGTAGGCCCGCAGAGCCGCGCCGGCCCCTTTTCCCTGCACCATGGCATCGTCGCCCAGCGCCACCCATGCGGCCACATCGCCGGCGTCGGCAGCTTTTTTCCAGAACTTGCGGGCCTGTGCAGGGCTCTTGCGGCAGCCCCGGCCCTCGTAGAGCATCTCGCCCATCATGGCAAGGCCCTCGGCGCAGCCCTCTTCGGCAGAGAGCTGATAATAGTGCATCGCGTCGTCCCAGCGTTCCTCGGCCATGGCATGGTTGCCGGCCCGCAGCTCCGCTTCGCCCGGCTCATCGGTGTCGTGGCCGGCGTGGAGCAGACCGTTCAAAAGCGAGCAGTCCAGCGTGGCCGAGCTGGTCCACGGGTCGATGACCACGCCGTCGATGTTGTCGGAGTCCAACGCCATCTGCATGGCGGAAGCCAGAAGCCGTTCCGCCATGGGGCGGTTGGCCGTGCCTTTATCGGCCTCTGCCATCTTCACGGAGGTGAACACCGGCAGGTAGCACCGGCCCTTCTGGGTGCGCAGGGTCCAGGGCTGCAGGTCCTTCGCTTTCTCCGCCGGGACAGGATGCTCCGCCCACGGGGCGGCCCCGTCCGGCTGGTCGGACGCCGCTTCCAGCGGCACCAGGACCCTGGTGTCCAGCTCGAGGGCATAGTTGATGGCGTTCATCAGCGCCCAGAAGCTCTCCTCGTTCTGGCCCTTATAAAGCGCTGCCACAGCCCGCTCTATCGCCGGACAGCCCGTACCCAGCGGCCCGTATTCCGGCAGCTTTTTGCGGTCTGCCGCGCCCACCGGGCGCAGCCGCAGCCGTGCCGCACCATCTTTTGCCATTGCATCCACCATTCTTTCCGTTGAGATTCCCTTCCAGTATAGCAGGATTTTCCGGTTTTCTCAATCTCCGGAGCCGAAATCTGCTTCCAGAGCCGGTTTTCTTCGGCAAAAACATAGCATTCCTGCTGGGAGTGCGTTATAATAAGGAGCGTCTCGACTAAATGTATTAAAGAAAGGGAGTATCGAGCCTTGAACAAAATGCTTCGCTATCTCAGCGACTACAAGCGCGAGAGCGTGCTTGCACCGCTTTTCAAGATGCTGGAAGCTACGTTTGACCTGTTCGTGCCGCTTGTGATGGCCGACATCGTCAACGTGGGTATCGCGGCCCACGATTTCCACTACATCCTCGTGCGGTGCGGCATCCTGCTGCTTCTGGCCATCGTCGGTCTCGCGTGCAGCCTGACGGCCCAATACTTCTCGGCCAAAGCCGCCGTGGGTTATTCCACCGGCCTGCGTCATGCGCTGTTTGAGCACATCCAGACGCTGAGCTTTTCCGAGATGGACACCATGGGCACCAGCACCCTCATCACCCGGATGACCAGCGACGTCAATCAGGTGCAGAGCGGATTGAACCTCTTCCTCCGCCTGTTCCTGCGCAGCCCCTTCGTGGTGATTGGCGCCATGATCATGGCCTTTACGGTCAACTTCCGCGCCGCCCTCATCTTCGTGGTGGCTATCCCGCTGCTGAGCGTCGTGGTCTTCGGCGTCATGGTCATCACCCGGCCGCTGTATAAGTCGGTGCAGACCCGCCTCGACCGGGTCCTTGGCCTCACCCGCGAGAACCTGACCGGCGTGCGCGTCGTCCGCGCCTTCGACAAGGAAAAGAGCGAGGTGGACCGCTTCGAGGACGCCAATGAGCTGCTGACCAAAATGCAGCTCCATGTGGGCCACATCTCCGCCCTGATGAACCCGCTGACCTACGTTATCATCAACCTTGCCATCGTGGCGCTGCTGTATGTAGGCAGCATCGAGATAAACATCGGCGGCATGGCCTCCGGCGACGTTATCGCGCTGGTCAACTATATGAACCAGATCCTGGTCGAGCTGGTCAAGCTGGCCAACCTCATCGTTCAGGTGAGCAAGGCTCTGGCCTGTGCAGGCCGTGTGCAGGCGGTTCTGGACACAAAGCCCGGCATGGAGTTCCCGACCCAGCTCACCGGCAATGTTCCGGCGGAAAAGGTCGGCGACGCCGTCCGTTTCGACCATGTGAGCCTGACCTACAAGGGCGCAGGCGCACCCAGCCTCTCCGACATCAGCTTCACCGCCAAGCGCGGCCAGACCATCGGCGTCATCGGCGGCACCGGCAGCGGCAAATCCAGCCTCATCAGCCTCATCCCCCGCTTCTACGACGCCACCGAGGGCAGTGTGGAGATCATGGGCCGACCGGTCCGGCAGTACCCCCGCGCCGACCTGCGCGGCAAGGTGGCCGTGGTCATGCAGAAGGCCCAGCTCTTCGGCGGCACCATCCGCTCCAACCTGCTCTGGGGCAGCCAGAATGCCTCCGACGCCGACCTCTGGGCCGCGCTGGAAACGGCACAGGCTGCGGAGTTCGTGAAAGCCAAGCCCCTCGGCCTCGACGAGCCGGTGGAGCAGGGCGGACGCAACCTCTCCGGCGGTCAGAAACAGCGTCTGACCATCGCCCGCGCCCTCGTAGGCAAGCCGGACATCCTCATCCTCGACGACAGTGCCAGCGCACTGGACTACGCTACCGATGCGGCCCTGCGGAAGGCTCTGGCCGCTCTTCCGGGCGACCTGACCGTCTTCATCGTCAGCCAGCGCGCCGCCAGCCTGCAGCACGCCGACCAGATCATCGTGCTGGACGATGGCCGCATGGTGGGCCTTGGCCGTCACGCCGAGCTGCTGGAAAGCTGCCCGGTCTACAAGGAAATTTATGAGAGCCAGTTCAAGAAAGGGGATGCGCAGAAATGAGTGCAAAAGCAAAAAGCAAGCTGACCCCTGAACAGCAGAAGGCCACCATGACCCGGGTGCTGCAGAAGATCAAGCCCTATGGCTTCTTCGTGGTGTGCAGCCTCATCGTGGCTGCTGTGAGCGTGGCGGCCCAGCTGTATATCCCCATCCTCTGCGGCAGCGCCATCGACATGATGCTGGGCAAAGGTGCCGTGGACTTCGCGGGCGTGCTGCGCATCATCTACGAGATCATCGTGGTGGCTGTTGTCGCCGCCTTTGCGCAGTGGCTGCTGAGCGTCTGCAACAACCGCATCACCTTCGCAGTCAGCCGTGACCTGCGCAACGCCGCCATGCGGAAGATCCAGACCCTTCCCCTCTCTTACCTCGACAGCCATCCTTCCGGCGACATCGTGAGCCGGATGGTGGCCGACGTGGATACCTTCGCGGACGGCCTACTGATGGGCTTCACCCAGCTGTTCTCGGGTGTGCTGACCATCCTCGGCACCCTGCTCTTCATGCTGCAGCAGAACATCCCCATCACGCTGGTGGTGGTCTGCATCACCCCGCTGAGCCTCGTTGTCGCCAGCTTTCTCGCAAAGCGCAGCTACAAGTATTTCCAGAGCCAGAGCACCGTGCGCGGCGAGCAGACTGCCCTTGTCAACGAGATGATAGAGGGTCAGAAGGTCGTGCAGGCCTTCGGCCACGAGGCCCAGAGCCTCGAGGCTTTTGACGAGGTGAATGGCCGCCTGCAGGACGTGAGCCTGAAGGCCATCTTCTTCTCCAGCATGACCAACCCCGCCACCCGCTTCGTCAACAACATCGTCTACGCAGGCGTCGGCCTCGTGGGCGCGATCTATGCCGTAGCCGGAGGCATCACCATCGGCCAGCTGAGCATCTTCCTGAACTACGCCAACCAGTACACCAAGCCCTTCAACGAAATTTCCGGCGTCGTGACCGAGCTGCAGAACGCTCTGGCCTGCGCAGCCCGCGTGTTCGAGCTGCTGGACGCTGAAGACCAGACCCCCGAAGCGGAGAACGCCGCAAAGCTCGTGCCGGACGGCCACGTCCAGATCGAGGACGTCTCCTTCCGCTATCTGCCCGACCGCCCACTCATCGAGGGCCTGTCTCTGGACGTCAAGCCCGGCCAGCGCATCGCCATCGTCGGCCCCACCGGCTGCGGCAAGACCACCCTCATCAATCTGCTCATGCGGTTCTATGATGTCAACGGCGGCTCCATCAAAGTCTCCGGCACCGATATCCGGGACGTGACCCGCGCCTCCCTGCGCGGCAGCTACGGCATGGTGTTACAGGATACCTGGCTCCGGGCCGGCACCGTGCGGGAGAACATCGCCTACGGCAAGCCGGATGCCACCCTCGACGAGGTGGTGGCAGCGGCCAAAGCTGCCCACGCCGACAGCTTCATCCGCCGCCTGCCCGAGGGCTACGACACCGTCATCGCCGAGGACGGCGGCAACATCAGTCAGGGTCAGAAGCAGCTGCTCTGCATCGCCCGCGTGATGCTCTGTCTGCCCCCGATGCTGATTCTGGACGAGGCCACCTCCTCCATCGACACCCGCACCGAGGTGCGTATCCAGGCAGCCTTTGCCCGGATGATGCAGGGCCGCACCAGCTTCATCGTGGCACACCGCCTTTCCACCATCCGGGAGGCCGACGTCATCCTCGTGATGAAGGACGGCCGCATCGTGGAGCAGGGCGGCCACGATACCCTGCTGGCGCAGGGCGGCTTCTACGCCAAGCTCTACAACAGCCAGTTCGAGGGCGTGGAGACTTAACGCTTCAACTGATAGCAATTCAACTTTTCAATGCAGCAGCGGTGGATTGCATATCGCAAAGATGCCGTTTGAATGCTGCACTAATTTCTTGACTTGCGATAAAATTTGCGATAAACGATTTTTGGAAGGAATATAATCGTGTCGAAAGATGAATATTTGATTACAGATCCACCCCTTAAAGCGCTGACTGTTTTTGCGATGCCGATGATCCTTGGCAGCTTTTTTCAACAAGTATACA
>ERZ1106935.2240-NODE-2240-length-13820-cov-3.771522_pt1 | contig 13820 bp, 8 predicted proteins | sample MGYA00403666_ERZ1106935 | MGnify/ENA primary metagenome ERZ1106935 (study PRJEB35170, sample SAMEA104062452) | human gut metagenome | biome: human gut; feature: human-associated habitat; material: faeces | place: Denmark | collected 2012-11-20 ... | reverse complement strand
GAGCACTTGACTTTTAATCAAGTTGTCCGGGGTTCGAATCCCCGATGTCTCATTAGAATAAGAAAAACGTCGTTCGTATGAACGGCGTTTTTCTTATTCTTAGGAACAGCGAGAGACTTGAACCACGGACAACGTAGTTGTTCGGGTTGCTAGGCGCCAGTGGCGCCTGCTTAGCAACGACCGGAGCGGAAGCGGAGACCGAATCCCCGATGTCTGATTTTTTTACATTATCATTAAAATCAACAAAACAGTTGCAATTTATGGATAAATAAGTTATACTTGGAAAGCAGTTTTGCGGGTGTGGCGGAATTGGCAGACGCGCTAGATTTAGGTTCTAGTGTCCCCGACGTGCAGGTTCAAGTCCTGTCACCCGCAGTCTTTGAAAATAGCCGGAAAACTAAGATTTTGTAGTGAAATCAAGGTTTTTCGGCTATTTTTTATACATAATTATTTGTCCTACCTATTAGAAATTTGTCATAATTATATACGATATTGACAATGAAATAGATGAAAGATATAAAGATCTCATTGTGAATGAGTTGACATTTATCCGCGAGAATACATCAAAGATAATCAAAAATGCAGCAGTTATGTCTTAAGTTCGAAGAAGAAAATCAAAAAATCCCATAAATGAATGAAATAACAGAAAAAATTCCTATTCCTACGAAGCATAGGGTGCATTTTTGTTCAAATATGAGTATGATAGAAAGCGTACAGGAGAACAATCATATTTGGAGCGGACGATGGAAAAGGAAAAAATAGGAAAGTATATTAGAAAGAAGCGCATAGAAAAAGGTATGACACAACAGCAGCTGGCGGAGAAAATTCAGGTGACAGAGAAAGCTGTTTCACGGTGGGAAACTGGGCGGGGAGTACCAGATATTTCGTTGCTGGAACCATTGGCGGAAGAACTTCATGTGTCGGTAACGGAATTATTAAATGGAGAAGAACGGGTGCAGGAAGAGGCTGTACATGATACAAAAGCACATATGGCGGATATAGATATTACAAATGTGATTGAGTATGTGCAGGAAAATAGGAAAGAAAAGTACAATACAGGATTTAAAATCGGAATCGGGTGTTTGGTGGTTTCACTTGTGTTGTTTTTATTGTATTTACGGGAGGCATATCGTTTTCAGGGAAACTATTTTGGGACAATGATAAGAATGACTGTGATTTCGGGGATATTTTTGCTTGGAGAAATGGTGTTGGAACGCTGCTATCTGGAAAAGCTGGAGGAGAGAAGAAAGCGGAAAAAGGCAGTACTGGCGGTGCTCTTTATCTATTATGCAGTTATGCTTATGAATCTGACGTTTCTGGAAAGAACACAGACGGTTACTGACTATAATATTGTGCCGTTTCGGACAATAGGAACAGTGCTTTTAAGCGGAAATGTTTATGCAATCGTGATTAATATTTTTGGAAATTTTTTTATTTTTATGCCACTTCAATTTTTCCTGATTGAATTGTTTGAAATCCGAAAAATAAAACAGAATTTTTTGGTGTGCTTTACGATTACATTTGTAATAGAAATAGTGCAGTATATTTTTAAAGTTGGTATGTTGGATGTCGATGATATCCTGTTATGTGTGGCTGGGATGATGAGTTTCTATTATTTTTATGGGAAGTATCGTGGAAAAAACAAAAAACGGGGGATGTAGATGAAAGCAGAACAAAAATGGAAGAATGGACAGGGAAAATTACAGAAAAAAGTTAAGAAGAGTGTTGGACTGGGTATATGTGTTTTTTTGACGCTGCTACTTGTCTCACAGCTTCGTTATGAAAAGCGGATACAAAAATTTGTGTTGAGGAACGAGGAAGAACTTACAGAGTTTACAAAAAACTACCTGGCAGTGGAACAAAGGGAAAGACGACATATGTTTGAAGAGTGGAAAGAGGAAAATGGTTACAGCGTACAGTTGACAGGGTTATTTCCGGAAGACGTAGTGGCATTTTATATGGGAGGTTTTGGGCTGGCTCCATCATCTGTGTATTATGGATTTTACTATTCACCCGAAGATATTCCGGTTGGAACCGGGGAAGGTCAGCTTGTAAAAGCAGAGGGAGACAATGCGGGCTGGAGCTGGCAGGGATACGGAGACAATGGAGGAGAGATTCAAAAAATAAAACCGCATTGGTATTATTATAAATGCTGGTTTTGATGTAGAAAAGCAATCGTTCATCACGAATGCATCATAATCCCCCACTCGCTTCTGGAACGCCACTGCTCATTCATCCAGTCGACTGCCTGCTGTCTGCCTTCTTCTGTGAATGGAAAAGTGGCGGAAATTTTCTGATCGTCGGGAGTGGTTGAAAAATTATAAGGTCCAGGCCAGACGGTGGCGCGGAAAATATCGTTTTCAGCGTCATCTTTTTCTTTTTTTACAAGGTAGCGCATGCCCTTGTAACTTCCGGTAAATTTTTCTTTTTTATAAAAATTCATATTTAAAATATCTTCTGCTGTGATCATATAAAACCTCGGAATATATTTTTTTGAAAGTAAAGTTATTATAGTCTATTTTGTGAAATTGTGAAAGGAAAAACACAAGGTTTCATTGCAAAAAATCTGGGAATATCATAGAATGGTTGAGAAGAAAACAGTATAGACAGGATGTATATACAGAAAGCAGGGGAACTATGAAATTTTCAGAAATGCCATACAAACGCATTGATATGGAAGAAGTAGAAAAAGAGTATAAGAGCATTATCGAGCGCACGAAGAATGCAAAAAGCGGAGAGGAGCAGTTTGAGATCCACCGGGAGTACTATAAATTTACCGCGGATGTGCAGACAAGCATGGAACTTGCAATGATCCGCCATGACATTGATACGACCGATGAATTTTATGAGAAAGAAAGCGATTTTTATGATGAGGTCGGACCAATCATCAGCCAGTATGAGAATGAATATGGAAAAGTACTTTATGATTCTCCTTACAGAGATTATCTGGAGAGTAAGATCGGAAAAGTGACATTTAAAAATATCGAGATCGCAAACAAGGCTTTTGACGAGAAGATCATTCCGTTAATGCAGGAAGAAAATGCATTGAGCAGCCGTTACAGTAAGCTGATCGCCACAGCGAAGATTCCTTTCGAGGGAGAAGTTTACAATCTGTCTCTCATGAGAAAGTTCCAGACCAGCCCGGACCGTGAGTTGAGAAGAAAAGCATGGAAGGCAGTCAGTGACTATTTCCTGTCTGTTACAGATGAGATCGACGAGATTTACGATAAGATGGTGAAAAACAGAACCGAGCAGGCAAGACAGCTTGGTTATGAAAACTATGTGGAGCTGGGTTATTATCGTATGAACCGCAACTGTTATGACAAGGAAATGGTCGAAAATTTCCGGAAACAGGTGAAGGAATACTTTGTCCCGTTTGCCAATAAACTCCACGAGCAGCGCAGACAGCGTATTGGCGTGGAGAAGCTTTCTTATATTGATACAGATGTCTATTTCACGAATGGAAATCCTGCGCCGGTCGGAACACCGGAGGAAATTCTTGCGGCAGGACAGAAAATGTACAGTGAACTGTCTCCACAGACAAAGGAATTTTTTGATTTTATGATGGAGAATGAACTTTTTGACGTGCTCGGAAGAAAAACAAAGCGTCAGGGCGGCTATATGACCTATATTCCAAATTTCAAGTCTCCATTTATTTTTGCAAACTTCAACGGAACAAGCGGAGATGTGGACGTCATCACCCATGAATGTGGCCATGCATTCCAGGGATATCTGTTAAGAGACGAAGAGATCCGTGAGTTCGCCGATATCACAATGGAGACAGCGGAAATCCACTCCATGTCGATGGAGTACTTCGCATATAACTGGATGGAATTATTCTTCGGAGACCGGAAAGACGATTACCTGAAAATGCATCTGGAAGATTCCGCTGCGTTTGTCCCATACGGCTGCATGGTGGACGAGTTCCAGCACATTGTGTACGAAAAACCGGAGATGACACCGGCAGAACGCAAGGCAGTCTGGGCAGGATTGGAAAAAGTTTACCGCCCGCACATGGATTACGAAGAAGATCCTTTCTTTGGACAGGGCGGCTTCTGGCAGAAACAGCCGCACATTTTTGGCAGCCCGTTCTATTATATTGATTACTGTCTTGCAAGCGTGTGTGCGATGCAGTTCAAGGTCATGATGGATGAAGACTTTGAGAAAGCATGGAAGAATTACTATAAACTCTGTAATCTTTCTGCACGTGATTTCTTTACCAATGTGATCGTGGAAGCAGGGTTAAATAGTCCTTTTGAAGATGGATGTATGGAAAAGCTGGTTGACAAATTCGAAAAAAAGGCGTTTAATAGATAACAGATTTGGACAGGCGGATGTCTGTAAAAGTTAGTCGGGAAAATGAATAGAGATAAAGAGCAGGGAAAGGCCCCTAATATGGGGCATCCCTGCTCTTTTTTTACTATGTCAACGAGAAAAATGTTTCTTGGTAAACAAATTTCTGTTGACAAATGTCGACTGCTTTGTATAATACATATTAAGGCAATACTCTGATATCGAGATAATACAGTACATAAGTAAAGCGATAAAAGCTTAAAGAGATATGAGGAGACAGAGGCATTGCAATAAGCTGTAATTAAGCTGTAATAAAGAAACGATGGGAGAGAAAACAGCGGGAAAATATATGATAAAACGTGTGTATAAGGAAGAAAGTGACAAAAGAAAAACTATTGACAAAATCGCAGATGCATGTATAATAGAAGAAGTGTTGTACGTGGGAAAAAGACACTTGTATCTAGTGAGTGCAATAGACGGAAAAGTCTGTTGGCACTTTTTTTGGTTGTAAAAAAATAATTTAGCACGATAACGTGGCGCAATGATAACACATTGAAATTGAAAGCCCGGATCAGAATACGTTTTTTACCGCAGAGAAACAGGAAAAACTATGTTATAAGCGCATAAGCGTTTATATAGATTATTTCTACAGGAGGAAATATTATGAAGAAAAAAGTAGTAAGCCTTATGCTTGTACTTGCTATGACAGTCAGCATGACTGCATGTGGCAATAAGAACAATGCCGCAGATGATGCAAATGCTGTCGAAGACACAGAAGCCGGTACAGAATCAGGCAGCAGCGAAGAAGCAGTAGCTCCGGCTAATTATGAAGAAGTATCTGCAGAGCTGTATGACAAAGAACTCGGTGATTTTTGGGCAGCTTACCAGAAAGCTGATGAAGCTGAAACCGTTTCTGAGAAATTTGCACTTGAAGCAATCGCAGAAGCAAAGTTAATGGAATCAGGCGTTATGCTTCCATTACAGTCAAAGGGTGGTAACTATTCCATCTCACGTGTAGCTCCTTACACATTTGACTATACACTGTGGGGCAACGATATGGACAGATACCATAATGCAGTTGTCACAACAGAGCTGATCAAAGCTTCCGATGTCAGCACAATGAGAGCAAAATGGGCTGAGTTAAAAGGAACAGGTGAGTATGAAGCATGGGCAAAATCTTACTTAGAGGAGCAGGGTTACACGCTCAAAGATACTTATAATTATCAGTTATATACACAGGATCCTACCACATGGGATATTCTTGCAACTTCTCAGTCTGTAGATGCTGAAGCAATCGTGAACACATACGATGGATTAATGGAGTATGATGGAGAGGGAACTTTACAGCCTGCATTAGCAGAGAGCTATGAAGTATCTGATGACGGATTAACTTACACATTCCATCTTCGCAAAGGTGCTACATGGGTTGATTCCCAGGGCAGAAAAGTTGCTGATGTGACAGCAGATGACTTTGTTGCCGGAATGCAGCATATGATGGATGCCCAGGGTGGTCTTGAGTACCTGATCGAAGGTATCATCACAAATGCATCCCAGTACATCTCCGGTGAAGTAACAGACTTCTCACAGGTCGGTGTAAAAGCGGTTGATGATTACACATTAGAGTATGATCTGGAAGCTCCTTGCACATACTTCACAACAATGCTCGGTTACAACGTATTTGCTCCAATGAACAGATCCTTCTATGAATCCATGGGTGGTAAGTTTGGTGTTGAGTATGATCCGGATGCAGCAGATTACACATATGGTAAGGATTCTGATTCTATCGCATATTGCGGACCATACGTTGTTAAGAACTTTACATCCAAGAACACAATCGTATTCCAGGCTAACGAGTCCTACTGGAATGCAGATCACATCAATATCCATACACTGACATGGGTATACAATGATGGTTCTGATGCGACAAAAGCATATAACGATGCAATCGCAGGTGTTGTAGATGGAACAGGTCTTAACACAGCTTCTGTTGCAGCAGCAAAAGCGGATGGAAACTTTGATGATTATGCATATGTAGCACTTACAGATGCAACAACATACAGCGGTTTCTTCAATATCAACCGTAACCAGTTTGCAAACGCAAACGATACAACAAAAGCAGTTTCTTCACAGACAGAGGAAGATGCTGCAAGAACAAAACAGGCTATGCAGAACGTCCACTTCCGTAGAGCACTTGCTATGGGCTTGGATCGTGGTGCTTATCTTGCACAGCAGGTTGGTGATGATCTGAAATATGCTTCTATGAGAAACTCTTACACACCGGGTAACTTTGTTACTTTGGAAGAAGAAGTAACAGTTGATATCAACGGAACAGAAAAAACATATCCGGCTGGAACATACTATGGACAGATCGTACAGGATCAGATCGATGCTGACGGCGTGAAGATCACAGTATGGGATCCAACAGCTAACGAGGGTGCCGGTTCTTCCGACGGATATGACGGATGGTACAATGCAGATAACTCCTGGGAAGAAATGAGTCAGGCAGTAGAAGAGTTAGCAGCAGATGGTCTTACGATCGATGCTGACAACCCAATCCAGATGGATGTTGTATATGCTTCTTCCAGTGAAGTATTTACAAACAGAGCAAACTCTCTGAAACAGTCTATCGAAGCTTCTACACAGGGACTTGTCCAGGTAAACTTAATTGCAGCAGCAGATAACACAGACTGGTACTACAGCGGATATTACATGAACTATGGTTACGAAATGAACTATGACTTCTGTGACTTATCCGGATGGGGTCCTGACTATGGTGATCCTGCATCTTATCTGGATACATTCCAGCCAGAATATGCCGGATACATGATCAAATCTATCGGTATTTATTAATCGTATCTACGAAATAACAACACTGCATCGGAGCGGGGATTCCCCGCTCCCCTGCACTATTGATGAGTGAACAATTATGACAAAATATTTATTAAAACGTATATTACATGGACTGGTGTCTATCGTGATCGTTGTGGCGCTGGTCATGATCATGATCTACACAATGTTAGACCGAAACCTTGTTTTTGCAGGGGATACAAAATATTCACATACAAGTAATAATGCAAGAGTTGCCTATAAATACTCTAAATGGGAAGATTATGGTTATCTGGATTATGTCACCTACTCTGACTGGCTGAATGAACTTGTAAGCAGTGGAGAATTAACAGAGGAAGAGCGATCTGCAGTGGTTGGTTTCGGAAGAACCAAGGCACAGGATTCTGAGCAGGTCAGTGAATATGTCAAAAAATTCACAAAGTATTATAAGTCTCAGGGATACACGGTAGTCCGCAAAGACGCCGTCATGATGAACAAGAAGAAGTATGCCGACGGTGGCCAGCAGCAGCTTTTTGCGTATAAAGATGTCCCATTGGCATCCCGTATGGGAAAATATTTTGCAAATTTAATAACAATTGATGATATTAATAATGTAGAAGACATCGTAGGTGAGAGAGGTCTCACCTTTACGTTACATGATCCTGTCTATGGTGGGGAAAAATTCTCACCGGCGATCATTGGCAATGGTACAACACACAAGTATTTACTGTATTTTGATTCCAAGTTTCCGTTTGTTCATCAGAATATTGTGACGATCAATCTTGGAACATCCTACACGGTAAATCAGGGAGTGGATGTATTCAGTACGATGACAAGCCATCAGGGATCTTATATAAAATCAACTGTCACCTATCCAACCGGTCTTGTGGAGGAGAGTGCGGACAATCTGCACACTGCAACCTATATGCAGGGTTCCAGAGAATCCAGCTTATTGTATGCAGACCGTTATGAAGATGACTACACCAATGTTGCAACATACAAAACAGGAAAATCCAAAGTGGGTTATTCCTTTGTGATCGGACTGATCGCAGTTATCATGTCTTATCTGATCGGTGTGCCGCTGGGCATCCTTATGGCGAGAAAGAAAGACAGACTGGTCGATAAGATCGGTACGCTTTATATTGTATTTATTATCGCAGTACCATCACTTGCGTATATTTTCCTGTTCAAGGCGATCGGCGGAAGCTTTGGTCTGCCGACAACCTTTGATATGGAATCGCCGAGCAGACTGATGTATATATTGCCGATCGTATCGTTAGCACTTCCATCCATAGCAAATCTGATGAAGTGGATAAGACGTTATATGATCGACCAGATGAATTCGGACTATGTCAAATTCGCAAGATCCGGTGGTCTGACAGAGGGTGAGATTTTCACCAGACATATTTTGAAGAACGCAGCGATCCCGATCATTCAGGGAATCCCTGCGGCAGTGCTTGGAGCATTGACAGGAGCGATCATCACAGAGCGTGTGTATGTCGTTCCAGGTATTGGTAACTTATTAACAGAGGCTATCAACAAATATGATAATGGTGTTATTGTCGGTGGAACACTGTTCTATGCGATTTTAACAGTCACATCCCTTATTTTAGGTGATGTCCTAATGGCAATGGTTGATCCTAGAATTTCATTCTCAACAAAGGACAGGTAATTAGAAATGAGTCAGGATTTAGAAAAGTTCGGTATGCCGGAGGAAGAATTATTCGCTCCGGTAGACCACAGTGATCTGGAATCAGAAAAAATTACAGCGCCAAGATATTCTTACTGGCATTCTGTATTCCGTGTATTTTTTAAGAAAAAGATTAATATTATTATTTTGGCGATTCTGGGTGTGTTGATCGCATTCACTTACCTTTACCCATTATTTGTGGAATATGATAAGTTTGGTAACTTAATGGATGCGACAACTAAACACTTGTCACCATCTGCAGCGATCGAACGTCTGGGAATGAACATTCACTGGATCTTAGGTACCGGTGCAGCCGGACAGTCTACATTCGATGCCGTATGGTTTGGATCAAGGATCTCCATTTCCCTTGCATTTATCTGTGCAGCGATCAACCTTTCCGTTGGTGTTGTTGTCGGATCTATCTGGGGATTTTCAAAGAAAGTGGATGTTTTTATGCAGGAGGTATATAACATTCTTGCAAACATTCCATACATTTTATTGATCGCCGTTATGGTTATGTTGTTTAAAGCTGGTTTCTGGACCATGGTACTGGCGCTGACCATTACCGGATGGCTTGGAATCGCGTACTTTATCCGTACACAGGTAGTGATCATCCGTGACAGAGAGTACAACCTTGCATCCAAATGTCTGGGAACGAGTACACTTAAGATCGCAATGAAGAATATTCTTCCATTTATGACATCTGTTATTGTAACACTGGCAGCAACAGAGATCCCTTCCTATATTTCTTATGAGGTGTTCTTAGCATATATCGGTATGGGTATGTCAGATATGTCACTTGGTAGATTGATTTACGAGTCAGAAAGTGCGATGCTTACCCCTGGCTGGCAGTTCGAGTTCTGGAGCCCGGTAGTCGTTGCTTCTATCATCACGATTGTTTTATATGTCGTTGGACAGAACCTTGGTGATGCATCTGATCCGAGAACACACATGTAGAGGTTAGGTAGATGGAAGATAGAAAAGTATTATTATCAGTAAAAGATTTGATCGTGAAATTCCACGTGAGGGGCAGGGTGCTTACTGCCATCCGTGGAGTGTCACTGGATATTTATGAGAATGAATCCATTGCAATCGTAGGAGAGTCCGGTTCCGGTAAATCTGTTTTTACAAAAACATTTGCAGGAATGTTGGACAGCAACGGATTCATTGATAACGGTAAGATTATTTTCAGTGATGAAGAGCTTTCCGATACTGTCGTAAAATTAAATGACAATGCAAAGAAAGTCATCGCAGAGAATAAGAAAAAATTAGACGAGTATTCCAAATTGGAGTTTGGTGCAGACACTTATAAAGCGATTCTTGAGTTAGAGTCTGAGAAGAGAAGAAGAGCAGATTTGAGCAAAGAAGAAGCAGAAGCGTATGAAAAAGAACTCCTTGAGTTAAAACGTGAGAGAACGAATACCTTCAACTTGAAACAGACTTACGATCCATCCAAAGAAAAGGATAAGATCAAAGAGGCTGGAAAGAAAATCTCTGAATTGGATACAAAGATCAGGGCATTCGAGAAAGAGCATGAGCAGAAGGTAAAAGAGCGTGCAAATAGTCTGGCACATGATACTGCATACAATCAGGAATTTGATAAGAAGATGGCAGAGCTTAAGGCAAAACATGCGAAGGAAGTCAGCGAAGCGATCTCAGCAGAGACAGAAGCGAGAAATGAGATCCTTGCCAAAGAGGTATATCTTTCTGTCGGACGTTTTGGTTTCCGTAAGCGTATGAAACAGAACAATGCACTGCTGGATGCATTAAAAGAGGCAATGCAGCTTGGCGTGGATCTGAATGATGAAGAGCAGAGAAATGCTGTTTTTGATAAAGTTACATTCCGCGTAAAATATCTGGATGAGAACAGTGAGAGATTACATGGAACATGTATCTTAAACCTTGCAAATATCAAAGATGGAAGAGACTGGAGCCAGATCCGTGGTACGAAGATTGCTACAGTATTCCAGGATCCTATGACATCCTTAAACCCAATTATCACGATTGGAAAACAGATTACCTCTGTCATCATGAAACATCAGGATTGTACCGAGAACGAGGCAAGACTTCGTGCACTTGATCTGATGGACAAGGTTGGTATCCCAAATCCGGAAGCACGTTTTGATGATTATCCATTCCAGTATTCCGGTGGTATGAGACAGCGTATCGTTATCGCGATCGCCCTGTCCTGTCAGCCAAAAATCTTAATCTGTGATGAGCCTACCACAGCGCTTGATGTTACCATTCAGGCACAGATCTTAAAACTGTTAAAGGATTTACAGAAAGAATTCAATTATACAATCGTATTCATCACACATGACTTAGGTGTGGTTGCCAATATCGCAGACCGTGTTGCAGTCTTATATGCAGGACAGATTGTAGAGGTTGGTACGGTAGAAGAGGTATTCTATGATCCACGTCATCCATATACATGGGCATTACTTTCTTCCCTGCCACAGCTGGCTGAGAGAAATACGACCCTTTACTCGATCACAGGTACACCACCTTCACTTTACAACAGTATCGTTGGGGATGCATTTGCACCGCGTAACCCATACTGTATGAAGATTGATACCTTAGAGGAACCACCAATGTTCAAAGTAACAGATACGCATTACGCCAAAACATGGCTGTTACACCCGGATGCTCCGAAGGTTGAAAAACCGGAAGGAATCCAGAACATTCATGAGAAACTTGTTAAAGCATTCAATATATAGGAGATTTAGATCGTGTCTAAACTAAATCGAAACACAGAAAACCAGGAGCATGCTTCTCATTTACCAGAGCATGGTCCGATTGATGAAAATGGTAAAGAAGTATTATTATCTTTAAAAAATGTAGATATTACTTTTGGCAAGGGCGATAACGCTGTCCGCGCTGTAAAAAATGCGACATTTGATATTCACAAGGGAGAAACCTTCTCCTTAGTAGGAGAGTCCGGTTCCGGTAAGACAACCATCGGCCGCGCAGTCATCCGTGTCAACCCATTGGCAAACGGAGAGATTTTGTACAAAGGTGTGCGTATTTCCGGGAAAATCCCAAAATCTCTGGATCGTGAAGTCATCCGTAACATCCAGATGGTATTCCAGGATCCGGCAGCTTCCCTGAATGAGCGTGCAACTGTCGACTACATCGTATCCGAAGGTCTGTATAACTTCCATTTATATGAGAATGAGGCAGACCGTGTGCGTAAAGTTGAGGAAATGATCAACGAAGTAGGTCTTCTGCCGGAACATCTGACAAGATACCCACATGAGTTCTCAGGTGGACAGCGTCAGCGTATCGGTTTAGCCCGTGCAATGGTAATGGAACCGGAACTTGTTGTTGCCGATGAGCCAATCTCCGCATTGGACGTATCTATTCGTGCACAGGTATTGAACTTACTGAAAAAGTTCCAGAGAGAGAAAGACTTAACGTATTTATTTATCGCACATGACCTTTCCATCGTGAGATTTATCTCTGACCGTATCGCCGTTATTTATAAGGGTGATATTGTGGAGATCGCAGATGCAGAAGAGTTGTTCAACTTCCCACTGCATCCGTATACACATTCTCTGATCTCTGCGATCCCAATCCCGGATCCACAGTTAGAGAAAAATAAAGTGCTGTTTACTTATGATCCATCCATTCATGATTACAGTACAGACAAACCGGAGTTAGTCTGTATCGGTCATGACCACTGGGTATTTGGTAATAAGAAAGAGATTGAAGAATACAAAGCTACGCGTGAGAAGAATGTGCCTTTAAAAACAATTACGATTTTAGACAAAGATGCACCAAGACCAGAAGAACATCATGACAATATTGCACATGATGAGATCCAGCTTCCACCACTTCACGACACAGGAAGCGCATGGTACGCACTGCTTTCGTTCTTACTTCCGGTCATCGGTATTATCGCAGCGATGATCTTTAAGAAACACAGACATTATCGTAACTACAAGATGTGCAAAAAGGGTGCCATTGCAGGATTTATTGTACTTGCAGTCATTCTTGCATTGTTCCTGTTAGCACTTGCAGCAGTGTTTATTTAAGATATGGGAAGAACCGTCAGAGGTGGCAGCAGAAACCATACTCCGAATGTGAGACCGGTTCAGAAGGTGGAGCTTTCGGAGAAAAATACAAGACAGAGATTGATCGCAGTGATCGTATTACTGGTCATTGCTTCGGGGGCATTTATGTATGCACTGAATGGATTGATGTCAAATGACAGCGGATGGACAAACATTGAAGTGGGTTCATCCGCTGAAATTCATTGTGGAGATGATTATATCTTCCGCTATTATGTTGGAGCAGCGGGCGTAAATGCCACCGCAGAAAAAAAAGCGCTGACGCTGCTCTACACAGATTCCATTGTAAAAGCCTATAAAATATTCAGCAGTGATGAATCATTTGAAGGGATCACAAACGTGTATGATCTTAACCGGCATCCGAATGAGACAATGGTTGTGGATGATGCATTATACCATGCTTTTGAGCTGATCGCAGAGACCGGGAACCGGGCAATTTATCTTGCGCCTGTGTATACAGAATATGACAATCTGTTTTTCTGTAATGATGACTCCGAGACAGTTAACTATGATGCTTACCAGAATGGGGAAGTGGCAGCTTATTTTTCAGAGGTGGCTGCTTACAGCAATGATCCGTCTGGCGTGAACGTCGAACTGCTCGGCGGCAATCAGGTAAAATTGTCTGTATCCGACGATTACCTTGCTTTTGCAGAGAAGAATTTTATTTCGGATTTCATTGATTTTTCGTGGATGAAAAACGCTTTCATTACTGATTATGTGGCGGATGTCATGATAGAGAACGGTTATACACTGGGTTCGCTGACAAGCTATGATGGATTTACGAGAAATCTGGATCTGACTTCTGCTATTACAAAATTAAATGCCGGTCCGGATACTTCCGGGACAGCAGAGGAAAATGCTGATTATTCCTTCAATATATATGACAGGCAGGGGAATATCATTTATCCTGCCGGTGTCATGCATTATAATGGGGCGGAAAG
>ERZ1106935.2225-NODE-2225-length-13945-cov-2.982721_pt1 | contig 13945 bp, 11 predicted proteins | sample MGYA00403666_ERZ1106935 | MGnify/ENA primary metagenome ERZ1106935 (study PRJEB35170, sample SAMEA104062452) | human gut metagenome | biome: human gut; feature: human-associated habitat; material: faeces | place: Denmark | collected 2012-11-20 ... | reverse complement strand
CAAAGTGGGGGACCAAATCAGAGTAAGAGGGAAAACCAGTCATTATAGGGATGCGAAGAGTGAAACACAGCTAAAGCAGCGTTCGAAAGTGAAAACAATAGCAAAACTATTTTCATTTCTGGATTTACAACTCCATGTCTACTGGAAACAACTTACTGTAGGGACTACACTGAGCGGTTATAATCTGTTTTTTAAAGAAAATATCAGATACGCCGGAGAGGCGGAGGCTATTGAAGATTTCAATTCTTTCAAGATATGCAAAGGGGTGGTGCCGCTACCGGCAGATATTGAAGTGAAATTCCATCCGGACAAACAAGTGACGCTAAAGTGGAATATACAATCCTCTGATGTTATGAGAAACCATGATTGTTTACAATTGGCAGCCTTTACTCCTTACAAGAAAAGGAATCCCAAAATCCGGATTATAGCAACGACAGAAACCCAACGCAAAGCAGGATACTACGCATTCCAAATTCCCGACTCATTGGAAAAACCAGCATACCTGTATGCTTTTTTTAAATCAAAATATACCAATGAGATTTCAGATAGTTACTATCTCGGAGGTACGGAAGAATAAATACAAACCCCGGAATGCAGCCCCGGAGCCTATTTAACATAAGCGACACCCTGACGGAAGAAATGAACGAATTCGTTTCGTTCTGCACCCGGTTTGCATTATCATTCGATAAAATAAGCTGCACCTCAGCAAAGTTCAAGTAAACTTGGCTTTGCTTTCGGTTTACATTATCTTTGTAGCAGAATCAAGTCGTGCGGAATTATGAAAATGTGTATTGCAGAGAAACCAAGTGTTGCCAAAGAAATCGCGAATATTCTGGGAGCTACGACCCGGCGGAACGGATATCTGGAAGGGAATGGATATTGTGTTACCTGGACATTCGGACACTTATGTACCCTGCAAGAACCGGGAGAATATACGGAGAAATGGCAAAAATGGAATTTAGGGGTATTGCCGATGATCCCCTCGAAATTCAGGATCCGTCTGATCGAAGATGAGGGAATAAAAAAACAATTTGCCGTTATCGAGGAGCTGGTCTCGAAAGCTGAAATGGTGATCAATTGCGGGGATGCCGGCCAGGAAGGAGAACTGATTCAACGCTGGGTATTGACCAAAGCCAAATGCGGGGTACCTATCAAACGCCTTTGGATTTCTTCGCTGACAGAAGAAGCCATCCGGGAAGGATTCGAAAAACTCATGGAATCGCAAGATTTCGATACTCTCTATGCGGCCGGTTCTGCACGGGCTATCGGCGACTGGCTGTTAGGGATGAATGCCACGCGGGCTTATACGTTGAAATACGGGACAGGAAAAAACGTACTCTCGATCGGACGAGTGCAGACCCCTACCTTGGCCCTGGTCGTCGAACGACAAAAAGCGATCGAGAACTTTAAACCGGAAACTTATTGGGAAATACGGACGAATTACCGGGAAGGACTTTTCTCCTGTTTGCGCGGACGGTTCAATAAAAAAGAGGAAGCCGAAGCCCTCCTGGAAAAAATCACTCCACTCGAACTGGAAATTCTCAGTATCGAGCGGAAAAAGGCCATGGAACATCCGCCGAAACTGTTCGACCTGACTCTATTGCAGGTGGAATGTAACCGAAAATTCGCCTATACAGCCGAAAATACCTTAAAAATCATACAGTCGCTTTACGAGAAAAAGCTGACCACCTATCCCCGTGTGGATACCAACTTTTTACCGAACGACCAATATGCCAAAGTCCCCAAAATACTTCAGGGCCTGAAACCTTATGAGGCTTTAACACAGCCGATCTTATCGGGAGGAAAAATACGGAAGTCAGCCAAAGTCTTCAATGACAAAAAAATTACGGATCACCATGCCATCATTCCTACCGGTGTATTCAGTTACGATATGTCTCCCGAGGAAAAGCGGGTATATGATCTGGTAGCCCGCCGTTTCATTGCCGTCTTCTATCCGGACTGCGAAATAGCCAATACAACCGTTATGGCCAGAATTGGCAACGAAGACTTCAAAGCCACCGGAAAACAAATCATCGATCCGGCGTGGCGGGTGGTATTCGGCAATAATACAGACAAACAAAACGAAGAAAACGTATTACCGGTTTACGAAAAAGGAGAACACGGTCCTCACACCCCCGAAATCCAGGAAAAACAAACTCAGCCCCCTAAATACTATACGGAAGCCGATTTATTGAGGGCCATGGAAACTGCCGGGAAACAAGTGGAAGACGAAGAACTGCGGGATCTGATGAAAGAAAACGGAATCGGACGCCCTTCTACCCGCGCGAATATCATCGAAACGTTATTTAAACGGCAATACATCCGCAAAGACAAAAAACGGATTTTAGCAACAACGACAGGTATAGAGCTCATCGACACCATTCAGAACGACCTTCTGAAATCTGCAGAGCTGACAGGGCAATGGGAAAAGAAGTTGCGCATGATCGAAGACGGTACCTATCAGGTGGCCGACTTCATGGAAGAATTGAAGGCGATGGTAAACGAAATCGTCCATTTTGTACGTTATTCTTCAGCGAAAACGATCACTGTAGAAACACCGGAGGAAAAAGACGAGGAAGACAAGAAAACTAAAAAAGAAAGGGAGAAAGGAAAAGGGAAAAAGGAGAACGGAGAAAAAATTGCGGTTGTATTGAAATGCCCCAAATGCGGACAGGGAGAAATTGTGAAGGGAAAAACCGCCTGGGGATGTACCCTATACCGGAAATCCTGTGATTTTCTGATTCCGATGGAAATACAAGGCAAGAAACTCACCCAAAAACAAGTAGATACCTTAATACAAAAAGGCCAAACCGGCAAAATATCCGGTTTCAAGGATCCGGAAGGCAACTCGTTTAATGGGATAGTCCGTCTGGATGAAAATAAAAACATTATAGTCGACAAGATATAATTTATATTTAATCAACTTCAATTTTTTAATTTACAAATTCGTATTTCATTATCTTGGTACAAGATAGAAGGTGGCCCGGCAACATAAAATCTAAAAACAAGTTTTCATTTGCTATTGCACTCGCCTTTCCCTATATTTGAATTGGTAAACCAAAGATCTAAAATGTCTATTATAGAATACTTAGCAAATACAAGCCGCCACTATACCTCTGTTACTACACCCCAAACTACAGAAATTTTTGTCCTAACGATACAAACAAACTAGTGACACCTTGGGTAAAATTATTACCGGAACAACCTGACGAAACGCCTGAATTCGATAAAAATGTACAAACGACTTCCGGCCGTGGAAAAGTTATATTCCGATTAAAAAATCCTCAAATCGTAGACTGCATCAGAACAGTTCCCCGAAATGCAGATAATATTATACATCCTAATGAAAATTATAGTTTATTTTATTGGAAACAGGGATGGAAACTATACAAACACCAAAACAGTCAGTATAATTATCTAGAATTTAAGCAACTCCTGAAAACCGACTATATCGGTTAAGAAATAATAGTCGAGGTGTGGAGTAAGTTTCGTTCATACTGGAAAATGGTATACAAAAATTTATTTATTACGATATCTTGACAAATCCTTTAGAAACTATAACTAATCTAAATTGAAAAATATTCTTATAGATTATCAAGTCTAATAAATAGTATCAGATTTTATAACAATAATCAATGTGTAATAACAAAAAATTGATTAATGGAATAGATAAAATAGAAGGAACTTAGCTTTTTATGCAAAAAGAAATATTTTATAGTTGATAGAATCTAAAAAAAAAGTAACTTTATAGCGGCAATTGAAAGTGGCTGTATCATTCGTTTGGATATTCGAAAAATTATCTCTTTTACACAGTAATATATGTACATAAGCAATTTAAATTCATTCAAAACTCTTTTTCAGGAAAATTATTCCGAAATGGTGAGAATTGCTTTGTTTTATGTTCATGATTTGGCTATTGCCGAAGATATCACCCAAGAAGTGTTTACTAAACTATGGGAGAAAAGAGAAAAACTGGACACGATAGATAATTTGAAAGGATATATTTCCTATGCTATTAAAAATGGTTGTCTGAACTATTTAGAGCACCAACAAGTAGTGAATAAATATCAACAGGAATACATACAACAAATCGCCGAAGATGCCTCCACCGCTGATGTCAACGATCGTACCTGTCCGTATCTTGTCATTAAAATGTTCATCGCGCAATTGGGCAAAAATCTCTTCCACTGTTGCAAGATCTGCCTGCTCTTCCGTCAGTTCGAAAAACTTAAAATCAATGGAACACTCATATCGGTAAAATTCCCTGCGCTGGAACTTTTCCAGACGTGTTTTAAGTTCTACTTCCAGTGTATAAATATTATCCCGCTTGAAGCGCTCTACGATCTGTCCGATACTTTTATATAAGAATCCTCCGGAATAAAAAACAAATTCCAAACGTACATCCAGAGGAAGAAGAATCAGTTTTGTTCCCTCTGTAGGCATTGAAATCTCAAGATTGCCACGCTTATTTATATCAAGAACCTGGCTCTTGTAAACTTTAACCGTATCGCCAGTCCGCTCCTCATTTTCAACCTGTTGTAATAACCTGATATCGATCTTGTCACCAGGCTTTATCAAATCTGTAAATGCCATATAGCTCCTCTCCTTATGAAAGGTTAAATAATTTTGTCAGAAATTGTCTGAAAGCATTTTGTTCCGAAGAATCCTGCTTTCCGCCAGACACTAAATACTGTGCCAGTTCCTCAAACCGTTTTGAAGACCTTGCATTCGGCGACACGATGGAAACCGGTTTTTGTATCCGCACCGCTTTCTCTAACATCGCATCCTGTGGGATGATCCCAATATAATGGACAGAGCCATCCAGAAACTGTTTTACAACCGATTCCAGTTTGTCAAAAACCATCTTTCCCTCACCAAAGGAAGCAACACGGTTCGTCAGTACATGGATCACCGATTCATTCTTATCGTATTTCGGATTGCGGTAAAGCATCTTCAATAGCGAATATGCATCCGTAAGTGAGCTTGGTTCCGGTGTAGTCACCAGTAAAATCTCAGGACTTGACGCCACAAACTCCATGACACTGTCTGAAATTCCTGCGCCTGTATCAACGATCACAATATCTGCGATCACAGAAAGCTTTTCCACTGACTTTACCAGATAACTGATCTGATCCAGTGTCAGATTACTCAGTCCCATAATACCGGAGCCGCCGGAAATAAAGCCAACCCCCTCCGGTCCATCCGTAATGATGTCCTCGATTTCTTTGTCATGATAGATCAGATCGTTCAGGCTATACTGGGGAATTGTTCCAAACATCACTTCCACGTTTGCAAGTCCGATATCTGCATCAAAAATGATCGTTTTCAACCCCATCCGCTGAAACTGGACTGCAAGATTTACGGCAATGTTGGATTTTCCCACACCGCCCTTTCCACTTGTGACAGTGATGATCCTGGCGGGCTTCTTTGTTCTCTGATTCTGTTTTTTGATCACATTGCGCAGTTCTTCTGCCTGATCCATCTGTTACTTTCCTCCAAGCAGTTGTTTTACCACCATCTGAGTATTAAATACTTCCAGATCATCCGGAACGCTCTGTCCATTTGTCATATAAGACAGATCTGCCCCTGAATATAAGCGGATATTTAATATATTGCCAAATGAAGTGGTTTCATCTAATTTTGTAAAAATAATCTTATATTCTGCAATTTCCCTATAAATGTCAACAATCTCCATAAGATCCTTATACTTCGTTGTAGCACTTAAAACAAGGTAAACTTCCTTTTCATATTTTAGGTCAAGACCATTGACCAGTTTCTTAATATCTTCACGCTGTTCCTCATTCTTATGGGAAAAACCTGCAGTATCCACAAATACAAGGTCGTATTCAGCCAGTGTCTCCAAAGACTGATTGAGTTCTTCCGCAGAGTAAATGATCTTCACCGGTGCATCTAAAATATTGGCGTAAATCTTTAACTGTTCTGCCGCTGCGATCCGGTAAGTATCTGCTGTCAGCATAGCAACCTTTTTGTCATGCTCCACCTTGTACTTTGCTGCGATCTTGGCGATCGTGGTTGTTTTGCCTACTCCTGTAGGTCCTACAAAAAATATAACATGCGGCTTCTTTCCTGACAAGTCAATGCAATTTGGCTCTCCAAGTTTTAAGATCTGGTAAACATTGGAAAGAATAATATCAACATTGCTTCCGCTGTTTGTAACCTTCTCAGCTTCATCGAGAATCTGATTGACATACTTTTCATTTACATCATTGTTCAGCATGGTACGGTAGAGCATCTTCATAAACTTGAAATTTTCAAGATTTTTTGGAGATGCCTTAGGAGTCACCGGCATTTCTGCCTCCCTTGCTCCATCTTCACTGAGCTTTTTTTCCAAAATATTGGAAAGGTTTTCCAATTTCTTTTCAATATCACTTTCGCTCTTATTCACCACAACTTCTTTTTCTGGTGTTACCGGACGCTGATAGGAAGGCGCTGGCTCAACAGTTTTTTCTGCCGGAAGCGGAATACTGATCTTCTCATCTGCGGCAAGATTAATATTTTCAATCTTTTTCTGCTGCATTGCTGCCATCTGGACAGCATTTAAAAACTGCTCCTTTTCCTCGATCGCTGCAGTGACTTCAAAGGTAGAACCCTTAAAAAAATTAAAAAGCCCCTTTGGTTTGATTTCTTTTACATTCATCACAACAGCTCCGGCTCCAAGCTCCTGTCTTGCCTTCTCTGTTGCCTCTTCCTGTGTTTTTCCCTGGAATTTTTTTATTGTCATTTATGCTGTCACCATCCCTACTGATTGTAATTCAATATTCGATTCCACTTCATTGTATGAAACAACGATCAGATCTTTGAAATAATCTTCTGTCAGTTTCTTAAAATACATACGGACAATCGGTGAAGTGATAACGATCGGAGTTTTTCCCATATTTTCAAGCTTTGCAGCCTCCTGCTCCAAAGATGCCATAATGGCCTTGGTGCGTTCAGGGTCTAAGGTTAAATACGCTCCCTGCTCTGTCTGTTTGACTGACGACATAATCTCCTGCTCGATCTTCGGATCTAAAGTGATTACACTGGTTGTCTCGTTTGCCGGGAAGAATTTATTTGAGATTGCCCTCTTCAGACTCTGGCGGACATATTCTGTCAGGACATCCGTGTCTCTTGTCACAGCGGCATGATCTGCAAGTGTTTCAAAAATAGTCAAAAGATCCCGGATGGAAATTCCCTCGCTCAATAAATTCTGTAATACTTTCTGTACTTCACCAAGACCAAGCAATTTTGGTATGAGTTCGTCCACAAGAACCGGATTGCTCTCTTTCAGATTGTTGACCAGATTCTGTACATCCTGCCTTGTCAAAAGCTCCGCAATATGGTTCCGGATCACCTCTGTCAGGTGTGTAGCAATAATGGATGGCGGATCGACAACGGTATATCCAAGGCTTTCCGCTCTCTCCCTCTGGCTCTCTGTGATCCAGATCGCAGGCAGATGGAAGGATGGCTCAAAGGTCGGAATACCAGTGATCTCTTCCTCTACATACCCTGGATTCATCGCCATATAATGGTCAAAAAGGATCTCTCCCTCTGTCACCTGGATACCCTTGATCTTAATAATATACTGGTTCGGATTCAGCTGGATATTATCACGCAGACGGATGATCGGCACAACCGTACCAAGTTCCAAGGCGATCTGTCTACGGATCATGACAACACGGTCAAGAAGGTCGCCACCCTGATTGACATCTGCCAGTGGAATAATACCATATCCAAACTCCAGTTCGATCGGATCTACCTGAAGCAGTGAAACAACATTTTCCGGTTTGCGTATCTCCTCTGCCTCCGTCTCTGCCTCACTCACTTCCTCCTCAATGCTCTCCACACGGATCTGTTTATCCATCATACGTCCGGAAATGATGAACACAAGACCAAGACCGACAAAGAGATACCATGTCAAAGGTGTCGTGATTCCCAAAAATGCAAGCGTTGCACCAACCAGATAAAGCACCTTCGGAATGCCAAAAAGCTGGCTTACCAGAACAGTTCCAAAATCTGCTTCCTTGGAAGCTTTCGTTACCAGAATACCGGTTGACAGAGAAATCAGAAGCGATGGGATCTGGGAACAAAGTCCGTCACCGATGGTGAGGATACCATATTGCTGGATCGCTTCTGCAAAGCTTAATCCCTGACTCATCACGCCCATGACCGTACCACCGATCAGGTTGATAAATGTAATGATAAGACCTGCCGTTGCATCTCCCTTAACATACTTTGTAGCACCATCCATGGAACCAAAGAAAGCGGATTCTTCCTGAATCTTATTTCTGCGCTCCCTTGCTTCCTTCTCTGTGATCGCTCCGGTGTTTAAGTCAGCGTCGATCGCCATCTGTTTACCCGGCATTGCATCCAGTGTGAAACGTGCTGTTACCTCTGCAACTCGCTCAGAACCTTTATTAATAACTACAAACTGGATAATAATGAGTACAATGAATATGATTGCACCAATGACAAGATCACCGCCACCTACGAACTGGCCAAACGTTGTGACAACATTACCAGGTGCTCCTGTTGAAAGGATCAGTCTGGTAGACGACACGTTCAGTGAAATTCTAAAAATAGTCGTGAACAGTAAAAGAGTCGGGAAGAAAGACATATCCAGTACTTCCTTCACGAATAATGTATTAAACAGTATAATTAACGCGATAGAAATATTGATCGCGATCATCACATCCAACAAGGTGGAACTGATTGGAACAATGAAAAAAATAACGGCCGCAAGTAAATATAACGCTACGCCAATGTCCGCTTTTTTCATGCCTTTTCCTCCTTAGTCACTCTCAAATTATTTTTCTCTCATATTGTAAACCATTGCGAGGATCTCGGCAACTGCCTGATACAGTTCCGGTGGAATTTCCTGTCCGATATCCACGTTTGCATACAGCATCCGCGCAAGTGGTTTGTTTTCCACAATCTCAATATGATGTTCTCTGGCAGCCTCTTTGATTTTCTGTGCCAGATAATCTTCTCCCTTTGCAAGAACAACCGGTGCCTTTGATGTCTCAGCATCATACTTGATCGCAACTGCAAAGTGAGTCGGGTTCGTGATGACAACGTCCGCTTTTGGAACATCCTGCATCATACGTCTTCTGGAAGCCTCACGCATACGCTGTCTCTGTCTGCCTTTGATTTCCGGATTACCCTCTGTATTTTTAAACTCGTCCTTCACTTCCTGTTTGGTCATCTTCATATCTTCATTAAAACGATACTTCTGATAAATAAAATCTGCCAGACCGATCACTAAATAGACGAGACTGATTTTCAGACCAGCATTGATGATCACCGTTCCGCAAAGCATGATCGCCTGCATCAGTGGGATCTCATATAGGATAAAAATGTCCTGTGCATGACCTCTGATCGAGGTATATGCCACATAGACGATAACAAAAATTTTAAGAATAGATTTGACCAGTTCAAAAATAGAATCTTTTGAAAAAATTCTTTTAAATCCATTGATTGGATTAAATTTATCGAATTTGGGCTGCAACGGTTTCCCTGTCACTTTCCACCCAACCTGGATCACACTGATCAGCGCCGTCACAACAAATCCAAATGCAAAAAAGGGAACACAGACGATCAGAATCTGTATCAGTGCATCGGACATAAGCGCTGCGACTGACTTTTCCGTTACATCAACGGCATTCTCCCTTACAAAATCCGGTATCCTGCCATAGATATCAACAAAACTATTCATGAGTCTGTTACCCACAAATGAAACAAAAATTTTCAGGACAAGAAATAAAACGATCAGGTCAAATGCCGCCGTAAGTTCTTTACTTTTTACGACTTTGCCGTCCTCTCTTGCCTCCCTCAGTTTCTTTGCTGTCGCCGGTTCGGTTTTCTCACCACCGGGTCCGTCCTTTGCAAACCACTGAAGATTCCATTCCATGATCAAATGTAACTGTTTCTGCTGTTCCAAGTCAATACATTCCTTCTATAAAAAGTACCATCAATTTTTTCATTTCCGTAAAAATGAAATTTGCCACACTTGGCAGCAATGATACGGTCAGAAAAAGTACAACAAATCCAACCATAATCTTCATCTGCATACCTACCGCAAACATATTCATCTGCGGTGAAACCTTCGCCATGATACCAAGGATACAGTTTAAGATCATGATGCATGCAAATACCGGCAAAATGATACGGAATGCTATCACAAACATGTCTCCCATATAAGTTGTCATGGATCTCATCAGATGCTCCCAGTCAAACACCTGTCCATTGACCGGTATGACTGTAAATGCATCCACAAAGGCCCGTAATATATAATGATGCATGTCGGTTACTACAAGCAGCATCAGTATAAAATAATTATACAGATTTCCAGTTAATGTTACCTGCGTGTTGTTGATCGGATCAAATTCGGTTGCCATTGACAGACCGATATCCATATCAATGATATTACCCGCAAATAAAATAATGGAATTACAAACGTTTGCAGCAAGTCCGATCAGCAACCCTGTAATTCCCTCTTTCAAAACAATGACCGCATATCCTATAAGCCCGGTATATTCAACCTGTGAAACATCTGCAAACCCAGACACCAGAAGTGCGATCATCGCAGAAAGCCCTATCTTCACCTGATTCGGCACATTCGACATCCCATAAAAAGGTGCAATGTATACAAAGCAGGATACGCGAACAAGTATTAAGATAAAAATTTCAAAATTTTCCAATGAAAATGAATACTGCACCATATGTCAAACCTATCCAAGATAAATACTGAAGTTCGACCATAAGGTCGTCACAAATTCCGACAGCTGATTCAGAATCCACGAACCACATACCATCAATCCAATAAATACTGCCACAATCTTTGGTACAAATGTAAGTGTCTGCTCCTGAATCGAAGTGACTGTCTGAAAAATACTGATAATCAAACCAACCACCAGCGAAATTATCAAAACCGGGGCACTACAGATAATAATATAATAAATTGCATCTTTTGCGATATCAAGAACCTGTCCCTCTGTTATCATATCTCATCACCTCAGATTCCACTAATAAAACGTTTTTACAAGGCTTCCGATCACTAAATCCCATCCGTCTGCCAGAATAAAAAGCAATATTTTAAATGGCAGGGAGATCGTTGTCGGAGGCAGCATCATCATACCCATGGACATCAGCACGGATGCCACAACCATATCAATTACGATAAACGGAATATAAATCACGAAACCGATAATAAATGCAGCTCTCAATTCACTTAAGATAAATGCCGGGATCAGAGTCGTCATCGGAACATCATCATAACTGTCATAGGTTTCATCTGAAATATCCACAAACAGCTTTAAATCTTTATCCAGCGTCTCACCATACATGAATTCCCTGATTGGTCCCTGTGCGATGGTAAATGCCTCTTCCGTCGTAATCTCACCCTTGTCAAGAGGCTGGATCGCCTCTGTATTGATCTGCTGGAATGTCGGCCACATAATGAAAAATGTCAAAAATAAAGCCAACGCGATCAATACCTGATTAGGTGGTGCGGTCTGCGTTCCAATTGCGGTACGCAGAAAATGTAATACAATGATAATTTTTGTATAAGAAGTCAGCATGATCAGTATCGATGGTGCCAGTGATAAAATTGTCAATACCAAAAGCATCTTCACCGGTGCCGACAATGATCCGCCATCATTGTTGTATGAAATTGTCAATCCATTTGTACTGTCTTCTGCTGCTCTGGTGACACCACCCTCTGAATTGTCACCATCAAATGTTGTGATACTGTCCGGATCCATGGAAGCTGCATACACAGTTGTTCCACCCGCTGACCATGAAAGCGTCAGAACAAGTACCACCATTGCCACAATTAGTGACACCATACAATATGTCTTTTTCACTCTTGTCATAATCAAAACCTATTTCTTAGGAAAATGTTCCTTCACCCGGTTCAATACCTCACGGAAATTCTCCTGTGCAGCCTTCCCATCCATCGGAAATCTGTTTTGTGCCGCAGAGAGATCCGGTACTTCGCTTAATTGTTCTTCTGTAAGCTGTGTGAGCAGTGTCACATCATCTTTTCCAACAGCTACAACAAGGTAAACCTCACCTGCTTTTACAATTGCAATAAACTTATTATTTCCAACACGTATTGATTCCACAATCTGCAGATTTTTGTTTGCAAAATTTGTTTTCTGATAATTACCGATCCACTTTGTTGTGAAATAGGTGATCGCCAGCACAAAGAGAAAAATGATCAATACGCCCAACAGCTGGATAAAACTGCCTAATGCAGAACTGAGTAATATCATATTAACCTACAACTTTTTTTACTGCTTCAAGAACACGCTCTGCCTGGAATGGTTTGACGATAAAGTCTTTTGCTCCTGCCTGGATTGCTTCGATAACCATAGCCTGCTGTCCCATTGCAGAACACATAATAATTTTAGCTCCTGGATCTAATGCTTTGATCTTCTTTAATGCTTCAATACCATCCATCTCAGGCATTGTGATATCCATTAATACAAGATCTGGTTTTGCTTCTGGATATTTTTCTACTGCTTTCTGTCCGTTTTCTGCCTCTGCAGCAATCTCATAACCATTCTTTGTTAAGATATCCTTAATCATCATTCTCATAAATGCTGCGTCATCGCAAATCATTACTTTAGCCATATTATTTGTTTCTCCTCTTCTTTCCTATCTTATTTCACAATTTCAGTGATTCTCACACCAAAACTTTCTTCAATTACTACGACTTCACCCTTGGCAACGTATTTTCCGTTTACCAGAATATCTATTGGTTCACCGGCAATTCGATTCAACTCGATAATCGTACCAGGTGCGAAATCCAAAATCTCATGGATCGACTTTGTTGTTCTTCCAAGTTCTACTGTCACTTCAAGTGGAACATCCATGATCAATCCGATGTTCTCTGCTCCTGCAACCTGTGCAATACTTGGATTAAAAGCCTGAAACTGTGCCGGCTGTACATTTACCGGCTGTGCATACATTTGATTCATATTCGGTGCCATCATTGGCTGTCCCATCATCGGCTGCCCCATCATTGGCTGTCCCATAACCTGCTGACCTCCCATCGGCTGTTCCATCTGAGGCTGTGGTGCAGCTGGCTGTGCACTCACTGCTTTTTCTGCCTCGTTCGATGTGGAATTGGTATCCGCTTCCATATTCTTTGTAATGCTTGCGCACATCTCCTTCGCAAAAGAAACCGGATACAACTGCATGATCTCACTGTCTACCAGATCTCCAATCTCCATCTTAAATGAAATCTTAACAAACGAACCGGATAAAAAATCTGCGATTGATCCCTCATCAATATTATCATGAAGATCCACAAGATCTGCAACTGGCGGACTGATATCGATGGTCTTATTCAGCATAGAGGAAAGAGAGGTCGCTGCGGAACCCATCATCTGATTCATCGCTTCGCTGATTGCACTTAAATGTAACTCTCCAAGTTCTCCATCTGTATTAGTACCATCACCACCCATCATCAGGTCTGTAATGACTTTTACATCATGTTCTTTTAAAACAAGAATATTACTTCCATCCAAACCAACTGTATATGCAATTCGGATAAATACACACGGTTTTTCATATGCATCACAGATGTCACTCCATGTTGCAAAAGATACAACCGGCGTTGAAATATCTACTTTACGATTTACAAGGGAAAACAATGTTGTTGCCGCTGTTCCCATGCTGATGTTACCAATTTCGCCAATCGCGTCTTTTTCAGCATCTGTCAGCAAATCATTTTTATTTGCATCATCCGGGTTATTCAGCAAAGCACTGATTTCTTCCTGTGACAAAACACCATCCATTACTACTGCTCCTCTCTTACCACTGATGTAACTCTTACTGCATAATTATCGCCGACAGCTCCCGGCAGAGCAGTAAATTTTTTTATATTACCGACAAAAATATTCAGATCCTGATTCACACCCGAATCCAGCCGGATAATATC
>ERZ1106935.2221-NODE-2221-length-13974-cov-5.656656_pt1 | contig 13974 bp, 10 predicted proteins | sample MGYA00403666_ERZ1106935 | MGnify/ENA primary metagenome ERZ1106935 (study PRJEB35170, sample SAMEA104062452) | human gut metagenome | biome: human gut; feature: human-associated habitat; material: faeces | place: Denmark | collected 2012-11-20 ... | reverse complement strand
TCAAAGCTTTTTGTACAATGATTGTTCCGTCAAAGCGTTCGGGGGGATTACGTAGCAGTCCTCGAACGCGCGGATGCCGTCGCGCGGATGCACGTTCAGGGAGACGTGGCAGCCGCGCTCGTGCAGATCCCCCAGAAAACGTTGCGGATCGGGGATCAGCTTGCGGTTCCAGGTGTAGCCGGTCCAGCCGGAGCCGTACTTGGGGTCGACGTCGTCCACCAGATGCCAGTCCATGTCGATCACCGAGGTGGTGAACGGGATGCCCTCGGACTTGAACCGATCCATCAATGCTACATACTCTTCGCTTGTGTAGCGGTGGAAACGACTCCACCAGTTGCCCAAGGCGTATCGGGGGAGTAGCGGCGACCTTCCCGAAAGACGGCAGAAATCGGCCACCGCATCGGCATAACGGTGGCCGTGCCCGAAGAAGTACAGGTCAATCCCGGCGTTCTTCCGGGGCTTGATGTCACCATTGTCGGCGAATAGGCAGGTGTTCGAATCGTCGAGAACCGACCAGCCGTCGCGGGAGACCACGCCATCGTTCAGGGGAATGGCGCCGTCGGCCCAATCGAGCGTGCGGGCCGTGCCTTTCATGTTGCCCTCCTGCGCATCGCCGAAATGCCAGGTATTGGTTTTGGTGTCTTTCACGCCTTTGACCACGATGCTGAGTCCCTCCTTGCTGAAGGGCCGCATGTCGTAGGTCAGACGTAGCGCGGTCGTTTCCACGGTCAGCAGACCGTCGGCAATCGAGGTGGAATATTCCGGGGGTGTGCCGAAATCGCGGTTGACGGCCATGAGCGTCGCATCATCGTTGAACTCGCCGGTGTCTGACCATTCCAGTCGTAGCAGCGAATCGGAGAGGACTCCGATTCTCCAGCAGTTCCCTGAAATGACGCCTTTGCTGTTCGTGAAAGGTTGGGTATTCATACGGATGTACTCCTGTGTTTTCAGTGATTCTGTGCTAATAACATAGCATTTTTCAAAGAGAGTTTGCAACCGTGTGCAAAATATGCTATTTTCAAGACAAGAAGATTTTGGTCTTCGTTGCAATATGACGCTGCACATGGATTCAAGAATGAATCTTCTGCAGATATCGATCTCGGAGAGGAGATGCAGACAATGACCACTGTCGGAAAAGTGGTGCGCAGAGGGTGGGCGCTCTTCGCACTACCTACAGTGTTGTGTTTCGCGGTGTTCTTCGTCGTGCCGCTTGCCATGGGTATCTACCTGAGCTTTACCTCGTTCAGGACGGTGACCGATGCCAAGTGGGTGGGGCTGAAGAATTATGTGGATGCGCTTTCGGATCCCGAATTCGGAGCCGCGCTGTGGCGGTCGGTGCTGTTCACCATCGTGACGACCATCATCATCAATGTCATCTCGTTCCTGCTGGCCTATATGTTCACCAAGGCGATGCGCGGGGCGAATCTGTTCCGCTCGGTGTTCTTCATGCCGAACCTCATCGGCGGCATCGTGCTGGGCTATATCTGGCAGCTGCTGTTGAACGGCGTCCTCGCGCTGTGGGACCGTTCCCTGACCACGTCGGCGGTCTATGGCTTCTGGGGCATGGTCATTCTGATGTGCTGGCAGCAGATTGGCTATATGATGGTCATCTACGTTGCAGGCTTCCAAAGCCTGCCGACTGATCTGATCGAGGCCGCGCAGGTCGATGGCGCATCGAACGGTCAGATTATGCGCAGGATCATCATCCCGCTGATGATGCCGTCGGTGACGGTGTGCAGCTTCCTGACGGTGGCCAACGGATTCAAGATGTTCGACCAGAACCTGGCCCTGACCAACGGCGCGCCGTCAAACGCATCCGAAATGCTCGCGTTCAACATCTACCGCACCATGTACGGCCGCACCGGATTCGAGGGCGTCGCGCAGGCGAAGGCCGTCATCTTCTTCATCATCGTGGCTGTGGTCGCATTCATCCAGAACCGCATTACGACCAGCAAGGAGGTCGAGGCATGACCGACAAACTCAGGCACGGGCCGCTGTGGACGACCATTTTCGCCATCATCTCGCTGATATGGATCTATCCGATCGCGCTGGTCTTCATCAACTCCTTCAAAAAGCGCGTCTACATCTCCAAGGACGTGTTCAGCCTGCCGACCGGCGACACATTCGTCGGGTTGGAGAATTACGAGCGCGGCATAGAAAAGACGGATATCCTTCCGAGCTTCGGATGGACGATCATACTTACGCTTGGGTCCGTGGCGCTGATCCTGCTGTGCTGCTCCATGTGCGCATGGTGGATCGTCAGGGTCAACAACTGGGTCGCCAAGCTTATGTATCTCGCGTTTATCGCAAGCGTGGTGGTGCCCTTCCAGATGGTCATGTTCCCCCTCAGCAAGCTCACCGACACATTGGACCTCAACACGCCGTGGGGCATGTGGCTGGTGTATCTGGGATTCGGCGCGGGATTGCCGGTGTTCATCTTCACCGGCGTGATTAAGTCGATTCCCTCGGAGATCGAGGAGGCGGCCATGATCGATGGCGCCGGCTCCATCCGCACGTTCTTCACCATCGTCCTGCCGATGATGCGTCCGGCTCTTATCTCCGTGGCGATCCTGGAGACGATGTGGGTGTGGAACGACTTCCTGATGGCCTATCTGTGCCTGGATCTTCAACGGTTCAAGACGCTGTCCATCGCCATCCAGTACCTGAAGGGCGGATACGGATCCGTGGACATGGGCGCGATGATGGGCGCTCTGGTACTGGCGCTGCTGCCCATCCTGGTGTTCTACCTGTGCGGACAGAAGTACATCATCAAGGGCGTCACCGCTGGGGCGGTCAAGGGCTGAGCCCCAATCATTTCAAGAACCAATCGGTTCATCAAGGAAAGGAAAGAACCATGAAAACCAAGAAAATGATGGCGATCGTCGCCGCGGCCGTCATGGCGATGGGCGCGATGGCGGGGTGCGGATCCTCGTCGGCGGCCGATCCGGACAAAGGCAAGGTCTACTTCGTGAACAACAAGAAGGAGATCGTCGACCAGTTGGAGGATCTCGCCGATCAGTACACCAAGGAGACGGGCGTGCAGGTCAAGGTGCTCACGGCCGCCGACGGCTACGACAATACGCTGGCCTCCGAGTTGGCCAAGACCGAAGCCCCGACGATGTGGAGCATCACCGGCTACCCCAATTTCATCAAGTGGAAGGACTACATGGAGCCGGTCCAGGACTCCGCCGCCTTCAAGCTGCTGACCGACGAGGGCAAGGCCAACTCGTATCAAGTCGACGGCAACCACTACACGTTGCCGTACGCCGCGGAATGGTACGGCATCATCTATAACAAGAAGATCGTCAACGACTACGCCTCGAAGGACTATGCGGTCATCGACTCCGCCGACGATATCAAGGACTGGGATACGTTCAAGGCCGTGGTGGAGGACATGCAGGCCCATAAGGACGATCTCGGCATCGAAGGCGCCATGGCGACCCCCGGACTCGAATCTTCGGACCTGTACCGGTTCGCATCCCATATGACGCGTATTCCGCTGTTCTACGAATATAAGGACAACAACACCACGTTCATGCCTGAGATCAAGGGCACGTACGTGGACAACTACAAGGCCCTGTTCGACTTGGAGATGAACAACTGTCCGACCTCGCGCACGCTGTTGACCTCCAAGACGTATGAGGATGTGACCGCGGAGTTCTCGCTGGGAGAGGTGGCCTTCTACCCGAACGGCGTATGGGCCTACACGCAGGTCAAGGACAACGAGGTCGCCGATAAGGATCTGGGCATGCTGCCGTATTTCATGGGTATCCCCGGCGAGGAGAAGTACGGCCCCGCTGGCATCTACGACGCGTCCTGGGCCGTGAACAAGAACGCCAGCGAGAAGGACAAGCAGGCGACCTTCGACTTCATCGAGTGGCTGTTCAGTAGCGACGAAGGCAAGAAGGTCATGTCTCAGGATATGGGCTTCGCCGTGCCGAGCACCGCGTACGGAGATGAGGATCAGCCCGACAACCCGCTGACCGCCGCCGCCCGTAAGTACGAGACGAATGGCGTTCCGATGGTGAGGAGCTTCTCCACGCTTGACGCCTGGGGTGGAGACGTGCAGGACGCTCTTGTGGAGTACGCCAACCAAACCGGGAAGTGGGACGCCGTCGCCGACGCATACACCAATGGCTGGGCCAAGGAGTGGAAGACCTTCGAGGACACCAACGGTGTGCTGCCGGAGGCCACCACGTTGAATGGCGACGAGCAGTAAATCGTTCCTCCTCCCCATCCCCGAAGCGGGGCCGTATCCTCTCTACGGCCCCGCTTCCCCTATTCGGCGCCTATTCGTCGACGTCCCGCGGAGTCGCGGTGGTGGATCGGATGATCAGCTCGGCCGGATAGGTTCGGTACGGTTCGGAAATCGTCTTATGATTGATAAGATCGAGCAGTTTTTCCGCGACGTCGTGCCCCATCAATCGCGGCTGCTGGCGTATGGTGGTCAGTCCCAATTCCTGCGAGTAGGTTCCGTCATCGAAACCGGTGATCGAGATGTCGCCGGGAATCTTCAACCCGAATTCCCGTAAACGGCACATCAATGGTATGGCGATGCCGTCCTCTTGGCAGCAGATCGCGGTGGGCATGGGCTGCATATTGATCAATGTGTTGAAGGTCGACTGCAACGAATCGTCTCCGTCCGGAATAACCAGAACGTCGTCTTTGATATGGGCCTGCGCGCAGGCCTCCTTGAATCCCCTGATGCGCTGAGCCGCACTGAATGTCAGCAACGATTGCGGGTCCCTGCACACGTATGTGATGCGGCGATGCCTCAGGGACACCAGATGCCGGACGATAAGCCGCAGTCCATGCGCATCGTCGATGGCCGCCCATACCGACATGTTTTCGTTGGAGACGGTGTTGATGCCCGCAATGGGCACATTCATCGTTTTCAGGCGCGCGACCTCTCTGGAATCCACGTTGAACGAGGGGACTATCACTGCGTCCGCATTGCGTCGCGCCGGCAGAACGTCAAAGAAATCCGCCCTGCTTTTTACATTGTTGATGGGGTAGATGGAGATATCATAGCCGGCGGGATGAAAGACCATGTCGAGCCCTTCGAAGATGTTGCCTCCGAACCATGTCGTGACCGGGGTGCTCAGCAGTAGCGCGATACGGAAGCTCTGCCCGGACTTGAGCGCCATCGATGATCTGGAAACGGAGAAATTGAGCTCGGAGGCGGCTTGCAACACTCTGTTTCGAGTTTTTTCGGAGACAAGCTCCGGCCGTGTGAAGGCGCGCGAAACCGTGGACGCGGAGACATTCGCACGAATCGCGACGTCGTGAACAGAAGGTGTGGAGGTCATAATGCTCAATTATAGAAAGTTGTGCCCGATGTCTTGCGCAAATGTGGTCGGCCCGTCGTCGGGCGCGGTCTCAGTGCGTTGACTGCATGGTGTCACCGAGCCGGGACATGTCCAGGTAGCGGCGCGTGGACCATTGGTTGGCGGTGACGTAGCGGATGCGCGCGCAGACGAGCATGAGCGCGCTCCTGCCGTCGGGGAACGAGCCGACCACGCGCGTCCTGCGGCGGATCTCCCGGTTGAGCCGTTCGATCATGTTGTTCGTGCGGATCCGCCGCCGGTGCTCGACGGGGTAATCGTCGAGCAGGTAGGTGGTCGCCTCGCCGACGCCCTCCCTGAGGCATGAGGCCGCGGCCTTCAATCCCGTGGATTCCATCTGCGCGGCCACGCATTCGGCCTTCTCCAACGCGGATTCCCGGGATTCCATGGCGAATATGGCCTTGAGCGCCGACGCGGCCCATGCCATGTGTTTGTGGCTGACCCTGGAGAGCACGTTGCGCATGAAGTGGACCATGCACCGCTGATATCCGGCGTCCGGCAGCATCGCGTTCACGGTGGACACGAGCCCGGCGCACCGGTCGCCGACGACCAGGCGCACGCCTTTCAGCCCGCGTTCGATCAGGCTTCTGATGAACTGCTCCCAGCTGGCCTTGTCCTCCTTCATGCCCTCGGTCACGCCGATCACCTCACGATGCCCGGTGTCGTCCACGCCGATCGCGACCAGCACGTTCACGTTCTCGACCGACCCGCCCCAGGCGCGTTTGTGCCACACCCCGTCCACGAACAGATACGGGTACGAACGGTCCGTCAATGGGCGATTCCGCCATCGGTCGATGTCCTCGTACACCTTCTTGAGCTTGTCGCTCAACGTCTGGGAGGGCATGCGTTCTCCCCACAAAAGCCTGCTGATGTCGTCGACCTGACGCGTACTCACTCCCGCCAGGTACATGTCGATCAGCGCCTCCTCGACGCTCTCCTCCCTCCTGCGATATCGTTCGATGACCGCCGACTCGAACAGCGCGCCCTTGAGCTTCGGGACCTTCAGGGTCATGGTCCCGGCCTTCACGGTCAGGTTCCGCTCGTAGTGGCCGGCCCGGTACGCCCTGCGCTCCCCGGACCGCTCGTACCTGGCCGCGCCCGTGATCTCGTCGGCCTCCGCGTCCAGCATCGCGTTCAACAGCTGTTCGACCTTCTCCGACACCAACCGGTCCAGCTTCGTCTCGAGCATGTTCTCGTCGACCTGTAGAATCTGATTCGGCATGGTTCCGTCGCCTTCCTAAATAGGTTGATTTGGTTTGGCGACTGAAATCGTACCCGGACGACGGACCATGTCTCTCAACTCAAGCCTCAACCAAAATGCGCAACAAACCGGGCGTTATCAATCGGACACATTGGAGTCGGACAGGCTAAGCTGCATAGAACACCGCATCTAATCGGTTCGACACGCGCATTTCACTGCGCGACTGGACATTGACGTCCCTTTCGAGGTAATATCGAACCGGTTCGATACATACGTGAGTATGCAAATACGTAAACAACAAACAGGCAGATGCGCACGCAAATTGCACCCGCGCCCATGAGCCAAGGGAGGTCCCATGAAAAACAAAGTGCAACTCATCACATACGCCGATCGTCTCGGCGATGGCACTCTTAGCTCGATGACCGACATCCTGCGCACCCGCTTCGACGGCGTGTATGACGGCGTGCATATCCTGCCGTTCTTCACTCCGTTCGATGGTGCGGATGCAGGCTTCGACCCGATCGACCATACCAAAGTCGACGAACGTCTCGGCAGCTGGGACGACGTCGCCGAACTCTCCAAGACCCACAACATCATGGTCGACGCCATCGTCAACCACATGAGTTGGGAATCCAAGCAGTTCCAAGATGTGCTTGAAAAAGGTGAGGAATCCGAGTATTACCCGATGTTTCTGACCATGAGCTCCGTGTTCCCGAACGGCGCCACCGAAGAGGATCTGGCCGGCATCTACCGTCCGCGTCCGGGCCTGCCGTTCACCCACTACAAGTTCGCTGGCAAGACGCGCTTGGTCTGGGTGAGCTTCACCCCGCAGCAGGTTGATATTGACACCGATTCCGACAAGGGTTGGGAATACCTCATGTCGATTTTCGACCAGATGGCCGCCTCTCACGTCAGCTACATCCGCCTCGACGCCGTCGGCTACGGCGCTAAGGAAGCTGGCACGAGCTGCTTCATGACTCCGAAGACGTTCAAGCTGATCTCCCGTCTGCGTGAGGAAGGCGTCAAGCGAGGCCTCGAAATTCTCATTGAGGTGCATAGCTACTACAAGAAGCAGGTTGAAATCGCCTCCAAGGTGGACCGCGTCTACGACTTCGCCCTGCCGCCGCTGCTCCTGCACTCGCTGTTCACCGGCCACGTCGAGCCCGTCGCCCACTGGACCGACATACGCCCGAACAACGCCGTCACCGTACTCGACACGCACGACGGCATCGGCGTGATCGACATCGGCTCCGATCAGCTCGACCGCAGCCTCAAGGGCCTCGTGCCCGACGAGGACGTCGATAATCTGGTCAACACCATCCACGCCAACACCCACGGCGAATCCCAGGCCGCCACCGGTGCCGCCGCGTCCAACCTCGACCTCTACCAGGTCAACTCCACGTACTACTCGTCCCTCGGCTGCAACGACCAGCACTACTTGGCCGCCCGCGCCGTGCAGTTCTTCCTGCCGGGCGTGCCGCAGGTCTACTACGTGGGCGCGCTCGCCGGCCGCAACGACATGGAACTGCTGCGCCGCACCAACAACGGCCGCGACATCAACCGCCACTACTACTCCACCGCCGAAATCGATGAAAACCTCGAACGCCCGGTGGTCAAGGCCCTGAACGCCCTGGCCAAGTTCCGCAACGAACTGCCTGCATTCGATGGCGAGTTCAGCTACGAGGTCGATGGCGACACGTCCATCACCTTCCGCTGGACCGCCGCCGACGGCACGTCCACGGCCGCCCTCACCTTCGAGCCCGGACGCGGCCTCGGCACAGACAACACCACCCCGGTTGCCAGCCTTGCCTGGAGCGATGCCGCCGGCGACCACGAAACCCACGATCTGCTCGCCAACCCGCCGATTGCCGATATCGACTAACCGTTGGCCCATAAACGCCACTCCGCTGTGCGCGCTCCAAGTAGTGCGCCCGGCGTAAGCTGGGTTCATGGAGAGCAAACCGCCCGCAGTGCACTGAAGCCAGTGCGCCCGGGCGGTTTTGCGTATGCGGGGTTGAAGGTCATGCTCCTGCGGGCGCGGCCCAAGCATCCCGCCGGAATCGACGAGACGAGCAGCAGAACAGAGAAAGAGCAGCATCATGTTGGAACCGTATGTGCGTCCGGGTATTGATGATCGCCCGGATTTGGACAAGGTCCTAAGTCCCGAAGACAAAGCCGCCGTGGCCAGACTGGCCATCAAGAATCGCCGCCGCCCGCCCGAAGCCTCTGCGGACCAGCCTGAGGCCCAGGCTGTGCGATTGGCTTCCGCCGGTTCTTCGGCAGCCGCTGCTGCAGCCGCCAGTGTGGACACTCCCGCGCCGGATATGTCGTCCGCCTACCTCGACATGCGCGATCCCATGGTCGCCGTCAATGGCCAACGCCCTACCGCAGGTCAGGTCTCCCGACTCAACTGGGGTTTCTTCGCTGCTTCAATTCTGGTCGGCGCACCTTGGGTGGCGTTGAACACCATTGCCATGCCCAACGCGATTGCGCGTACGTTCGGCTATGACACTGCTGTTGCCGGTCATATCGCCATCAATCCGGCCACTGGCCGCCCGTTGCCCGTCGCCACCGAATTGGCGATGCCCCTGGCCGTGTTGGTGATTGTCGGCGTAGTGGCCTCCATGTTTGCGATGCCGCTGATTTCAGTGTTGTCCGACCGCACACGCACGCCATTGGGCCGTCGTACCCCGTGGATGGTTGGCGGAGGTCTGCTGTGCGCGCTGATCACGCTGATTCTGGGGCAGAATATCGGCATCATTGTGCTTTGTATTTTCTGGGTGTTCCTACAGTTCGCCTATGCGATGCTTTCCGTGCCGTTGACCAGCGCCATCAGCGAACGGGTGCCCGACAAGTTCCGCCCTCGCATCGAACGCTGGCATGGCATCGGTGTGATGCTCGGCCAAGCGCTTGGCGTGTGCATGGGTGCGCTTGGTGTGATGTTCAATTCGTTTGCGCCGTTTAGTTACACCGCCGTGCTATTTGCAGTGTCCGGTATTGCCACCGTATTGATTCTGCCCAAGGAGCCTTCTAGCGCTGAGCAGCCGAACCAGCTTTTTGACCGCAGTCAGGTACTTGACCAATTGCGCCCGCCGGCCCACGCTCCCGAGTTCTCCCGGGTGTTCGCCGCCCGTACGTGCATGATGGCCGGTGTTGGGCTGACCGGTGTGTTTCTGTGGTATCTCGTACGTTTCTGGGTTTATGGCAAGGCCGTGGTACTTACGTCCGCGCCGCTGACCATTCCGGCCGGATTCCTCATTGCCGGTATGGCTGTGGCCACATTGATCGGTGCCGCGCTCGCCTCCTGGGCCGCCGGGCCGATTTCCGAGCGAATCGAGGAAAAGAACATTCCCGTGGCCCGTGTGGTGGCCGGTGCCTGCCTGCTGTATGCCGCTGGTTTGGCGCTCGCATGGGGCCTTGGCGTCTGGTCCACCGGCACTGCCCGTGAAAACGGCATGCTGCTGTTTGCGTTGATCTCCGGATTCGCCTTCGGCATTTACGATTCGCTCGGACTTGAACTGGTGATGGACTCTTTGCCCGACCCGCGCCGAGCCGGCCACGACCTCGGCATTTATGCGCTCGCCAACTCGGCCGGTCTGGCGCTCGCCGCCATCATCGGCGCGCTACTGGTGAACGCCTTCGAGCATAGCTTCGGCTATTACCTGCTCTTCCCGTCCGCCATCGTCATGGTGCTGCTGGCCGGAATCGTCACCCTCACCACCAAATCTGCCGAATAATAAACCGGTTCGAGTACACTGGTCAGCAGTGATCCAGTCCAGTACTCGCAGGGGAGCAAAACCATGGTCGGCATGCGCGACGTAGCCAAAGCGGCAGGGGTGTCCTTAAGCACCGTTTCGTTGGTGGTCAACAACACCGGCTACGTCTCGGCCGATATGCGTGCCAAAGTCGAGTCCGCGATGCGCCAGCTCAACTACATTCCCAACGAGCTGGCCCGCAACCTCTACCGAAACCGCACCAACACCATCGGCGTGATCATGCCGACCATCGCCCACCCGTTCTTCTCCACACTCACCGCGCATCTGCAGCGCGAGTCCGCCGCGCGCGACCTCAAAACCCTGCTCTGCTCCACCGCCGATACAGACAAGGGCGAGAGCGAGTACATCGACATGCTCCAGCGGCACATGATGGACGGCATCATCATGGCGGCCCACACCGAGCATCCGGCCGACTACTGGACCTCCATCCATCGGCCAATTGTCGCTTTCGACCGCACGCTCGGTGAGGGTGTGCCGGTCGTCCGGTCTGATCATGAACAGGGAGGCCGTCTGATTGCGCGCCAGCTCATCGATTCCGGCGCGCGCCACGTGGTGCTCGTTGGTGGCCCGCGTTCCCAGTTCGCGGAAGGCACCACTTTCCCACGATTCGCTACCATCTCACCGTCGAGCGTCTGCTGGCTGAGGCCGGCATTGCCTGCGATTATGTCGAAGCCGGCACCGTGGCCGACATCGCCGCCCACGAAGCCACCGCATGCGCCATTTTCGAACAGTATCCTGATGTCGACGCCATCGTCGGCTCCGATGTGGTGGCATCCGTGGCATTGCAGGAAGCCTCACGACGGGGTATCGAGGTGCCTGCTGATCTGCAAGTCATCGCCTATGACGGCACTCTCATGGCCGAAACCGCCGGCAAACGCCTGACCGCGATTCGACAGGACTTCCCGGCCATCGCCGCCGCGCTCGCCGTCCGCATGGACTCACAGATCGCCGCCGACGGTGGCCCCGCCTCTCCGTCCAAGAACGATAGCGCTTCGGACGTTGACACCCAACCCACTCCCGAAGAAGTCATCCCCGTAGCCCTCATCCCCGGCGAAACCACCCGGTGACTCCTATCTTGGCTCCCCTCTCTGAGGCTGAGCTGTGAAGCAAACAGTCCAGTGGACTGTTTGTAGGCGAAGGCGAGCCGGGAGGCGAGCAGGCAGACTGCGGGCGGTAGCCCGTCTGTAATTGCGGCCGAGCTGGCGGCGTAGGCGACTGAGGGGAGCCGAGTCACGGCCGCCCACAGTCACCCATCTCACATGACTCCTACGTCACAATGTCCACAATGTGAACCCTTGCTGGATTGGCAAGACATACAAACCTATGTTTACATTCCAGTTCAGGTCGAACGGCCTGAGGAAATACCGAAAGGAGGCCACGCGATGACTGGATTCAATGCTTCTGCGTTTGTATCCGCACGAATTATTAGCCCGTCTTCGCTGGCGGACTAATTCGGCACTGATGCTTGAAGCCCCGTCAACGAAGGCAGGGCCAATCAAGCTGACACAATCGGCACGGCCCTGCATGATGCGGGGCTTTTTTTGTTGCGCTCACAAGGCTTACGGCAGAATCCCGCAGACGGAAACGGTAGCGGACAGTACACGGCAACAACACAGCGACAGAACAACAACCTCCCTGTGGGGCGAAATAATCGCCCGCCGATGAGAGTGAACGAGAGCAAAACAGGAGTAACAATGACTGCAGCAGTCGAAGAGACTGGCTTAGGGCAGGCGGCAGGTAAAGCCGCTACCTTGGTACGCGATTCGGTCAAGACCGTGATTGCCGCGTCGATGGTCGGTACCGCCATCGAATTCTATGACTTCTACGCCTACGGCACCGCCGCGGCAAACTACTTCCCGCACATCTTCTTCTCCGCGAAGGACAACCCCACCGTCGCACTGCTGATGAGCTTGCTGACCTTCGCCGTCGCCTTCATCGCCCGCCCGCTGGGCTCGCTGATCTTCGGCCACTTCGGCGATCGCATGGGCCGCAAGACCACGCTGGTCGTCAGCCTGATGACCATGGGTGTCGGCACCTTCCTGATTGGCTGCCTGCCCACCTACGATCAGGTCGGCGTTGGTGCAGTCGCCATCCTCTGCCTGCTGCGTTTCATCCAGGGCATCGGCCTGGGCGGCGAATGGTCCGGCGCGGCACTGGTCGCCACCGAGAACGCGCCTGAAGACAAGCGCGCACTGTACGGCTCCTTCCCGGAGCTCGGCGCCCCGATCGGCTTCTTCCTGTCCAACGGCACCTACTTCGTGCTCGAATCCTTCAACAATCAGGACGCGATGCTGGCTTGGGGCTGGCGTGTGCCGTTCCTGCTGTCCGCCATCCTGGTGATCGTCGGTCTCGTGGTCCGCGTTCACATGGAGGAGACCCCGATCTTCCGTATGGCTCAGGAGCAGAAGAAGGTTGTCAAGTCCCCGCTGACCGAGGTCTTCCGCAAGTCTTGGCGTCAGGTGCTGCAGGCCACCTTCCTTGTGGCTGTGACCTACACGCTGTTCTACACGCTCGCCACCTGGTCCCTCGCTTGGGGCACCAAGGAGCAGGGCGAAGGCGGCGGCAACCTTGGCTTCACCAACCAGGAATACCTGCTCATGCTCATGATCTCCATCTGCGTGTTCGCCCTGTTCATCGTGCTGTCCTGCCTGTACGCGGACAAGATCGGCCGCCGTCGCGTGCTGACCTTCTCCTCCTGCGCACTTGTGGTGTTCGCCGTACTCTTCCCGTTCCTGCTGGACGGTGGTCTGGTCGGCCAGAAGAACTTCTTCGCCAACATGGTGTTCCTGTGCGTCGGCTTTGCCCTGATGGGCATCGCCTTCGGCCCGATCGGCGCCTTCCTGCCTGAGCTGTTCGACGCCAACGTGCGTTACTCCGGCTCCGGCATCGGCTACAACCTGGCCGCCATCGTCGGCGCGGCTTTCGTGCCGACCATCGCCACTTGGCTGAGCTCCCACTGGGGCGTCCACTCCGTGGGCCTCTACCTTGCCGTGATGGCCGTGTGCTGCCTCGTCTCCGTGCTCACCTGCAAGGAGACTAAGGACGTTGACTTTACCAAGTGACGATGTTCACAACGTGAAAACCCCTAATTCCACTAAGTGAACCCCTACAGGGCTTTTCCGATGCGACGGGACTAAACCTGCATATCGGAAAAGCCCACAAGGAAAGCCACAACAGAATATCGCTCAGCGAAACCCCGCAGAACGCAAGAAAAATTCAACCCCATAAATAAACAAATAAATAAAAGGAGCGCCAAAAATGGCAGCAACTATCTGGTACGAGAAGGACGCCGATCTGTCCGTGTTCGATGGCAAGAAGGTGGCTATCCTGGGCTACGGTTCTCAGGGTCACGCCCACGCGCTGAACCTGCGTGACTCCGGTGTCGACGTGGTCGTCGGCCTGCGTCCTACCTCCAAGTCCGTGGAGTTCGCCAAGGAGCAGGGCCTTGAGGTCAAACCGGTTGGTGAGGCCGTCGCTGAGGCTGACGTTGTGATGATTCTTCTGCCTGACCAGTACCAGGCAGCCGTCTACAAGAAGGACGTTGAGCCGAACCTGAAGCCGGGCGCTGCCCTGGCCTTCGCCCACGGCTTCAACATCCACTACGGTTACATCAAGCCGTCTGAGGATCACCCGGTGTTCATGGTTGCCCCGA
>ERZ1106935.2218-NODE-2218-length-13996-cov-3.366114_pt1 | contig 13996 bp, 11 predicted proteins | sample MGYA00403666_ERZ1106935 | MGnify/ENA primary metagenome ERZ1106935 (study PRJEB35170, sample SAMEA104062452) | human gut metagenome | biome: human gut; feature: human-associated habitat; material: faeces | place: Denmark | collected 2012-11-20 ... | reverse complement strand
CAAGAAACAAGAGAGATAAAAGATATAACATATAAAGTTTGGGGAGCAGATTTACATTGGAAACTAACATAGATGCTTTGTGGAAAACATTTGAACTAAGTAGAAACGATAATACGAGTAAATCATCTTCTGTTTTCTATTTTTCTTATGACATGATTGAAAAAACAATAAGATTGATTATTTTTGTCGGCAGAAATGAGTTACTTGAGAAGCAAATCAAGGCAAAACGTTGTAAATGGCACAGTTGCCAAATCATTACCTCAAAATCGGGTAATTCTCCCAAAGTCCTTTGTATAAGGCACAAACAAGAGCTTTCCAGATTTACACAAAAAGTTTGGAATATTGTGTTTCCCCTCTTTGTTTTCTCTTTCTGCTTCCCACACAGCTTGCAGACCAAAGGGGCTTTCTTTCTATGGTTTCAGGATGCCATATACTAAAAATATACATATAAAGTCGCCTTTTTGTCTATATTTAGTAAATTTAACTTTGCTATTGTGCGTTTACTTTTGAAAAAGCAGTAACTTGCAACACTGCTAGCGGGCGAGGTCCGTACCATATATAAAAAGGCGTTTTGTTGTTTAGTTTAGTTGTTTATAACAACTATTATGCAAGAAAGTCCCTACGCTTTCCTTATGTCAAACCATTCCTATTTAGAGGACAATAGGAGTTGCTAATTATTTATATGAAGAAAGTTAAATTTATACATGTCGTTTATTTGTTATGTATTTGTTGCTTGTCTTTAGGCTTGTTTGGTTCATGCAAATATGATGACTCGGATTTAGTGGAACGAGTGGATAATTTGGAAGGTCGTTTGGCGAAATTGGAAGAACAATGTAAGCAGATTAATGCCAATATTAACTCCTTGCAGATCATTGTTAATGCATTAAAAGAGGCCAATCATATTACTTCTATTTCGAATTTGGTGGAAAATGGAGTGGAAATCGGCTATAAGATTGAGTTTGCCAAGAGCGATCCTATTCATATCTATCACGGAAAAGCCGGAGCCGATGGTGCTAGAGGGGAAGACGGATATACTCCTTTGATAGGTGTGAAAAAGGACAAAGACGGGATTTATTATTGGACATTGGACGGCAGTTGGCTGGTGGACAATGATGGAAATAAAGTCCGGGCTCAAGGTTTAGATGGTAAAGATGGTTACAACGGTAAGGACGGCAAAGATGGTGAAGACGGAAAGGATGGTAAAGACGGCAAAGATGGTTATAATGGAAGTGACGGTAAAGACGGTAAAGATGGTTACAACGGAAAGGACGGTAAAGATGGTTACAATGGGAAAAATGGCGTGACTCCTAAATTGCGGATTAAAGACGGCAATTGGGATGTTTCCTACAATAATGGTGTGAGCTGGGAAACACTGGGTTCTGCCACCGGTGGAGTTGTGCCATGTCCGATTAAGAGTGTAGAAGTAAAAGGTCGGTATGTCCTCTTTACGCTGAATTCGGGAGATGAAATCAAAATTCCTTTATATAACGCGATTACGATTAAGTTTGAGGAGACAACAATAGGAATGAACGCAAGTAGCCAGATAGACTTGCTTTATACATTGACGGGTGGTGACAATGTAAAGGTTTCTGCTATCGGCGAAGGTGTTCGCACCCGTGTTGACGAATCTGCTAAAAAGTTGACGATTACGACAGATGCGAATTTCACAGGAGGAAAAGTGTTGGTTCACGCTACGGATGGCAATAATGTCGCTACTGTGGAACTGACAATTGTGAAGGAGGTACTTGTTTATATTGAATATGGAGCGACGGAAGAGTTATCTTATGATGGAGCCTTTTCGGGTATTGATGTAGAATTCATAAAAGAAAAGAGTACATTCTCTGATTCTGATAAGAAAGGCAAATGGGCATTCAAAGGAAGTATAAAGGGGGTTGTGTCCAGTGCATTTAATGGTAAAAAATCTTTGCGGAGTATTATTCTTCCAGAGGGAATTACCTTTATTGATGAAAGTGCCTTTTTAAATAGCGGTCTTGAAGCCATCACTCTTCCTGAGAGTCTGATGGAAATTGGCCAATCCGTTTTTTTAGGAACTCAGTTGAAAGAGATTACAATTCCAGCGAATGTGGGAGTTTTGGGAACTTCTGCTTTTGAGGGTAGTGATGCAGGAACTATGCCATTAGAAAAGGTGATTTTTAACGGAAGTAAGATTATGGAAATTGAACCGTACACTTTCAAGAACTGTGTAAATCTTAAGGAGATTACGTTGCCGGAGAGTTTGACGATAATAGCATATGATGCTTTCTTTGGTTGTTCCTCATTAACCAAAGTGGTGATTCCGGATAATGTTACTGAAATTGAAAAAACAGCCTTTTTACGGCTGTATTTAGAGCCTTATAATTAACCATAACTTACTATGACTAACTAACCATAAAGTCTTGATTTTCAATACCATTTTATTTTTAACACTTTCTGAGTGCTTTTTGGCTGTTCCCGATTTTCCACATATTTTTGCAGCGTATTTCTACCGTGGAGAATTTGCGGAGCTTTTATTTTGTCATATCGTGAACGTAGTTGACAAGGGTTTACGAGTGGTTACGATGGAGGACAGATTTGAAGCTGACAGGCAAAAAGCGTTATATCGTGCACAGGGTTGACAAAGGTTGTCAATGGTTCACTTCCGTTTACTCCATCGGTGGAATACTCAAAGTATGTAGAACATAGCAATATCAAAGAGTATGAGACCGACAAGAAAATGTGAATTTTGTGGCAAGACATTCGTGCCAAGGAGCGGTATGCAGAAATACTGTTCCGAGGAATGTCAGGCTGAGGCAAAACGTCTTAGGAAGAAAAGACAGCAGGACTTGATTTACGGTATTGAGCCAATCATGGATCTGCAACATCAGGAGTATCTTACCTTCTCCAAAGCTGCCATTCTGATGGGATGCACCCGACAGTATATCTACAAACTTGTGGCTAACGGCAAGTTGAAGGCTTCACGGTTGAGCAGCAGAATGGCATTCGTAAGAAAGGCTGATATAGAGAAGATGTTTGAGGGTAATCCCTACAAGCGTGTGATTCCTGCCAACAAGAGCAAGTCCCATAAAAAGGCAAAAACAGAAAAGCCAACACAAAACCAGGAACCAACAAAAGGGAAAGAGGAGAATGAGGTGCTTGACTATTATTCGGGCGAGGAAGTGATGTCCATTTATAAGGTCAAGAAGTCTTGGCTCTACACATCCGCCAAGCGCAACCAGATACCGATGTGCCGTATCGCTGGCAAGAACTATTACAGCAAACGGCATATTGACGAGTTCTTCGGTACTGCCGTTGACATCCACTGCATCACCGAGTGGGTGACTGCTGATGATGTAGAGGATGCTTTCAGGATGAGCAAGTCGGCACTCAGGGCATACACTTACCGCCATAAGATACCGACCAAGCGAGAATACGGACGTACCTATTATTCCAAGGAGCATCTTGAAGAACTGCGCAGGACTGACCTCATGAGCGATGACAACTATTATACCACCGAACAAGTGCAGCAGTTGTATGGTCTGACAAGTGCAAACATCTGCCATATCGTGAGAGTTCACCATATCAGCAAGGTAAAAGTGGGTGTAAAGAACCTGCTTTTGAAGACGGATGTGGAGCGTGCAATGGCAGAAAGAGCTGCTAAAGGACTGTGAAAGCAAGTGATTTCAGCATTATCCATCAGTTACTATGAATAATTGGAGTCACGGAGATTTCATTCCGTTATTTTGCAGCCGTGAAGATACACTTCACCACGAATAATCATCAATAATACATATCAGTTATGAGCAACATTTGCAAGACCGTATCATTGCGTACACGCAAAATCAAGGACGGACACATGCTGTCCTATTATCTTGACTATTATCCAGGCTATCGTGACGAGAGCTCGATGAAAGTCATCCGCCATGAGTCGCTTGGCATCTACATCTATGCCAAGCCAAAGAACCAGATGGAACAGAAGTATAACCTCAACCTTACGGCAAGAGCCGAGGCGATACGCTGCCGTCGTTTTGAGTCTATCGTCAACGAGCGTTACGATTTCTTCGATAAGGAGAAGATGAAGGGAGATTTCCTTGCCTACTTCAAGAGACTGGCAGACAAGAAGAACTCCAAGTGGCAGCACGTCTATATGCACTTTCGTACCTTCACGCAAGGCAAGTGTACCTTTGGGGAGATAAACGTGGACTTGTGCAACAGGTTTCGTGAGTATCTGCTGACAGCACCACAGGGACTGCATAAGAACAGAAAACTACATATCAACTCAGCTGCCAACTACTGGTCAACTTTCCGTGCATCAATCCACACCGCCTATCGTGACCGCAAGATAAAGGAGAACCCGAACGGTTTCTTGGAGCGTATCGAGACAATCCCGACAGACAAGGAGCATCTTTCACAAGACGAGGTTATCCGCTTGGCATCCACTCCATGCTCCGCCCCTGCATTAAAACGAGCCTTCCTGTTCTCTTGCCTAACGGCATTGAGAAAGAGCGACATCAAAAAACTCACTTGGGAGGAGATACAGCCATATGGCAGCGATGGTGTGATGTATGTCACCACACGAATGCAGAAGACAAAGGACATCGTGCATAACCCAATCAGTGAGGAAGCCTTGGAACTGATAGGCTATTCACCAGATAAACGTGGCAAGGTGTTCCCTGATTTCAAAGACTCCATGACACAGGCACCATTGAAAAATTGGCTGAAAGAAGCAGGGATTACCAAGCATATCTCCTATCATTGTTCACGCCACAGCTTTGCCTGTCTCCAGTTGGACGCAGGAACAAGTATTGTGGTTGTGCAGCGTTATCTCGGTCATAAGAATGTGGCAACAACAGAGGTGTATGCCAAGATTTCCGATGCTCAGAAACGTGCTTCGGTTGGCTGTATCACCTTGAAGAAGTAACCATTTGACAATAACACGCAGAAAAGGACTGTTGGAATGATAGTGTTCCAATAGTCCTTTTCTCATTTTGTTGGTTCTATTTGCTGTCGTGGATAGAACCAATTCGACAAATACATTCCAATTTCTGTTGATATTAAAGAGGAACTGCAAATATCCCTTTTCTTTGCCCTTACCTTTGTAGTCAGTAATAAGCAGCAACTGGCACTAACGAGTAGTTTAAAGTATGATTCAGAGTCTGATATCATATTAGAACGCTAATAAAGCGTAAAAGAAAGAGTGCCAGAGAACGTAAATGCTGTTTTTACATGCTTCTGCATCTAACTTTGTGGAAGTTTTTGAACGAATAACAATAAAACGAATACAATAATGATAGAAAACAAGACAACTTCAGATTGTACCATCTACGCTTTTGTTGGTACGGCAATTCTCGCCATCTCTCTTGTCGTGGCTATGTATGTAGGCAATGACTTTCACCAAAGTCTGTTTGTCGAGTCAATCATCTTTGTAGGGAGCAACATCCTGCTTTGGGCGATATTCATTTCTATGGTGAATTATCCCTATGAACTGATGACCATTGGTAGCAACGGCAAGACAAAGAAAAACGTGGTAGAAGCAGAGCCAGCAACAGAACAAGAACAGCCAAAGCAAATTTCACCACAAACAGAGCCAGTAAAATACAGTCACGAAGACTATGCCAAGTGTGTAGAGGCACAAGAAAAAGAAGCGCAGGAGATAAAGGAAAAACGAACAAGAGCCGTACTTGACTATGTGCACCGTACCATGTCACGTTTTCTGTATGAGGATGATTTGAATAAGGTTATAGAGGCTGTCAATGAATGGAGCAACGACACCAACTATACCCCGATAGCAATAAACCATTTCAAGGAGACGGTTGAGAATATCCCTTTAAGGCACTTCGTGTGGAATATCGCAGAACGTTTGGGCAAGCGTGATTACACAATGGCAATGCGAATAGCTTTTATCAAGGCATTGTTCCCCAAACCGTTTGAAGGCTTGGACTACAGCACATTGAAGAACCTGAAAGCACCATGCTCCAATGATGTCATTCCTATTGACGAACCAGACAATGGTAGACATGATTTCCATGATGTTACAGAGAAAACTTCCGAATAATCCCCATTGTTAGAGTTATTCCTTCGTGAATGACAAATGACTGTCACGAACCTCAGTAACGGAAGCATCATTCTGTTCCTTTGCACCAGTTATTAACAAAGTATCAGAATGAATAAGGAATTAACTTTCAACGACCTTCCAATGGTCGTTGCCCAGCTTCGGGATGAAGTGGTGGGCATGAAGCAGATGATCATCGGTCTGCAATCACAGAACAAGCCACACAAGGCGAACACGCACATACCTATGAGTGTGGAGGAAGCATCGGCATATCTAAAAATGCCGATGGCAACTCTTTACATGAAACTTGGCAACGGCAGCATTCCTGCCACCAAACCTGGCAAACGTTATTGCCTTTATCAAGATGAACTTGACAAGTGGCTGGAGACTAACCGCAAGAATCCTGTACCTCTCACGGCAGAGGAAGAGAACGCAGCCATTCTTGCAGGAAACAAGCGCAAACCGAAACCCTTAAACTGGTAATGTCATGGATGCGCTTGAAATTTGTAACAAGCTACGCTCGGAGGCTTCGGGCGTAGCCACTTCTGGAATTCCGCTTGACGTATTCCCCCAGAAGATGCAGCAGATGATTCTTGATTTGGCAAGGACGGAGAACTATTCCATTGAGTTTACCGCTACTTCCCTTATATCCGCTATGGCAGCAGCCGTCGGCAACTCCTGCTATATCCGGATTAAAGGCAATTGGATTACTTCACCTATCATATATGTCATTCTTGTTGGCAGACCAGGAGTCGGCAAGACTCCACCTTTGAACTTTGCCTACAAGCCGTTGCACGACATTGATACTGAGGAGCACCATAAGTTCAAGGCTCTAAAGAATGAGTATGCAGCCATTGTGGAGAGAAACAAGGGCAAAAAACGGACGGAATGGGAATCGTTACCTCCAGTACCAGTCCTGCATAAGAATATCATGAATGACTTCACGCCAGAGATTCTGATGCGCAATCACGATGCCAACCTCAGAGGTGTGGCAGTTGTGGTGGATGAGATAATGGGGCTGTTCAACACCATCAACCGATACAACAACAGTTCTTTTGTACAACAGATGCTGTCGGCTCACAATGGCTTGCCAGTAGATGTATCTCGTTGTAATCTTGATTGTCCTTTACGCATTGACTATCCTTGCATACAGATTGTAGGAACTATCCAGACTGGTATTGTGCATGAACTTTATGATATGGGATTCAAGAAGAATGGTTTTCTTGACCGTTTCCTGATCACATACCCAAAAGGTTTGAAGATTGCTCCTTGGGTTAAGGTTCCAAAACAAGATGCTGCAATCATTGAAAGACCATTCCGTGTATGGAAAGAGATCATAGACAAGGCTGTGGCTCTTCCTTTTACGGAAGGCATCTTCAATGTTCTTGACTTCTCTGATGAAGCCATTGATATATTCTATGATTGGCAGAATGAGGACATTGAACGGCAGAATGCCATTACGGATGAAAAAATGATAGACTCACGTGCTGCAAAAGTTCCTTTGAACACGGCTCGGCTTGCCTTGATATTCCAACTGTTCCGTTGGGCTTGTGATGAGTCTCACAAGGATTTTGTTGATGCGGAGTCCGTGAATGCAGCCATACGGATGAGCGATTACTTTGAGAAGTCATACAAAAGGATGGATGACCTCGTTTTAACCGAGGCTACCGACCCTGTGAAGAAACAGGTACTTGACTCGTTGGGAAACAAGTTCGTAACTGCTGAAGCAGTAAAGGCTGGAGCGGATTTCGGTTTTGCAAGACGTACTGTCATGTATATGCTCAAAGACTTCTGTCAGAGAAACTTTATCATCAAAGACAAGCAAGGCAATTATGAGAAAGTACAGAAGTAGAACCACCACCTTGCACCGTTTGCACTTTGCACTTCTTGCACTCTTGCACAAAAGATGCTGCATTTTGTGCCAAACAAGTGCAAAAGTGCAGAAAGTGCAAGGTGCAACAAGTGCATAGCCTTATGAGTGAGTATAGATTCCATCTACAGAAATACAAGCAGGGCAACCGATATGCTTGCCCTCAATGTGGACGTAAGCGTTGCTTTGCAAGATATATTGACGAGCAAGGACAGATTGTATTCCCTGACAATGTGGGGCGTTGTGACCATGAACAGAGTTGTGGCTACCATTATTCTCCATCTGATTATTTCAAGGACAATCCCGATGCCAACTGCAATGATGATTGGAGATATAAAACACCAATCAAAGAGTGCAGGAAAGAGAAAACTCTTCCAACTTTCATTGATAGCAAGCTGGTGGAGCAAACACTGCATGGTTATTCTGTCAATCCTTTGTACCGATACATTTCAACGGTCTTTGGCAAAGAGGAGACAGAACGGCTGTTTGCCTTGTACAAGGTCGGCACTTCAAAGAAATGGGGCGGTTCAACTATCTTTTGGCAGATAGATGTCAATGGGAATGTGCACACTGGCAAGATAATGAAGTATGATGACAAGACTGGACACCGCATCAAGGAACCACACAGCCTGGTGACTTGGGTACACTCGGAAGTGAAACTGCCAGACTTTACACTTCGGCAGTGCTTCTTTGGCGAACATCTGTTGACAGATAAAACCACGACCAAGACAATAGCCATCGTGGAGAGCGAAAAGACAGCCATTATTGCCACCCACTTCATATCTGATTTCGTATGGTTGGCTACTGGAGGCATGAACGGATGTTTCAATAAAGATGCAGTCGAAGTCCTAAGCGGTCGGGAGGTTGTTTTGGTTCCAGACCTTGGGGCAGCGGATAAGTGGAAAAGCAAACTTCCATTGCTACAATCAATATGCAAGCAAGTTCTTGTCAGCAACATCTTGGAAGACAATGCCACCGATGAACAAAAGACCAAAGGCCTTGACATTGCCGACTTCCTATTGATGACGGAAACACCGCAGATGGCGCTACAAAGGCTGATAAAGCAACATCCACCACTCCAACATCTGATAGACAGTCTTGGGTTGGTGTTGGTGGAAGAGTCATAACACTACTGGCAGCAGTTATAACGAGTTCGCTTGCGAACATATCCCTTGGGTGGAGCCTAATACACCGAGCAAGCTCAGTAATTAGGGCAAACAGCCATTATATGTGTACAGCAAGCTGAATTTCATATGTACAATCAATTAAAACAAGCAATTTTATGAGCGATAATAAGAAACAGATGATGGACATTCAAAAGGTCAAGTCTTTAAGCGTTGCTGTCAGCGATGAGCATCAGCGTAATTGGGGCGATGACCTCTTTTCAAGGAAGGAGAATGATCCAAAATACAACTATGACCGTAGTCGCACCCGACTTAACTTTCAGGTGTCGAAAGGTGGAGAACTTGGACCTGTTGATAAGTCAAAATCAATAACCGAGAAGATTGAACAAGCCATAAAGAACAGAGTGACAGGCAGAGTGAATGCCACGTCAAACCGTGCCGTGAGCCTTGTCTTTGGTGGTAACCGTGAGCAGATGCGCAAACTCGCATTTGGCGACCAGCCAATCAGTGAGAACGGCAACAACTGGGATGTTGACAGTTGCAGTGGCATAGACAGATGGGCAAAGGACATATATGACTTTTGTTGTCGGGAGTTTGGTGAAGAAAATGTCGTTTCGTTCATTGTTCATCTAGACGAACTAAATCCTCATGCACATGCGGTCATTGTCCCCATCACAAAGGACGGCAGACTGAGCGCAAAAGATATGTTTGGTGGAAACGACATGAATCAAGCAAGAACAAGGATGCGTGAACTTCATAGCCGACTTGCAGAGGTTAATGAAAAGTATGGACTGGAACGTGGCGATGACATCACCATAACTGGAGCTAAGCACAAGTCAACAGAAACTTATCGCAGGGAGTTGGCTGATGAATGCCGCACTTTGTCAAATGAAGTAGGCATGAAGAAGACGCTTCTTTCAGGTCTTAATCGTAGCATCACAAAAGCAGAGACCAAAATCAAGGCTCTGCAGACTATGGTCAGCAATCTGGAGAAAGCGGAAGCAGAGAAACAAGCGACCATAGCCGAACTTGAAGATTACATGAAGAATCATCTTGGTGATGCTGTTGAGATAAAGGCAAAGATTACCGCCACCAGAAAGGAACTCTGGGATGTTCGTGACAAATTGAACGACAAGAAGATGAAACTTGCGCAGGCTAAGTTGCAACTTGATGAGTTGCAGAAGAATACCTCCTACATCGAAGCAAGAAACAGGGAGATTAAAGCCGATTTTGAAAAAACAGCTGTTTCATACCAGCAACAGATGATCAATAAGATATGGGCGCAGGCTGGTATGAAGGCGTTGGCAGAGATAGCAGACATCTATCCTCGTATGACGAGCATTCACGACAGCAGCCTATTTGACGACAGCTTTGCAATGGACTTCATTAATTATGGCGACAAAATTATCTATTGTGCAATGTACCTCTACATCGGCTACGTCAACGAGGCTACCAACTTTGCTGAAAGCCAAGGTGGTGGCGGTAGCGACACCAAAGACTGGGGACGTGAGAAGGACGAAGATGAGATAGAATGGATAAGACGATGCTTGCGACAGGCGACAAAGATGATGAAGCCAATGAAGAGAAAAGGCTTGAGTAGATAAAATATTAAGGGAGGAGCGCATTTCGAACACGCTCCTCCCAAATTATTTTACAACTCGCAATGATCTTGCGAATCACTATCCTTAGTAACGACTTGAATAGTGAGACGAGTGTGAGCTATGCGAGCTGTGAGAACTGTGTGAAGAATGAGAACTATGCGAATAGTGACCCGCAAGAGAACTCTTTACCATGTCAATGGCTTTCTGCAAAACCAAAGGCTGGTTCTTCTGCTTCTCAATTTGTGTTGTTTCGTCATTATTGCCCAATACGTTCATGATGTTATCAGAAACGTTGGCGCAATAACTCGTTGTAGCGATAAATGCCGAAACAATCAAAAACATTAGTCTCTTCATTGATACCTCCGTTTTTAAATTTGACAATATTGTTAATAATTCACTCTGTACATGAATTTGTACATTCTATTTTATGAATATGTGTACTTATGTTATTGTTGTTTGTCGAGAAGAAACCTCCACATTCTCCTTTAAGTACACATTCGTCACAAACAGGAAGATAAACATCTTTCCATTCACTGATTGATTGCTTTGCAAATGGACGCAACTCGGGTGGAAGTACACACAATTGGGCATTATAGATATACGTTGTAATACCTCTGTCGTTTAGTAGAAGCACAGCTTCTCTAAGCTCGTTGTTATAGTCATATGGGTCTATCCATAAATCTTTCAAGTTTGTTTCTGCCAAGCCAGTAGTCTCCATCTGCATAAAGGCGACCTGTGTGACAAATGGAAAGTTATGGTAGATATAATCAGCCAACTGTGGCAATCTCTTATATGTCTGTTTGTGGATAACCACCCTCAAACCAATCTGTTGCCCAAATTGTGCCAAATTATACAAACCTTGAACCGTTTTGTAAAACGTCTTAGCTCCTACTACATGGTTATGGATAGAAGCTATATCTGAAAAGATAGGAATGTCTATTTGTAAATCATGATGGTTGCAAGCTGCTAACTTTGCAGCGTAGTCAATATCAGCAAATTTCACTCCATTGGATAGTATGCTTATGGCTGCTTTAGGACATGATTTCTTTATTTGGCGTATAATCTCAAATAATCTGTCACCAATCATGGTAGGTTCGCCACCAGTAATTCCGACTTCTTGTGTATTCTTATCGAACAGTTTAATCAAATTCAGATTAAAATCAGTTCTGTCCCTCTCTTGCTGCACTGGAGGTTGAGGACACATGATACAGCGATGATTGCAACGAGCAGTAGCAAAGATTGCATTGGATGCAGAATTGATTTCATATAGGAAACACACCTCTCCATTTGGGGTGATGTTTATCACATCACCTTCGTTAAAGTCAGAGATATTGCCAACTTTTATATATGGCATAGATGTATTGGCTGACAAATCATGCGCTGAAATGATAGCCTTGTAACCTTTAGGCGTATTCTGCTCATTGGTCACAAGGATATACGCTGAACGGTTAAATATATTTTTACCGCTAAGTGTTACTCGTCCAAGAAGTTCCTGTGAGTTAGAGTTGTATAACGATTTTAATTGTTTCATATCTCACTATTTTATCCAAGACCAAAATATTCTATTTATCTCAGGGTCATGCTTTTGAAGAAGTTCAAAGAGATAATGCATAATAGCTTTATTCTTCTTGCACATCTCGTTTGTAGGACGATAACCAACCATATCTCCTTGCTCTGACATGTTTCTTACAGGGTCTGCACCACAGTAAGGTTGGAATACACATTCTGCGCACTCGGGCAAACATTCATTGCAAGCATTGCTTATAATCTCATGCAACTTTTCTCCATTGAACATGCTTTGGTATGAATCTTCGTTCACATTTCCAAGTCTGAAATAATAGTTCTTGAAACGAGCCATCATTCTTCCCTCATCTGCAACAAACACACTGCCATCATAATCATAGATAGCTCCAGCTATGCCAACACCTGCAGGAGATTGCAAGTCTACGAACCCTGTAGCAAAAGGTGTGAGAATCCTACGAAGAAGCAATGCTGCATACCCCTCAACAAAGAATGTTCCTTTCTTGTTGAGTTCTATAATATAGTCTAGTCCCTCTTTGTAGTTCTTTACGAAATCTTCTATCGGGTAGGCTATCTTGTCCTTATGCTGTTTGGCAAAGCCGTAAGGATTCAGTGCCCTTAGGAAGATGTTATGGAAACCTAATCTGATGTATTCGTCTATGATGTCCTTAAATCTTCCAAGACTATACTTTGAGGTAGTCATTAAAGCGGATGCACATTCATCATCCCCCCAAATACCACGAATCATCTGTAAATTTTTCTCAAAGATAGCGTGGTGGTCAAGATTCTTATCTTGGAGAGGTCTGTTAGCGTCATGCAAATTCTTAGGACCATCCAAAGATGTAGAAATCATACAATTATGCTTCTTTAAGTACTTAACCATCTTCTCATTGAGCAAAGTAAGATTGGTGCAGATAACAAATTCTAATTCACGTTTCTTGAATAAGTTTTGCCATTCAGCCTCTTCTATAATGTACTTAACCATTTCAAAATCGGTTGACGGGTCACCACCCTGGAACTCAATTTTGATACATGGGGATGGAGACATGAAGATGGTCTTGACGATATTCTTTGCCGTTTTCTTGGTCATGTCCGCGGAATGGTCAGTACTTTCATGTCTTTTTACCTGACAATAGATGCAGCTTGAATTGCAGCGTAAAGTTGGTACAACCATGTGCAAAGAAGTGAAATCTTCCAAGATACTCTTCTTTGTGCGGAACTTTGTAGCAAGCATTTTCACAACATCTTCAACTTTGTCCGTTGTGGCTATTTGCTTTGACTCTATATCATAGAACAAGTCACTTGTAGGGTCAAGTTCTCCATTGACGAATTTGTGAAAATCGTCATTCTTTAGGAAAATATATTCTCCGACATCATTCGACAGAAGATATTCTTCTTCGTTAAATCGAGCGAAGCGAAATGGAAGTATCGTATATGTATCCATTATTTTTTCAAATCTAATATTTTGAATCCATTTTGTGCAAAACTGCTATTGGTGGCATCTAAATAGACAGCGGATGTAAGCATTCCTCGATAAGGTTCACCTGCTTTTTGTTTCACGCGAATATCAGAATGCCAATAGCACTTTCTTTCTTTTAAATCCCAGTACCAGTTTTTATAATGAGTTGCACACCATTCATTGTTTTCATAAATTGAATATATAACTGTTACATTATAAACTTGATGCTTCCTTTTCCCAAACTCTATGGTAACATTGCCGTTGAAGGATGCCTTTAATCCTCTTACATCTTCCCCATGCAGTTTCTTAACATAATACTGCCTTGCAGCATCATTAAATAAAGAATCAGTTGTCGAAGAAGATGCTTTAGATGTCCTTTGTCCCCAGATATTG
>ERZ1106935.2214-NODE-2214-length-14022-cov-2.529391_pt1 | contig 14022 bp, 8 predicted proteins | sample MGYA00403666_ERZ1106935 | MGnify/ENA primary metagenome ERZ1106935 (study PRJEB35170, sample SAMEA104062452) | human gut metagenome | biome: human gut; feature: human-associated habitat; material: faeces | place: Denmark | collected 2012-11-20 ... | reverse complement strand
TTTCTGAGCGAAAATGGTGACTTTGCCCGCGCCTGCGAGGCAGCAGGCATCCAGTTCATCGGCCCCAGTTCCAGGGTTCTCGATATGATGGGCGACAAGCTCTCGGCCAAGCAGATGGCACTGGAGTGCGGCGTGCCCACCACCCCCGGCACGGCAGAGCCGCTGAAAGACCGGGCAGAGGCACAGAAGCTGGCCGTGGAGTTCGGCTTCCCTGTGATTTTGAAAGCCGCCGCAGGAGGCGGCGGGCGAGGTATGCGCCGCTGCGACACCGTGGAAGATGTGGGCGTAAATTTCGATCTGGTGAAGGCTGAAGCAAAAAAGGCCTTCGGCAATGACGACATCTTCATGGAGAAATTTCTGGTGGAGCCTAAGCACATCGAGATTCAGGTGCTGGGCGATGAATACGGCAATGTGGTGCATCTGTTTGACCGTGACTGTTCCGTGCAGAGAAGACACCAGAAGGTAATCGAATTTGCGCCTGCCTTTACCGTAAGCCAGCCTGTCAGAGAAAAAATTCTGGCGGATGCAGTGCGTCTGTCCAAGCATGTAGGCTATAAGAACGCCGGCACACTGGAATTTCTGGTGGATGCCGATGAAAACTACTACTTCATCGAAATGAACCCTCGTATTCAGGTAGAGCATACCGTTTCCGAGGAGGTAACCGGTATTGATATCGTACAGGCACAGATTCTGATTGAGGAGGGCTATCCTCTGAGTGCGCCCGAAATCGGCATTTCCTCTCAGGAGGATGTACACTGCAACGGCTATTCCGTGCAGCTGCGTATCACAACGGAAGACCCTGCAAACAATTTCATGCCCGATACAGGCAAGATTAACGTATATCGTTCCCCTGCCGGCAACGGTATCCGTCTGGATGGCGGCACAGCCCACACAGGCGCAGAGGTTACTCCTTATTATGACAGCCTGCTGGTTAAGATTATCGCGCATGACAGAACCTTTAAGGGCGTGACCAATAAGGCAATTCGTGCGATTAAGGAAACCCGTATCCGCGGCGTAAAAACAAATATTCCTTTCCTCATCAATGTTTTGCAGAGCGAAACATGGAGTGAAGGGAAATGTACAACAACCTTTATCGAAAAAACACCTGAACTGTTCCGCTTCATTCCCGGAAAGGACAGAGCAAGCAAGATTGCGGAATTTATCGGCAACCAGATTGTCAATGAATCCAAGGGACAGAAGCCGCAGTTTGACCCCATCGTTGTGCCCTCCTTCGGCAAGACCGAAAATGGCAAAACCATTGAGGTTCCCGGTGCAAGGGATACCTTCCTCAAGATGGGCGCAAAGGCATATACACAGTCCCTTTTGAAGGAAAAACGCCTGCTGGTAACAGATACCTCCATGCGTGACGCGCATCAGTCCCTGATGGCAACCAGACTGCGTACCAATGACCTGATGGCCGCTGCACCCGCAACAAATATGGCAATGGCAAATGCCTTCTCCGTAGAAGCATGGGGCGGCGCAACCTTTGACGTTGCGTATCGTTTCCTCAAGGAATCCCCTTGGGTGCGTCTGCAGCAGCTGAGAGCGGCAATGCCCAACACACTGATTCAGATGCTCCTGCGTGCATCCAACGCAGTCGGCTATGCAAACTACCCCGATAACGTGGTGCAGAAATTCATTGAGGTTTCCGCAGAACGCGGCATTGATGTGTTCCGTATTTTCGATTCCCTCAACTGGGTGGAAAATATGAAGATGCCCATCGAGGTCGCGCTGAATACAGGCAAAATCGTAGAAGGCTCCATCTGCTACACAGGGGATATCTTAGACCCTAACGAAACAAAATATACACTGGATTACTATATCAGAAAAGCAAAAGAGCTGGAGGCTATGGGCTGTCACATCTTCGCAATCAAGGATATGGCAGGTCTTTTGAAGCCCTATGCGGCGAAGGAGCTGTTCAGCACACTGAAAAAAGAGCTTCACATTCCTCTGCATCTGCATACACACGATACCACAGGCAACGGTGTCAGCACCGTTCTGATGGCGGCAGAGGCAGGCGTGGATATTGTTGACCTTGCAATTCAGTCCATGTCCTCTCTGACCTCTCAGCCCTCCATGAACGCTGTTGTGGAAGCGTTGAAGGGCACAGAAAGAGATACCGGTCTGAATACCGAACAGCTGATTGAGCTGAGCCATTATTATCAGGGTGTGCGTCAGATTTTCACAGGCTTTGAAAGTGAAATGAAGACACCCAATACGGAAATCTATAAATACGAAATCCCCGGCGGTCAGTATTCCAACCTGCTGGCACAGGTTAAGGCAATGGGCTCCGCCGACCAGTTCGAGGAAATCAAGCACCTGTATAAGGATGCGAATGACCTTCTGGGCAACATCGTTAAGGTAACACCCTCCTCTAAGGTTGTTGGCGATATGGCAATCTTCATGTCTAAAAACGGACTGACAAAGGATAACATCATGACAGAAGGGGCGGAGGTTTCCTATCCCGATTCCGTTGTGGATTACTTCCTTGGCAACATCGGTCAGCCTGAGGGCGGCTTCCCTGCGGATTTGCAGAAAATCGTGCTGAAGGGGCAGAAGCCCATCGAGGGCAGAGCAGGCGCACTGCTTCCTCCTGCGGATTGGGAAGCTATCGAAAAGCATCTGCATGAAGCACATGCCCTGAAGAAGGTGAACCCCAGAAATGTGCTTTCCTATGCACTGTATCCCAAGGTATATGATGACTATGTAAACCATGAGGAGGTTTATACAGACGTATCCAAGCTGAGCAGTGATGTATTCTTCTTCGGTCTGGCGAAGGGCGAAGAAACCTCTATCGAAATCGGCGAAGGTAAGGATATTCTGATTAAATATATCGATATGACAGAGCCCAACACAGAGGGTATCCGCACACTGACCTTTGAAATCAACGGCGTAATGCGTGAAATTAAGGTTCTGGATAAGCACCTTGAGGTAAAGAGCGACGGCAAGCTGAAGGCAGATAAAAATAATCCCTTCCACCTTGGCTCCTCCATCCCCGGCACCGTTTCCAAGATTCTGGTGAAGGAGGGCGAGGAGGTTAAGAAGAACCAGCCTCTGCTGACGGTTGAAGCAATGAAGATGGAAACCTCCATTGTTGCAAATCAGGACGGCGTGATTGATAAGATTTATGTAAAAGAGGGCGAACAGGTAAATCAGGGCGATTTGCTGGTTTCCTTCGTACAGGAGGGCTGATATTTTTCAGTCGGTATAAAAATAACGAAGCTATGGCACAATCCTTTATGGGTTGTGCCTTTTTCATGGGCTGATTTTTTATAGAAAAAAATTGTTCCGAGAAAAAAAGTATGCTATGATAAATTTATGATTTGACGAACCCTGATGAAGAAGAAAGGATGTAGCAGATGAATTGGAAAGACCGTTTTTCCGGCAGGCTTCTGTCTGCGGATGAGGCTGTGCGGCAGATTCGCTCCGGCGAAACCATCTCTATCGCGCACGTTGGCTCCGAGCCGTATGCGCTGGTGGATGCACTGGCACGCAATGCGGATGCCCTTACAGATGTGGATATGCACTTTATGCTTTCCCTCAGAAAGGAGGAGCCGCATATCGCAAAGGGGATGGAAAAGCATCTGCGCTTTTTCGGCTATTTTCTGGGCGGCAGTACAAGAGGGGCGGTTGCAGAGAGCAGAGCGGAATATCTGCCTTGCTTTTTCCATCTTTATCCCCGTATGCTCAGAGAGCGTGGCGGCGTGGATGTGCTTCTGATTTCCGTTTCCGAGCCGGATGCGCATGGCTATTGCTCCATGGGGCCGGGGATTGACCATCTGCCTGCCTTTCGGGATTCCGCAAAGCTTGTAATTGCGCAGATGAACCGCAATCTACCGCGCGTGATGGGGGATTCCTTCATTCATTTGAGAGATATTGATATCATCGTAGAGGAGGACAGACCCATGCCGACCCTCGCACCGCCGACAATTACGGAGGTTGAGCAGAAAATAGGGGAATACTGTGCCTCTCTCGTGCAGGATGGGGATACGATTCAGCTTGGCATTGGCGGCATTCCCGATGCCGTTGTGACCTTTTTAAAGGATAAAAAGGATTTGGGTCTGCATACCGAAATGGCGGCGGATGGCATTATCGACCTGATTGAAACAGGTGTCATCAATAATAAAAAGAAAACACTGCACCGCGGCAAAAGCATTGCGACCTTCGCGGCAGGCACGCAGAGATTGTATGATTTTCTGGATAATAACCCCTGCTTTGAGCTGCATGGGGTGGAGCATGTCAATAACCCCTATGTGATTGCACAGAATGATAACATGGTTTCCATCAATTCCGCCATTCAGGTTGATTTGATGGGGCAGGTCAATGCGGAGGTAGTGAAGGGGATGCAGTTCAGCGGTGTCGGCGGACAGGTAGACTTTATCCGCGGCGCAACGATGAGTAAGGGCGGCAGAGCCATCATTGCCCTGCCTTCCACGGCGGCAGGCGGAAAAATTTCCAAAATCGTGCCGTTTATCGACCATGGCGCAGTGGTAACAACTCCAAGAACAGAAATTGATTATGTGGTAACGGAATACGGCATTGCAAAGCTTTGGGGCAGAAGCCTCAAGGAGCGGGCAAGGGCGCTGATTTCGATTGCACACCCCGATTTCCGCCCGATGCTTGCAGAGGAATACGAAAAACGCTTTGGCAGACCCTTAGATTAAAAAAACGCATGAAAAAAAGCACATCATTTTCGATGTGCTTTAGATTATAGACAAAATTATTTTGATGCCGCGGAAGGGTTTGGGAAACGAAGCGTTTCCCAACTGAAATCCGCAGGCGGAATTCAGTTCCGCCGAGGAAAACAGCGGGTTTCAAGGCTTTTCAGCCGATGGAACTCGTCTGTTTATTCTTCTGTTTCAACAAGTCGAAAGCCTGCTTTCGACTTAATTTTTTATTTTCCGATGGATTTTCTGTATTCCTCTACTTCCTCGTCTGTCAGAGGCTCCAGCTCCTTGGGGTCCATCCATCTTACCCAGATGCGATCCTGCATTGCCTTGATATCCAGAGGGGTATCGAAGTTATCCTTATCAATGGGAATTACTGTATCATTATCCCCGTTGAACATGATTTCAAAGGGCTTGAATACACCATCCTCAAATACAAGCATATCGGAAGAATATACATTCAGTGCGCCTGCTTCGCTCAGAAGATGCTTTTCCAGTGCTTCCAGATTGGGGAAGGTAACAACCATCCAGTCTCCCTTCATATCGGAATAATCGAACAGCTGCAAGCCGTGGAAATCAATTTCCTCGTTGCCGCTTGCGCCCTTGTCATCATCCGCTTTGCCCTTCATGGCAACAGGTGTGCCGTTTTTGCCGTCCTTCAGAATTTCGGTTCCGGGGATGAAAGCATTCACGAATTTATTGATTTCATTGGTTCTAAACTGAGAACGAACCTGCGCAATGATACCGTAATCGCTGCTGTCATAGCAGATAGAAGCAACCTCATTCCAGAATTCACTTAATGTTTTGACCATTTCTATTACCTCCATATCAACTTTCATTACCTCATATCATACTAGCATTGTGTTCATTCTGTCAATAGATATTCATTCGGTCGGCTGATTTGAAAGTAATGCGCCGGCACCTTTCCGCTGAAAACCAGATCGGCAAGCATAATTTTTCTCTCTAATGTAATATCCTCCCGGTACAGCGGATTGACAATCCGAAGCTCTAAATGTACCGCAAGCCAGATTTTGTAGTTGATCTGATTGATGCCGACGGAGGAAAACGCCGTTTCATAATCCACCCTGACCGCACCCATAGGCAGAAGGGTGAAGGGGATTTTCGGCCCCTTATTGGCAAGAAGCCCCCAATGCGTTGCCGCGCCAAGCGGAATGGGAATAACCTCCTTCGGCAGTTCATCTAGCTGCTTTGTGATGTCGCGGCTCAGCAGGGCGCAGAATTGGTTTACGCATGTGGTGTTGGCGGTGTAGCTTTCGCCATCCGCCCCCTTCTGCAAAAGCGCGCTTGCATCTAATTCCATACGCGCAAGTGCATTTGCCGCCGCCTCGTCGATAATCCGATTTGCCGCCGCCCTGCACTGCATGTGCGAGATTTCCTTCAAGGGCGGCAGAAGGCTATTTTCCAGAAGGAAAAAACAGAGAACCGTCAGCAGAGCAGGCAGGAGAAGGGGCAGAAATTTCTTTCTTTTTCGGTTTCGTTTTCTTTTTCGCATTGTCCGCTCCCTCCCTCTGCAATGATATGAGTGAGAAGGGCGAAGCATGCCTTTTCCTTGATTTCGGGGCTTTTTTTGCAATGTTAAAGAAAAATTAAACAAAGGTTATAGTAGAAATAAGCATGTTTTTGTGAAAATGTCTTTCTTTTGCGGTGAAATTTTGGTATAATCAAAAAGTATAATCTTCGCAAAATGGCGGAATATGGATTTTGTTCCATCCGTTTTGATTACACATGGAAATAAACAGGAGGCTTGAAATATGAGTGAATCTCAACACAGAAGGGGAGACGCGCAGGACAGAACGGGCGTAAGACAGACACGCCCTTCCGGCACAAGGCAGGCACGCCCCTCCGGCGCAAACGGCACACGCCGACCATCCTCTTCCGGAAACCCGAAAAAACGCAGAAAGCGCAGAAAGAAACGCTCGGTCAACAGCAGAATCGGGAAGGTTTTGCTGATTGTTGCCATCGTGATTGCCTTTGCGGTTGCAGGCGCAATTCTGGGTACGGTGTTCGGTATTCTGCAAAGCACGGACATGCTGAATACCTCCGATGTTCTGCCCGATTCCTATACCTCTGTCATCTATGATGCGGATGATAATGAGGTGGATAAGCTGCATGGCGAGGAAAACCGAGAATATGTGAAGCTTTCCGCAATCACAACCAATATGCAGAATGCAGTCATTGCGATTGAGGATCAGCGTTTTTATGAGCATAATGGTATTGATATCCGAGGGATTATGCGTGCGATGGCTGAAAATATTAAAACCATGAGCTTTTCGCAGGGTGCAAGTACGCTGACGCAGCAGGTGCTGAAAAATGAGGTGCTTGAGCGCGAAAAGAGCCTTTCCAGAAAGATAAAGGAGCAGTATCTGGCTGTTTCTCTGGAAAATGCGCTGAAAAAACAGCTTGGCTCAAAGGATGCGGCGAAGAAATATATTCTGGAGCTGTATCTGAACACGATACCGCTGCATCATGGTCTGCGTGGCGTAGAGGCGGCTTCTCAATATTATTTTGGCAAGCATGCCAGTGAGCTGACGCTGGCAGAGGCAGCAAGCATTGCGGGCATCACGAAAACCCCCAGCCTGTATGCGCCGGATATGAATCAGGAGGCAAGCAAGGAACGCCAGATGACGGTTCTGAAAAAAATGCTGGATCTGAATATGATTACGCAGGCGGAATATGACGAAGCCGCGGCAGAGGATATCTATGCACATCTGGTCTGCAAGGATACTGCGGATGAAGAAAGCAACGCAAAGCATAACTGGTTTGTAGAGGCGGCAGTGCAGCAGATTAAGGCTGACCTGATGGAAAAGAAAAACATGACAGCCGCACAGGCATCCAATATGATTTACAGCGGCGGCTTGCAGATTCATACCACAATGGACGCTTCCATGCAGGAAACCGCAGAAGCTGCCATGAAGAATGATAATATGTTCCCGGCAGGGGATGGGAAGATGGATGTGACCTATCTGATTTCCGTTCTGGATACACAGAACCCCGATGAAAGCAGCAATCAGTCGCATTATGAAAAGAAAACAACCGTTACCTCGCAGGAGGAGGCAGATGCCTTTGTTGCATCCGTGAAGGAGGAGCTTCTGGATGAAACGCATACCTTGGTTCTGGATAAGCTGACGGTTTCTAAATCCCTGCAGGCGGCAATGGTCATCATGGATCAGAGCAACGGCGAAGTAAAGGCGATTGTCGGCGGACGCGGCGAAAAGCCCGGTGATTCCGTATTCAACCGTGCGACACAGGCACTGCGTCAGCAGGGCTCGACGATGAAGCCCCTTGCGGCGTATGCCCCTGCAATTGATACGGGACTGCTGATGCCCGGCTCCATCATCATTGATGAGCCTGTTACCTACGGCGGCTGGTCTCCTAAAAACTGGGACGGCAAATATATCGGGCCTACCACAGTGCGTCAGGGTATCTGGCATTCCATGAACGTGCTGGCGGTTAAGACCTTTATGATGGTCGGCGCGGATACGGCTTATCAGTATCTGCTGGACTTTGGCTTTACCACGATTGATGAACGGGATAAGGCGGCAACAACGGCACTCGGCGGTCTGACACAGGGCGTTTCCGTTCTGGAGCAGACGGCAGCCTATGCAACCATTGCCAACGGAGGCACCTATTATGAGCCGATGTTCTATAGCGTGGTGTATGACCATGACGGCAACGTGCTTCTGGATAATTCCGAACAGGAAACACATCGGGTGCTGAAGGAAACAACCGCCTTCCTGCTGACGGATATGATGCGTGATGTTATCACGAAGGGTACCGGTACGAAGGCAGCCATCAGCGGCATGAATGTTGCAGGTAAAACAGGTACCACCAATGATACCGTTGACCTGACCTTCTATGGCTATACGCCTTACTATACCGCCGGTATCTGGATGGGGTATGACAGTCAGAAGGAGATTATAAATGCAAATAACGCCCATCTGCGCATCTGGAGCTCGGTTATGAGCCAGATTCATTATGATAAGGGACTGAAGAATAAGGAGTTTAAAAAACCGGATGGCTTGACAACACGTTCTATCTGCTCTGCATCCGGCATGACACCTTCTTCTCTTTGCAACAGCGATTACTATGGCTATGGTGTAACGAGTGACTATGTTACAACGGATTTCAAGGGCGGCACAGGCGGCGGCACCTGCACGATGCACAAATCCTATACGATTTGCAGCGAAACAGGCAAGCTTGCGGGCGCAACCTGCCCGACCATGAATGTGGTTTTGGCGGTCAACAGTGACGGTACGATTAAGGGCAAGCCCTCTAAGGTTCCCGCAGGCAAGCTGGATATCAATATCAGCGCAACCTGCGATTCTGCGCATGTGAGCAGCGGTGATGATGATACCAACAGCACAGACCCCGGCACAACAGACCCCGGCAATGGACAGAACCCTGAGGATAACCTCTGGAATAATGAGGACTTCGGGATTCAATAAATAATAATTTACATTTAGGAGAATTCAAATGAGCGAACAGAATATTTTAGCAACAATTGACGGCGTAAACATTACAGATGCGGATTTGGACGCATATATTGCGAATCTGCCGAAGGAGCAGCAGGCGTATGCGGCATATCCCCAGTTCAGAGAGCATGCACTGAAGCAGCTTCTGGCATTCCATCTGTATGCAAAGATGGCAGAAGAAGAAAAAATGGATGAAACCGATGAATTTAAAGCCATGATGGAACGGGCAAGAAAGGATATCCTTGCCCAGCTTGCCATCAACAGCGTTTTGAAGGATATCACTGTAACAGATGAAGAAATGCAGGCGTTCTACAAAGAAAACCCCCAGCATTTTGAAAAGGGCGAAACCGTACATGCAAAGCATATCCTGGTGGATTCCGAAGAAAAAGCACAGGATATCATGAACAAAATCACCGCAGGGGATATCTATTTTGAGGATGCCGCGAAGGAATTTTCCTCCTGCCCCTCCAATGCGCAGGGCGGTGACCTTGGCGAATTCGGCAAGGGTCAGATGGTTCCGGAGTTCGATCAGGCGGTATTTGCGGCTGAGGTTGGCAAGGTAGTTGGCCCTGTAAAGACACAGTTCGGCTATCATCTGATTAAGGTTGAGGATAAGAAGGACGCATCTGTAACCCCCTTCGATGAGGTGAAGGAACAGATTCGTGCAAATCTGCTGCAGCAGAAGCAGAATCAGGCTTATACCGAAAAGTATAAGGAGCTGCACGATAAATACATGAAATAAGCGCATAGCAAAAGCCCCTCTGAAAAGAGGGGCTTCATTTGTGTTCTATTTTTATTCCATTAGGCTTATTCCTTTAAGCCCTCCAATGCGTTTCTGGCATTGCCAATCTGATTGGAATCGGGGTAATCACTGATAATCTTGTTGTAATATTTCTTTGCGCTTGCCGTATCTTTTTCTCCCTCTGCAATCTGTCCCAGATAGTAATAGATGTCATCCACAAAGTTTTCGTTGCTTGCGTATTTCAAGGCTGTTTCCAGATCGGTCTTTGCCTCTGTCATGTTTTTGCTTAGGAAATCACTTTTTCCTTTGGTGTAGTAGGCATCTGCCGCCTTGGGGTAAAGCTCCGCCTTCAGAGAATTATATTTCGCCAAATCATCATCACTAAATCCAACCGTATCAATGGATTCAAAGGTGGTGATGCAGGCTTCATAATCGCCGTCTGTCATCTGTGATACTGCCGTTTCCAGCAATTCCAGATTCGCCTGCTTATTTTCCTCGCTACGCAGCTGCTTGTTTTCCTTTTGCAGCTTTTGCAGTTCTGTCCGCATTTCCAGAACCTCCTCCGGTGTCATATTGGTTTCACCGGAATAATTTTCAACAGCGGTCTGCAATTCCTTGATTTTTGCATCCTTATCCTCATTTAGCGCAGGCACAATCAGCACCAGAATCACCAGAGCTGAAATCACAAGCCCGATTACAAAGGCAATCATGTTGTGCTTTTCCAGAACGCTGCTGCTTCTGTCCTTGCGCTTATAGCCGGGAAGGGGCGGATTGCTGTCTGTTTTTTTCACGCTGACTGCCGCAGAGGCTTTATTTTTGTCTCCCTTTTTCAGAGTGGGAGAGGGCACATTGCCAATCAGCTGTGCATAATGCAGGGCAAGGGGATTGCGAATATCCCGTTTCAGCACGATTTCATTAAAATGCAGTGCGCGCTTAAGATTTTTATCCTCAATGCAGCAAAGCGTCATCAGGTTATAGGCATCAATGAAATTCGGGTTATTGTCAATGGATTTTTTCAGCTGAATAATGGCTAAATCATCACTGCCCTGCTTCAGATAGGTAATCGCCTGATTATACATCCGCACCGCATCATTGCATTTTTCCATTTCTCTGGCGTTTTTCTGCAAATACGCCATATAGCCTGCGGCAGCATTTCCTTCGGGCAGAAGGGAGGAGCTGATAATCCAATGTCTGAGGGCATCCCCGATGCGCCCCGTTTCGCAATAAATCAGACCGAGAAGATTTCTCGCCTGTATGTTATTTTTATCAAAAAGAAGGCTCTGTTCCAGATTTGCCGCTGCACCGGAGAGATCGGTTTCTCCGGCTAAGGTAAGCGCTTCGTTATAAAGACGGATGGATGCATTGCGTGCCTTTCGGAACACATACACATCTACGCCGCAATCGGGACAGCGACAGCCCTCAGAAAAATTAAAACCACAATTCGGGCATTTCATGTCATTCTCTCCTTTTGCTTATTCCTGAGTGGGGGGCTGCTTTTTCTCCTTCGCAATATGCTGTAGGATATCCAGAAGATCCTGCATTTCGGATGTATGCAGGGATGCTTCGATCTGGTCGATTTCCAGAATGGGCTGATATCTGCTCAATTCTTCTTTAAAATTAAACACAGGACATTCCTCCGTTTCAAATACTTTTTCTATGTGCTTCAGTTTAGCTGTTTTTACGGTGCTTCAGATAGGTGCGCATGGCTCCGATCATATATAAGGAACCACAGCAAAGAATAATGCCGTCCTGAGGGGTGAGGGTGCGCGCCCTTTCATACGCCGCCTCAATTTCCTTTTCCATCTCCACCGTACCACTGAAATCGGAAACAGAGCGAGCAAGAGAAAATACATCCAGCCTTCTCTCGCTGTGCGGCTCAGTCAGAATCACCGTCTCCGCAAAGGGAAGAATCTGCTCTGCCATCCTCCGATATTCCTTATCCCCCAGAATACCGAGAATAAGGGTAACCTTTTTTTCCTTGAAATAAACCGAAAGGGAATTTGCCAGCTGCCGAATCCCATCCGCATTATGCGCGCCATCCAGAATGACAAGCGGCGCTCTGCCGCAAAGCTCCATCCTGCCTGCCCAACGGGCATTTTTCAGTCCATTGCGAATTGCTCCTTCGGGAATCGAAAGACCGTTTTTGTTCAGCACAAGGCAGGCCTCCAGAACCGCAAGGCAATTTTCAAGCTGATAGGTGCCAAGCAGAGATAATTCCAGATTTTCCAAGGAAAAACATTTATTTTTGACAGAAAAAACAGTCCCTTCCAATGTTTGCGAAGCGACCCTGATTTTTGCGTCATTCAAACAATAGAATGGAGCATCCATCCGAGCTGCTGCATCCTTAATGATATTATATACTAATTCCGCTTGGGAATACAACACCACAGGACAATTTTTCTTAATGATGCCGGATTTTTCCATAGCAATTTTTTCAATCGTATCCCCCAAAAAATCCGTATGGTCAATGCTGATGGACATGATGAGCGAAAGCAGAGGGTGGGGAACGACATTCGTGGCATCAAATCTGCCGCCAAGCCCGACCTCCAGAATCAGAACATCCACCTGCTTTTCATAAAAATAATGAAACGCCGCACCGGTTGTAATTTCAAAAAGCGTCGGAACAGGCTTGCCTTCTGCCGCCAGCTTTCCGCAGAGCTGCCGCATCAGGGTGATTTCCTTTGCAAAATCATCATCCGAAATTTCCGCACCATTGAGGAGATAGCGTTCATTGTATCGCTCCAGATGGGGGGAGGTATATGCGCCGACGCGATAGCCCGCCTCCTTTAATATGGAAGAAAGCATTGCCACGGCAGAGCCCTTCCCGTTTGTGCCTGCAACATGAATCACAGGAAGCCTTTGCTCCGGATTTCCAAGCAGATCACAGAGGTATTGTATGCGTTCCAGCCCCGGTATAGAACTAAAGCCAACATCTTCTTCCAAATAATGAATACATTCCTGATAATTCACAGGCTCACCTCCTGAATTTTGTCTATCCTCCATTATAACAAAGCTATGAAATTCTGCAACAGACTTAATAAAATTGAAAAGATTGATAATAACTTTGAAAAGATTTCAAAAGAATAATGTATCCTGTCGGATACAGGAAGAAGCCGCTCCAAAACAACCTTCCTTTCTCGTATGTCGCATGAAATTCGTACGCCGATGAACGGGATTATCGGTATGCTGACGCTGGCAGAAAATAAGCTGGAGGCGAACAGTCCCGCTATGCAGTACCTTACAAAGGCGGATGAGCTGCGCATCAGTCAGGTGATTATCAATTTTCTTTCCAATGCAGTGAAATTCACCTCGGAGGGGGAAATTATCGTTACCTTCCGCCAGATGATGCTGCAAAACGGCGTGGCGGATTGGTGCTCTATGCGACAGCGATTGGGCTTGGTGTGCTTGGTGTACTGGTGCTGCTTGCAACACTTCTGCTTTGCCTGCTGGAGCTTTTGCGGATGGTTCTTTTGTGGCGCGAAAAGGAGCGCTATCGTAGCTTCACGCCGCAGGAACGCATTTTCTACAAAAAGGATAAGCTGTTCTGGCTGCTTGCGCTCTGGGGCATGGATGCGGCTCTGGGCTGGAAAACGGAGAAAACCGACCGCGCCTTAACCCTGCGTCTGCCTGCGGTTTCCGAAGGGGAATATCAGCGGATTTGCAGTCTGCTGGAAAAAACAGTATACGGCGGCATTATGCTTGAGCCGTTTGAGGAACGCGCCCTAGACCGCTTCCTTTATCATCTGACGGGGCAGGATATGAAAAAAAGCCTCGGCATGTGGCTGAAGCTGCACTATGCCTGCCTGAAAAAAAGAAAATAAAAATGGAAATGTCCTTAGAACTTCTCTGAGGGCATTTTTTATGCTCGCCTTCGCAGAATGTCGAAAAAGAAAAGGTTGTGCGCCGGGGAAGAAAACGGTATAATGATATGATGGAATAAGGAAAGGAGTATCATGTATGGATGATAGATTCGATAAAGAAAACATAGAAGCAGAAACCAGATATCCGCGCAGAGAAGCCGTAGATGGGCATACAAGATATCCTGTCAGAGAGGAACGCCGTCCTCTGCGCTTTTCTTCGGAGCATCATACAGAGCTGCCCGGACGGAAGATAGATGCGG
>ERZ1106935.2189-NODE-2189-length-14126-cov-4.342904_pt1 | contig 14126 bp, 10 predicted proteins | sample MGYA00403666_ERZ1106935 | MGnify/ENA primary metagenome ERZ1106935 (study PRJEB35170, sample SAMEA104062452) | human gut metagenome | biome: human gut; feature: human-associated habitat; material: faeces | place: Denmark | collected 2012-11-20 ... | reverse complement strand
TCGTAGAGCTTCAGCACGTCGCTTCCTCGCGGGATGATCGTGTCTCCGCGACGGCAAGAACATTTCGGACATCGACGCGTCGATCGTCACCGACCACATGATGCTTGCCGCCGCGTCGCTGGGCCTCGACACGCTGTGGATCTGCATGTTCAAACCCGAAGCCGTGCGCGAGGAGTTCGCCCTTCCGGCGAACGTCGAACCCGTGAACATCCTGCTGATCGGCTACGGCGACGGCCCGGCGGCCGATCCCAACCGCCACGACACGCTGCGCAAACCGCTCTCCGCGACGGTCTTCCACGAGAGGTTTTGAGACAAAAAAGAGGATCGCCGGTCGATCCTCTTTTTTTACCCCTATTTCGCATACAGGCGGAAAGTCGTGCGCCACGACTCGCCCGGGTCAATGGCCCGAAACCCTTCGGCCGCGGGATCGGCGGCGTTGGGGGCGTTCGTGGTCCATGTCTGCGGCTCGGGACAGCAGTAGGGCACTTGCCCTCCGTTGTTCCACAGCGTCCAGTAGGTCGTCTGCTCGTCGACCTCGTAGCAGGTTCTCACGCCCGTGCGCAGGTGCTCGACCAGCGCGCCGCGGAACGGTTTGCCGTCCACGTCAATCTCGCGCAGCGTAAAACCCGCCTCGATCGGCCCGCAGCCGGTGACCTGAAGCCCTTCGCGGCGCAATTTGGAAAATTGCGCCGACAGCGGCAGCCTGCGTCCCGTCGGGAGGTTGCGGCCATCGAGTTCGACCTCTTCCCCGACAGCCAGGCGCATCACGTAGTCGGCGTCGATCCCGCCCGCAAAGGGAATCGTCAGCGGGGTGTGAAAACCCACGCCCAGGGGCATGCGGGTCTCGCTGCGGTTGAAGAACACCACCTCCTGCTCCAACCCTTCGGCCGTGAGCCGGTAGGTGATCTTGCACTTGAACTCGTGCGGGAAATCGCGGTAAACGGCATCGTTCCCCGCATTGGCGTAGTAACGGCATTCGATCATCACCTCCCTGTCCATCTCGCGGGCCTTCGACACCAGGAACGCCTCGCTCTTGAGGACGCCGTGGTGGTAGTTCCGTTCCCTCTCGATGGTGATGGGATACTGGTACGTGCGTCCCTCGAAGACGTAACGGCCGTCGGCGATGCGGTTGGGCGGGAACAGGATCGGAAGCCCGAAGACCTGCGGACGGCTCCGGAACGTCTCGATCTCCCCGGGTCCGGGCGTGCGCAGAATCTCCGCGCCCAGCCGGGTGTTGGCCAGCCGCACGAGGTTGGCCCCCATCTCCGGAATCAGCAGCGCCGTATACTCCCCCTTGGAGAACTCCACGCCTTTCAGCCCGTGGAAGTCGATGGCGCGCAGCATCAGAGAAGCTTCTCGATCTTGGCCTTCAGGGCATCCTTCGGGCATGCGCCGACCTGCTTGTCGACCAGCTCGCCGCCCTTGAGGAAGACGATCGTCGGGATGTTCCTCACGCCGTACTTCATCGTGATGTCGTCGTTCTCCTCGACGTCGCACTTGCCGATGACGACCTTGCCTTCGTATTCCGCAGCCAGTTCGTCCACGATGGGCGACATCGTGCGGCAGGGACCGCACCATTCGGCCCAGAAGTCGATGACCACCGGCTGATCGCCTGCGACCAGCGCTTCGAAATTGTCTTTGTTGATTGCCAATGCCATAGCTTTGAGTTTTTTGTTGATTATCAATTAAAGTATGCTTATGCGATTGAGTAGTGGATGCTGTTGTCGTCCAAATATCCGACCAGAGATTGCGAGAGGCTCACCTTGTGGCTTTTCGAGAAGAGGCGCAGCGAGACCTGCGCTCCGCGGTCGTAGACGTTCAGGCGCAGCAGCGTGTCGCCCTTCGACTCGCGGACCCTCTCCGTCAGGTCGTGAATGAACGCTTCGGTCACCTCCTCGATCGGCAGCTGCACGATCATCTCCTTGATCGTGTCGCGCATCTCCTGCAACTGAACCATCGAAATGATCTTGAATTCCAGCTCCTTGTCGTTGTAGGGCTTGGCCTGCACGCGGCCCCGGACGAAGAGGAAATAGTCCGGGAAAAGGTATTTGCGGAAGTTCTCGTAGTCCTTGCCGAAGAGGGCGAACTCGTGGCCTCCGTTGTAGTCCTCGAGTTTGAACTTGCCCCACGGCTTGCCGGTCTTGGTCATCAGGTTCTGCACGCCCACGACCATGCCCGCCACGGCGATCTCCTGCCCCTTGAGGGCGTCGAGGTTCTCCAGCTCCGAAAGCTGGGTCTTGCACATGTGGTCGATGATGATTTTATAATCGTCGAGCGGATGTGCCGAGAGGTAAAGGCCCACCATTTCGCGCTCCTTCGTGAGTTTTTCCAACTGGCTCCAGTCGGCGCAGGCCGGAAGCACCGGGCGCTGGATGTCCACGTGCTCGCCGCCGCCGAACAGACTCTGCTGGGCGTTGTTCTGCTCGGTCTGGAACCGCTGCCCGTAGCGCATCAGCTGCTCGATGAAGGTGATGCCGCTCGAATCGCGCAGGTCGACGCCGAAATACTTGCAGCGTGCGAAATCCGAGATCGAGTCGAACGCCCCGGCGTAAGCCAGATTTTCGAGGCATTTGCGGTTGACGAGCGAGTAGTTCACGCGCTCGACGAAGTCGTATATGTCCTTGAAAGGCCCGTTGGCCTTGCGTTCGGCGATGATGCTCTCCACGGCCGCCGCACCGACGCCCTTCACCGCCGCGAGGCCGAAGCGCACGTCCCCGGCGGCGTTGGACGAGAAGGTCCGCATCGACTCGTTGATGTCGGGTCCCATGACGCTGATGCCCATGCGCTTGCACTCGTTCATGTAGAGCGTCAGCTGCTCGATGTTCGTGAGGTTTCGGCTCAACACGGCAGCCATGTACTCCGAAGGGTAGTTGGCCTTGAGGTAGGCCGTCTGGTAAGCCACCCACGAGTAGCACGTGGCGTGCGACTTGTTGAACGCGTAGGAGGCGAATTTCTCCCAGTCGCCCCAGATCTTTTCGAGCACCTTCGGATCGTGTCCGTTCTTCCTGCCGCCCTCGATGAACTTGGGTTTCAGGTGGTCCAGCTTGTCCTTGAGTTTCTTGCCCATGGCCTTGCGGAGCGTGTCCGACTCGCCGCGGGTGAAGTTGGCCAGAAGACGCGACAGCAACATGACCTGCTCCTGGTAGACCGTGATGCCGTAGGTGTCCTTGAGATACTTCTCCATCACGGGGATGTCGTACTCGATGGGGCTGCGGCCGTGCTTGCGGGCGATGAAGTCCGGGATGTAGTCCATCGGGCCGGGCCGGTAGAGGGCGTTCATCGCGATCAGGTCCTCGAAGGTCGAGGGTTGCAGCTCGCGCAGGTACTTCTGCATGCCCGCGGACTCGAACTGGAACGTCCCGACGGTGCGGCCTTCGCCGTAGAGGCGGTAGGTCGCGGGGTCGTTGATGATCGTGAAGTCGTCGATGTCGATCTTCACGCCCTTGGTCAGGCGGATGTTCTCCACGGCGTCCTTGATGATCGAAAGGGTCTTCAGCCCCAGGAAGTCCATCTTGATCAGTCCCGTGTCCTCGATCACCGAACCCTCGTACTGCGTGACGAGCATCTTCTCGCCGGTCTCCTTGTCGTCGGCCGTCGAGACGGGGACCCAGTCCGTGATGTCGTCGCGGCAGATGATCGTGCCGCAGGCGTGCACGCCCGTGTTGCGGACGTTTCCTTCGAGCATCTTGGCGTAACGGATCGTATCGCGCAGAATCGGGTTGTCCGACTGTTCGGCGGCTTTCAGTTCGGGGACGTAGTCGATGGCGTTCTGCAGGTTGAGCTTCTTGTCGGGAATCTTGTCCGGCACGAGTTTGCAGAGGCGGTCCGACTCCGAGAGCATCAGTTTCTGCACGCGCGCCACGTCCTTGATGGCCAGTTTGGTGGCCATCGTGCCGTAGGTGATGATGTGCGCCACCTTCTCCTTGCCGTATTTCTGCGTCACCCAGTTCAGGACCCTTCCGCGGCCGTCGTCGTCGAAGTCGACGTCAATATCGGGGAGCGAAATACGGTCGGGGTTCAGGAAACGCTCGAACAGCAGGTCGTAGGCGATGGGGTCGATCTGCGTGATGCCGAGGCAGTAGGCCACGGCCGATCCGGCGGCCGATCCGCGGCCCGGACCCACCGACACGTCCAGCTCCTCGCGCGCGGCGCGTATGAAGTCCTGCACGATCAGGAAGTAGCCCGGGAAACCCATCGTCTTCATAATGTGCAGCTCGAATTTCAGCCGTTCCTCCTGCTCTTCGGTCAGCTGCTCGCCGTAGCGCCTGTGCGCGCCGTCCATCGTCAGCTTGGCCAGATAGTCGGCCTCGAACTTGATGCGGTAGAGTTTGTCGTAACCTCCTAATTTCTGAATCTTCTTGAGTCCCTCCTCCTCCGACATCACCACGTTGCCGTTCTCGTCGCGCGTGAATTCATCGAAAAGGTCCTTTTCCGTGAGCCGGGCGCGGTATTCGGCCTCGGTTCCGAACTCCTCGGGAATCTCGAAGTTAGGCATGATCGGCGCATGGTCGATCGAGTAGCACTCGATCTGGTTGCAGATGTCGACGGTCGTCGACATCGCCTCGGGGTCGGTCTGGCCGAAGATCGCGGCCATCTCGGCCGTCGTCTTGAGCCACTCCTGCTTCGAGTAGAGCATGCGCTTGGGGTCGTCGAGGTCCTTGCCCGTCGAGAGACAGATCAGCCGGTCGTGCGCCTCGGCGTTGTCTTCGTCCACGAAGTGCACGTCGTTGGTGCAGACCATTCTGACGTTGTGCTTCGCGGCCAGTTCGCGCAGGTGCTTGTTCACGTGCAGCTGCATGGGATAGGCCTCGTGGTTGGCCCGCTCGACGGTGGCCTTGTGGAGTTGCAGTTCGAGGTAATAGTCGTCGCCGAAGACCTTCTTGTGCCATCGGATCGACTCCTCGGCCTTTTCGAGGTCGTTGGCCGTGATGGCGCGCGGAACCTCGCCCGCCAGACAGGCCGAACAGCAGATCAGCCCCTCGTGGTATTTCTCGATCTCCGTGCGGTCGGTTCGCGGACGCATGTAGAAACCTTCGGTCCACGCCTTCGAGACGATCTTGATGAGGTTGTGGTATCCCTTGAGGTTCTTGGCCAGCAGGATCAGGTGGTAGCCGCTCTGGTCGGGCTTGCCCTCCTTGTCGTGGAGCCGGCGGCGCGCCACGTAGACCTCGCAGCCGATGATGGGCTTGAAGGCGAGTTTGCGCCGGCACTCCTCCAGTTGTCTTTCGCATTTGGTGATCTCGGCAGCGGGGTCGGCGCAGGTCTCCGTGCCGTCGCGCAGGGCGGCGATGCGGGCCTCCGCCTCGGCGGCCTTGTCCTTGCATTTGCCCTTGACTTTCTGGACGTAGTTGTAGAACTCCTTGATGCCGAACATGTCGCCGTGGTCCGTCACGGCGATGCCGGGCTGTCCGTCGGCCATGGCCTTGTCCACGAGCCGCTGGACGCTGGCCTGTCCGTCGAGGATCGAATATTGCGTATGTACGTGAAGGTGTACGAATTGGGGCATTGCGTCAAAATTTTGCTACGACAAAGATAATATAAATCGGGGGTATAATCAAATGCCGGACGACTTGTTTTGCCGGGATGCGGCCCCTCTCCGGTTCCGGACGAAGATAATGTTTTTTTATTGAAGAATTCATGGCAGGGCTATTGCATTTTACCGATAAAATGCTTAACTTTAAACACCGAACCAAGAACCGAAGAATTATGCAAGACGACACGTTGGTTGTACTGGCGGAGTACAACACCATCACAGAGGCCGAGATCGCCAAGTCGATGCTCGACAGCGCCGGTATCTGGTCGACGATCCGCAACGAATACATGTCGGCCATCTACCCGATAGGGACCATGCCCGCCCAGATTGTCGTCCGCGAAGAGGACTACGAGAAGGCGAAGGCGATGCTCCACCACCGATAAGAACCCCATGAAAAAGCTCCGCTGCACGGCGGAGCTTTTCGTTCAGTTGTTGTGGTAGTTGACCCGGTATTCGTAGGCCGTCCGCTGGGGCACGCCGCGCACCTTGCGGGGCGTCCATTTGCCCTTGCTGCTGCGGATGACGCGGAGCACCTCTTTGGTCAGCCGCTCGTCGGGCGACTGCACGACCTCGCCGATGGCGATGCGCCCGTCCGGCTCGATGTAGAACCGCACGTGCACCACTCCCTCCACGCCCTTCTCCGTGAAACGCCCGTCGTAGCGGATGCGCATTTTGGCCCACGCGTGGAAATTCTCGTCCGGATTTTCCCCCATGAAGAGCAGCGGATCGGCGTCCTGCGCCCTCCGGATCTTCTCGACCGGAATGCGGATCGTCATCCGCGAGGTGTAGGAGACCGGACTTCCGTCGGCCAGCGTCGCGGGACTCCACGTTCCGCCCAGACGGTCGTACGCCTTCTCCATCGCCCGGCGGGTGGCCGCCGTCGCCGGAGCGAACTCCGCATGGTCGCGGCCCTCCTGCGTATTGTCCATGTAGCGCCACTCCGCGACGTTTCCCGCCTTGTCGATTTGCAGGGCGATGCCCACGACCGGAGAGATCGAGTCCGCCGGAATCTGCTGCTCAATGGCAATCTTCTCGACCGTGGCGGCCATGCGCGTCATAAAGACCCTGATCACCGCGCCGTTGAATGCGGGAGGCGTCACCTCCGACTGCGCGAAGACCGCTCCCGTTCCGGCAAGCAGAGTGAATAATATCGACAACAAGCAGTTTATCATAATATTATAAGATTTATTTAAAGCCCCGCTTTAAACATTCCAGATGCGCCACGAGGCTTCGGCCTGCTCGACGAACATCGTCCGCCCGTTCAGAATATGCGCCCCGCGCTGACGGCCGTAGTCGAGGAACTGCGTCAGCGGCGGATTGTAGACCAGGTCGAGCAGGTAGTGCTCCGGCGTAACATAGGCATAGGGGATACGCGGCGCGGCATCGACGTTGGGGTAGGTCCCCACGGGCGATGCGTTGACAATCAACCGGCTGGCTTCCACTGCCTCACACGGCAGATCATCGTAGGTGTAGTTGCCTTTCGCCGCTTCGCGCGAGACCAGCGCAAAGGGGATGTCGCGTTCGGCAAGGGCATACTGCACGGCCTGCGAAGCGCCTCCCGTGCCGAGCACGAGAGCCTGCACGGGCTGGGCCGCGCCCAGCAGTTCGTTCAGCGCGGCCCGGAGGCCGATGACATCGGTGTTGTGGCCCGCGAGACGCCCGTCCGCCGTGCGGCGGATGCAGTTGACGGCCCCGATGGCCTCGGCCTCGGGCGACACCGAATCCAGAAAGGCCATTACGTCGCGCTTGTAGGGAATCGTGACGTTCAGCCCGCAAAGCTCCGGGAGACGCTCCAGCAGACCGGGCAGGTCTCCGATCGACCCGAGTTCGTAAAGCGAGTATTCACAGTCGGTTACCCCCTCTCTGTTGAACTTTTCCGTGAAGTAGGCGGCCGAAGCCGAATGCCCCAGCGGGCGTCCGATCAGTCCGAAGCGTCGCATGGGTTACTCCTCCTCTTTTTTGACGATGATGCGCGCCAGCAGTTCGATGCCGTAGATGGCCAGAAATCCGACGACGCAGAGCAGAACCGCCTGCACAAGTTGCGACGGCTGGCCGGTGAGCTGTTCGAAGGTCCCGGGAGCGACGTTGTGCTGGACGAGCGGCTGTGCGACGCCGTGGCTGTCGAGGTAGGTCTCGGCGGTCTCCTTCCACGGCCAGACCTTGTTGAGCGAGCCGACCATGAAGCCCATCAGCACGGCCACCGTGACGTCGTGCCAGTGTTTGAGCAGCCACGACAGCAGGTGCGAGAAGGAGATGATGCCCGCCGCGGCTCCGACGACGAAGATCACGATGACGGGAATGTTCAGATCGCCCACGGCCTGCATGATATATTGGTATTTGCCCAGCAGCAGCAGGATGAAGGCCCCGGAGATGCCGGGCAGGATCATGGCGCAGATGGCGATGGCGCCCGAAAGCATCACGAACCACCAGTCGTTGGGGGTTTCTGCGGGCGTGGCGACGGTGATCCACCAGGCCGCGGCGGCCCCTGCGACGAACGCGAGGAGGCTCCGCCAGTCCCAGCGTCCGATTTGCCGGGCGACGAGCAGCGCCGAGGCGATGATCAGCCCGAAGAAGAACGACCAGATGGCGATGGGGTGGTAGGTCAGCAGATAGGTCATCAGGCGAGCCAGCGAAAAGATCGCAATGGCGATGCCCAGCAGCACGGGCAGCAGGAAACTTCCGTTGATATGGCGCCAGAACTCGCCGAGGCGGAGTTTCAGCAGCAGCTTGAGCGCCGTGGCGTTGACGCTGCGGATCGAGTCGAGCAGTTCTTCGTAGATACCCGAAATGAAAGCGATCGTACCGCCCGAGACGCCGGGAACTACGTCGGCCATACCCATGGCGCACCCTTTGAGCGCAAGTACGATGTACCGGGAAAAATTCATGGTTTGTTTGCGTATTTTGGTTTTAAACGCAAAGATACGAATAAGCCGGATACAAAAGCAAACTTGTTTGCGATTTTGTTCAGACGGAGTATCTTCGGCGCAGCCAAAGATAGGGGATAAAAGACGAACGCCCGCGTTCCGAAAATTAAGTTTTCATCAATTTTTCGGGAGCCTGCCGTTTTTTCGCACCCGCCTGCGTCCGCCGCTGCCGGACGTTCTCCCGCTCCCTGCGGCAGGGTCCGGGAACATCCCGCGCGGATAAGCCTCCGTCGCGGAGGGATTTCCCACAGTCGGCACCGCTCCTTTCGGAATGCCGCGCTGCGCAGGGCGCACATTCATCCCAAACAACCGCTGCCGGACGTTCTCCCGCTCCCTGCGGCAGGGTCCGGGGACATCCCGTGCGGATAAGCCTCCGCCGCGGAGGGATTTCCCGCAGTCGGCGCCGTTCCTTTCGGAATGCCGCGCTGTGCAGGGCGCACATTCGTCCCAAACAACCGCTGCCGGACGTTTTCCCTCTCCCCGGCAGGTCCGGGGACATCCCGGGCGGAAAAGCGTCCGCCGCCTCCCGGGAGCTGTCGCCGGACTCCGGCGCATCTTACGGCGGAACCGGGCCGGCGGCCGATTCCCGCGCGCTCCGAAACGGATCGGAACGGGCTATTCCTCCGGCTCGGGGCATGCCTTGCTGCGGCGGATGAACTCGACGACCTCGTGCAGTCCGTCGGCGAATTTCGAAAAATCCTCCTTGTAGAGGAATATCTTGTGGCGGTCGTAACTCGATGTGCCGTCGGGGGCCGTGATTTTGCGGCTCTCGGTGATGGTCAGGAAATAGTCGTCGCCGCGCGTGGCCCGGACATCGAAAAAATAGGTCCGGCGGCCCGCCTTTACGGCTTTGGAAAGAATCTGGGCTTCGTAATCCTCGCCTTCGCGACGGAGATGGGTTGGGGATAGCATGGGTTTCGTTTTTGGGTTGGTTTCAGCTTTTTCAGCGCACGCTCGTATCTACGAATATACGCAAAAAAAAGTGAATTTCCAAAAACTTGCAGGGCTATTTTACGGCTCCAGAACCGGCTGACCCGATTTGTCCCAATCTTCGAGAATCGCCACGGCCCGGGCGTAGGCGGGGCTTGCGGCGGGGTTGATGACCCGAAAATAGGCTCCCGTGCCGAACAGCCGCTGCGCCGCGAGGGCTTTGAGCTGCATGCGCACGAGAGGTTCGGAGACGGCGAACCCTTCGGCATCGAACTTCACGCCGCGGCTTTCACCGAGCGCCGTGAGCCTTTCGAGAACCTCGTCCGAGGGGGTATACCCGGCGTCGAAGGCCTCGAACGAGGCGTAGCGGCGCGAGAGGCTGTCGCGCGAACCGTCGAGCCAGTCGCCCACGAAATCGGCCACGATGCCGCGGCGGATCAGTTCGCCGTAGTAGTTCGAGAAACCCGCCGTGTCGGCCTCGACGAGGATGTCGGGACGGATGCCTCCGCCGCCGTAGACCGTGCGTCCGGTGCGGAGCGTGCGGTAGGCCGGGGCCGCCGCGTCGAGCGAATCACGTGCGGCATCGTCATAACGGCGCAGGTGGTCGAGGTAGTACTCGCGGCGCTTCCCCTTCTCGTAGGGACGCTGGATGACGCGGCCTGAAGGGGTGTGATAACGGGCCACGGTGATGCGCACGGCCGAACCGTCCGAAAGGCCGATCTGCCGCTGCACGAGCCCCTTGCCGAAGCTCGGGCGGCCTACGACCACGCCGCGGTCCCAGTCCTGCACGGCCCCTGCGACGATCTCCGAAGCCGAAGCCGACGATTCGTCGATCAGCACCACGAGACGTCCCTTGAGGTCCTCGCCGTTGGTCTGGGCGCGGAACGACGACGCCGGAACGGCGCGCCCCTCGGTCGAGACGATCACCGCGCCGCGCGGCAGGAAGAATCCCGCCATCCCGATCGCCTGCTCCAGCAGGCCGCCGCCGTTGCCCCGCAGGTCGAGGATCAGCCCTTCGGGCCGTCCCAGCTTGCGGTAGGCCTCGGTGAATTCGTCCATCGTGGTGCGGCCGAAGCGGTTGACCTTGATATAGCCGATGCCCTCGCCGGCCAGATAGGAGGCGTCGACGGTGTTCAGGGGGATTTTGTCGCGGACGATCACGAAATGGAGCCGTCCGGGCGTGCCGTGGCGCACGACGTCGATTCCGACCTTCGTGCCGGTCTTGCCCCGCAGGTGTTTGGGCACGTCCGTGCGGCTCATCCCCACGGCGTCGAGCGTATCAATGCGCACGATGCGGTCGTTGGCCCTGACGCCGACCCGTTCGGCTGGTCCCCCGGCGATGGTGTTCACCACGATCACCGTGTCGCGCAGGACGTTGAACTCCACGCCGATGCCGCTGAATTCCCCGTCGAAACTCTCCTGCACGCCCTTCATCTCCTCGGCGCCGATGTAGGCCGAGTGGGGGTCCAGCTCTTCGAGCATGCCCGTGATGGCGCCCTCGACGACGGGTTTCATCTCCACCTCGTCGACGTAAAGACCCGAAAGATAACGGAAAACCTGCGCGAGTTTCTGGAACTGGCGCGCATCGTCCTCGTTCTGCGCCGCGAGGGGCAGGACGGAGAGGGTAGCGAGTATGACGAATAATCGGCGCATGATTCGATTCAAAATTCACAATTCATAATTCACAATCCGACTTTGCGGCAAAAGCCCGCAGGTCGGCTTCCGCAACCCTGCAATCCCGAATTCTCGATTATGAATTGCAGATTTCGGTTGCCAGCTTGTCTAACGAAACCTGCCGCTGTTCACCCGTGCGCATATCCTTTACGGTTGCGGCCCCGGCCTCCAGCTCCTGCGACCCCACGATCACCACATAGGGGATGCCGCGGCGGTTGGCGTACTCCATCTGCTTCTTCATCTTGCCCGCCTCGGGGTAGATTTCGGCGGCGATTTCACGCCCGCGCAGCTGACGCAGCTGCGGCAGCACGGCGGCCTCCTCCTCCGCGCCGAGGTTCACGAACAGCACGCGGGTCGAACTGTTGACCTCCTCGGGGAAGAGCGAAAGTCCCGTCATCACGTCGTAAATGCGGTCCGCACCGAACGAAATGCCCACGCCCGACATATTGGGCATGCCGAAAATTCCCGTCAGGTCGTCGTAACGGCCGCCGCCGCAGATCGAGCCGATGGCGAAATCGAGGGCCTTGACCTCGAAGATCGCACCGGTGTAGTAGTTCAAACCGCGTGCCAGCGAGAGGTCCAGCTCCACCGTGAGGTCGATGCCCAGCCGCCCGACATAGCCGAAGACGGTCTCCATCTCCTCGATGCCCTTCATGCCCGTCTCCGAAACAGCGAGCACTTCTTTCAGCCGGTTGAGCTTTTGCGTATTGTCGCCGTTCAATTCGAGTATCGGTTGAAGCCTGTCGACCGCCTCCCGATCCAGGCCGCGCTCCATCAGTTCGGCCTTCACGTTGTCCAGTCCGATCTTTTCCAGCTTGTCGATGGCGATGGTGATGTCCATCATCTTGTCGGCATGGCCGATGGCTTCGGCGATGCCGAATAGGATCTTGCGGTTGTTCATCTTCAGCGCCACGCGGATGCCGAGGGCCTTGAACACCCGTTCGACGATCTCGATCAATTCGACCTCGCACAGCAGCGAGCGCGTGCCGATCACGTCGACGTCGCACTGGTAGAATTCGCGGTAGCGGCCTTTCTGCGGCCGGTCGGCGCGCCACACGGGCTGAATCTGGTAGCGTTTGAAGGGGAACGTCAGTTCGCCCTGATGCTGCACGACGTAACGCGCGAAAGGCACCGTAAGGTCGTAACGAAGTCCTTTTTCACAGATTTTCGACGCGCTGCGCACCTCCTCGTCCGACAGTCCGGCGGCGTAGTCGCCCGAATTGAGAATCTTGAACAGGAGCTTGTCGCCCTCGTCGCCGTACTTGCCCAGCAGGGTCGAGAGGTTCTCCATCGAGGGAGTTTCGAGCGGCGCGAACCCGTAGGCGCGGAACACCCGGCGGATCGTGTCGAAAATATACTGGCGGCGCATCATCTCCGCGGGGGAGAAGTCGCGCGTGCCCTTGGGAATCGAAGGTTTCTGCATGGCAAAAACAATTTTTAATTTTTCATTCTTAATTTTCAATTGATACAAAAAACTAATCCGCGATCAGTTTTTTGTACCTCACCCGGTGGGGCTGCGTGTCGCCGCCCTGGGCCTTCTTCCACGCCTCGTACTCCGAGTAGGAGCCTTCGTAGAAGACCACCTTCGAGTCGCCCTCGAACGAGAGGATGTGCGTGGCGATACGGTCGAGGAACCAGCGGTCGTGCGAAATGACCACGGCGCATCCGGCGAAATTTTCGAGACCTTCCTCCAGCGCCCGCAGCGTGTTGACGTCGATGTCGTTGGTCGGTTCGTCCAGCAGCAGCACGTTGCCCTCCTCCTTCAGGGCGAGGGCCAGGTGCAGGCGGTTGCGCTCGCCGCCCGAGAGCATGCCGCATTTCTTCTCCTGATCGGCGCCCGAGAAGTTGAAACGGGCGACATAGGCGCGGGCGTTGACCTGCCGGTTGCCCAGCGTCATCAGGTCCAGACCGCCCGAGATCACCTCGAAGACCGTCTTTTCGGGGTCGATCGACTTGTGCTGCTGGTCCACATAGGCCAGTTTCACCGTGGGACCCACGCGGAACGAGCCGCTCGTCGGAGTTTCGAGGCCCATGATCATGCGGAAGAGGGTGGTCTTGCCCGTGCCGTTCGCGCCGATCACGCCCACGATGCCCGCAGGGGGCAGCGAGAAATCCAGCCCCTCGTACAGCACGCGGTCGCCGAAGGCTTTCGAAACGTCGTGCGCCTCGATCACCACATCGCCCAGACGCGGACCGTTGGGGATGAAGATTTCGAGTTTCTCCTCTTTCTGTTTCGTATCCTCGTTCATCATCTTGTCGTAGGCCGACAGACGCGCCTTGGACTTGGCGTGGCGGCCCGAGGGCGACATGCGCACCCACTCCAGCTCGCGTTCGAGGGTCTTGCGGCGCTTCGACTCCTGCTTCTCCTCCATGGCCATGCGCGTGGTCTTCTGGTCGAGCCAGCCCGAGTAGTTGCCCTTCCACGGAATGCCCTCGCCGCGGTCGAGTTCGAGAATCCACCCGGCGACGTTGTCCAGAAAATAACGGTCGTGGGTCACGGCGATCACCGTACCCTTGTATTGCTGGAGATGCTGCTCGAGCCAGTCGATCGACTCGGCGTCGAGGTGGTTCGTAGGCTCGTCGAGCAACAGCACGTCGGGCTGCTGCAACAGCAGGCGGCACAGGGCCACGCGGCGGCGCTCACCGCCCGAGAGGTGTTTGACCGGCTCGTCGGGATCGGGGCACCGCAGGGCGTCCATCGCGCGCTCCAGCACGCTGTCCAGCTCCCAGCCGTTGCACTGGTCGATCTTCTCGTACAGCTCGCCCTGACGCTCGATCAGCCTGGCCATCGTGTCGTCGTCCATCGGCTCGCACAGCTTTTGGTTGATCTCCTCGTACTCCTTCAGCAACGCCACGGTCGTCGCGCAGCCCTCCTCGACGACCTCGCGGACCGTCTTCGAGTCGTCGAGCCTGGGTTCCTGTTCGAGGTAACCCACCGTATAGCCCGGCGAGAAGACCACTTCGCCGTCGAAGTTCTTGTCGATTCCGGCGATGATCTTCATCAGGGTCGACTTTCCCGAGCCGTTCAGGCCGATGATGCCGATTTTCGCGCCGTAGAAAAAGGA
>ERZ1106935.2155-NODE-2155-length-14347-cov-5.816611_pt1 | contig 14347 bp, 9 predicted proteins | sample MGYA00403666_ERZ1106935 | MGnify/ENA primary metagenome ERZ1106935 (study PRJEB35170, sample SAMEA104062452) | human gut metagenome | biome: human gut; feature: human-associated habitat; material: faeces | place: Denmark | collected 2012-11-20 ... | reverse complement strand
CACCACGCCGTCGATGATGTACTTCTGACAGAGTATGTACATGATAACGATGTACTCTGCCTCGGCGGATTTACAACAAACCGTAAACCGTACGCTGCTGTTTACGAGATCCTTCGTCAGGGTAAAACTGGTTTTGTAGGCTGGTCCGGTCCGGCAGGCGGAGACTGGGACTCCTTAATCGGTGAGGGTCGTGTAAGAGCTTACATCAACTGCTACACAGCAAACTCTGGTTATACAAACGTTGCACGTCGTTTCCGTGCTGCAATCGAGAAAGGTGAGCTTACATATGAGGACTACTCCCAGGACGTTCTTATGTTACAGCTTCACGCAGCTTCCCTTGGTCTTCCGTACCTCCCGGTAAGAATGATGCAGGGTTCCGGTCTTGTTAAATTCTGGGGTATCAGCGAAGAGAAGAGAAAAACAATGGAAGGCGTTGACAACTTAAAGTGCGTAGATATCGAGAACCCGTTTGAGCCGGGCGAGAAGCTTCTTGCTGTTCCGGTTCCGAAGCTTGACTGCGCGATCATCCATGTACAGCAGGCATCTCCGGATGGAACCTGCATCATCGAGGGTGATGAGTTCCACGATGTTGATATCGCAATCGCTGCAAAGCGTACGATCGTTACCTGCGAGGAAATCGTAAGTGATGAATATATCCGCCGTGATCCTACAAAGACAAGAATCTTCGGCGAGTGCGTAGACGCTGTCGTTCGTACTCCGTACGGTGCATGGCCGGCACAGTGCTATGGCTACTATGATGATGATGATAAGGGACTTAAGGAGTACGATAAGGCTTCCAAGTACCTTGACGCTGAAGATGCAAAGGCACAGCTCGCAAAGGCTGCTGCAAAGGCTGAGAAGGCTGCTGCTGCGAAACCGGAAGACGAGAAGCTTGCAAAGGCTGCAGAAGTTGCAAAACAGGCTGCAGAGGATGCTGCTAACGGCACAAAGATTCCGGAGACCTTCAAGGATTACCTCCAGAAATACGTATACGGCTGCAAGGATCAGGATGATCTTCTTAATGTCCTTGGCGGCGCTCGCCTCATGAACCTTAAGAATGAGCCGCATCTTGGCTATTCTACCAGACACTAATTGAGGGAGGGAAATTCAAAAATGGCTGATTATACAAAGTATACAAAGCAGGAAATGCAGGCTTATGCCATCGCAAAAAATATTAAAGAGAACCAGATCGTTATCGTTGGTACTGGTCTTCCGTTAATCGGTGCTTCCCTTGCGAAGCGTGTGGTTTGCCCGAGCTGCCACCCGATCGTAGAGAGCGGACTTATGGACTGCTCACCGGTAGAGGTACCGCGTTCCGTAGGTGATAACCGTTTCATGGCTCACTGTGCAGTACAGTGGCCGAACGTTCGTTTCGTAGGCTTCGAGGCGAATGAGTGGCTTCATGACGCTGACCGTATGATCGCTTTCATCGGCGGCGCTCAGATCGACCCGTATGGTAACGTAAACTCTACATGTATCTTCGGTAAAGGCGACTATGTTCAGCCGACAACACGTTTCACAGGTTCAGGCGGAGCTAACGGTATCGCTACATTCTGTAACACAATCATCATGATGCAGCACCAGAAGAGAAGATTCATGGAGCATGTTGACTACATCACAAGCTGTGGCTGGATGGACGGCCCTGGCGGACGTGAGAGAGCAGGTCTTCCGGGCAACCGTGGACCGCAGATGGTAGTTACAGATCTTGGTATCATGAAGTTCGACGAAGAGACCAAGAGAATGTACCTTGCTTACTACTATCCATTCTCCTCTCCGGAAATGGTTCAGGAGAACACAGGTTTCGAGATCGATACCACAAGAGCTCAGCTTATGGAAGGTCCGGATCCGGAGATCATCCGCGTAATTCGTGAAGAGATCGACCCAGGTCAGGCATTCATCAAAGTTCCGAAGGAAACAAAGTAATCGAAACTGATTTAAAGTGAAATCATAAATGCCGCGGTCAGCGGCTGGCAAAAACCGCTGACCGCAGCGATCGCGTATATAAGGAGGAAGAACATGGGTTACTATTCCATGCCGAAATATTTCCAGAACATGCCTACCGTTGGTAAGGCATTAGTTAATCCGAATGCGGAAAACGAGACAGAGATCAAAGAGATCGAGAAGCAGATCCACGACAAAGTTACTGAGATCCTTGCTGCCGGCATCACAACAGAAGAGAAGTTAAACGAGCGTGGCCAGTTATCCGCAATGCAGCGTATCAACGCTCTTGTAGATGAGGGAACATTCTGCCCGTTAAACAGCCTTTTCAACCCGAACGACAATAAGATGGGTTCCACAAACATCATCAACGGTCTCGGATGTGTAAACGGCAAATGGGTTTACATCATCGCTTCTGATAACAAGAAGATGGCTGGTACATGGGAACCGGGACAGGCAGAGAACCTGATCCGTTGCTCCGATGCTGCTAAGATGTTAAATCTTCCGTTAATCTACTTATTAAACTGCGCAGGCGTAGACTTCCCGTATCAGGATCAGGTTTACCCGAACAGACGCGGTGGCGGTACTCCGTTCTTCCGTAACGCAGAGTTAAACCAGTTAGGCATTCCGGTAATCGTAGGCATCTACGGTACAAACCCGGCCGGCGGCGGATACCACAGCATTTCCCCGACAATCCTGATCGCACACAGCCAGGCTAACATGGCAGTCGGCGGTGCTGGTATTCTTTCCGGTATGAACCCGAAGGGATATATCGACGAGGAGGCTGCTGAGCAGATCGTTGCTGCCCAGATCGAGAACAGCAAGAAGCACGTTCCGGCTCCGGGCTCCGTTCCGATCCACTATGACGAGACAGGATTCTTCCGTGAGGTTTACGAGAACGACTACGGCGTAATCGAGGGCATCAAGAAGTACGTTAGCTACCTTCCGGCATACAACCTCGAGTTCTTCCGTGTTGATGATCCGCAGAGACCGTGTCTTCCGGCAGAAGATCTTTACAGCATCATTCCGATGAACGGAAAACGTCCGTATGATATCTACGACGTAATCGGCCGTCTCTTCGATGGTTCTCAGTTATATGAGTACAAGAAGGGCTATGGTCCGGAGATGGTAACAGGTCTTGCAAAGGTTAACGGACTTTTAGTTGGTGTGATCGCGAATACTCAGGGCCTTCTTATGAACTATCCGGAGTACAAGCAGAACTCCGTTGGTATCGGCGGAAAGCTGTACCGTCAGGGTCTCATCAAGATGAACGAGTTCGTAACCTTATGTGCTCGTGACCGTATTCCGCTGATCTGGTTACAGGATACAACAGGTATCGATGTAGGCGACGAAGCAGAGAAGGCTGAATTACTTGGTTTAGGTCAGTCCCTGATCTACTCCATCGAGAACTCCAAGCTTCCGTCTCTCGAGATCACTCTTCGTAAAGCAAGCGCTGCTGCTCACTATGTACTTGGTGGACCGCAGGGTAACAATACAAACGTATACTCCCTTGGTACAGCTGCATGTGAGTACTATGTAATGCCGGGTGAAACCGCTGCAAACGCTATGTACTCCAGAAAGCTTGTTAAGGCAAGCAAGGCAGGAGAAGATCTTGCTCCGATCATCAAGAAGATGAACGATATGATCCAGCTGTATCATGAAAAGTCCCGTCCGGCATACTGCGCTAAGGTTGGTATGGTAGATGAGATCGTTGACATGACAGATATCCGTCCGTACATTCAGGCATTTACAGAGGCTGCTTACCAGAATCCGAAGTCTATCTGCCCGATGCACCAGATGGTAACACCGCGTGCAATTCGCGAGTGGAATGACGCTCACAAGGCTTGATTTTGACTGAAGGATAGAGTAAAATGATATGTATCCAGGCCGGGGGTGTCTTTCTCTGGCCTGGATATACTGGTATAACAAAGCCAGTTTCATTTTACATTTTCAGTATACCCGGAGGTTATTATGAGTGCAATTTACACCCTGGGAATTGACGTTGGATCCACGGCTTCCAAATGCATTATGCTTAAGGATGGCCAGGAGATCGTAGCGAAATCCCTGATCGATGTAGGTGCAGGTACCAGCGGCCCCCAGCGTGCGATCGACGCAGTGCTGGAAAACGCAGGCATGAAAAAAGAGGATATGGCTTTTACCCTGGCAACAGGTTATGGCCGTAATTCCTTAATGAATTTTGCAGACAAACAGATGAGTGAGTTATCCTGCCACGCAAGGGGAGCTTACTTCCTGTTCCCTGACGTTCATACCGTCATTGATATCGGCGGCCAGGACGTTAAGGTCCTTCATATTGATAACGGTGCAATGACCAATTTCCAGATGAACGATAAGTGCGCTGCAGGAACCGGAAGATTTCTGGATGTTATGGCAGGCGTTCTTGAGGTTAAGGTCCAGGATCTGGGACATCTTGATTCCCTGTCCAAGAAGAGAGTGGAGATCAGCTCCACATGTACCGTGTTTGCGGAGAGTGAGGTTATCAGCCAGCTGTCGATGGGAACCGATAAGTGCGATATTATCGCGGGTATCCACCGCTCCGTGGCTCACCGTGTCACTGGACTCGCCCATAGGATCGGAGTTGTTCCGGCACTCGTTATGACTGGCGGAGTTGCTCAGAACGAGGGTGTAGTCAAGGCTCTTCAGAATGAGCTTGGTTGTGAGATCCACAGATCTCCTCTGACACAGTATAACGGTGCGCTTGGTGCAGCTTTATATGCATATCAGGCAGCAAGCCGCCGCGCATAATCATTATTAGTTTATGCAGATCTTTGGCTGTAAATAACATAAGCAGCCATGTTTGATAAGAAATGGAGGATATTTATTATGGCAAAGCAGGTTAGCCCTGGTGTTCTTGCGCTGCGTAAAGTCGTAGATGACGTTCATAAAGACGCGCGCGAAGCCAAAAAGAGAGGCGAGTTAGTTGGTTGGTCTTCTTCCAAATTCCCGTGCGAGCTCGCAGCAGCATTTGATTTAAACGTTATGTCCCCGGAGAACCAGGCAGCTGGTATCGCAGCAAACCGTTATGGTGAGCTTATGTGTCAGGCAGCTGAGGATCTTGGTTACGACAACGATATCTGCGGATACGCACGTATCAGCCTTGCTTACGCAGCCGGTGTCCGTGTAGCGCGTAAGTTTGACCCGGAGACAGGTGAGTACATCATCGACCCGAGCACAGGTAAGCCGTTAAAGGACGCAGACGGAAACGTAGTGATCGATGAGGCAACAGGCAAGCCGAAAAAAGATCCGAAGACTCAGACTCCGTATCTTGAGCTTGTAAACCTTCTTGAGCTTGAAAAGCTTCCGGATGGACCAGATAAAGAACGCCGTATTGCAGCGATTTCCCCGATCCGTCAGATGCAGATCCCGCAGCCGGATTTCGTTCTTTGCTGCAACAACATCTGTAACTGTATGACAAAGTGGTATGAGAACATCGCTCGTATGTGCAACATTCCGCTTATCATGATCGATATCCCGTACAACAACACTGTAGAAGTTGCTGATCAGAATGTTCGCTATGTTCGTGGACAGTTTGCTAAGGCAATCAAGCAGTTAGAGGAACTCACAGGCAAGAAGTTCGACGAGAAGAAGTTCGAGCATGCATGTGAGAACGCAAACCGTACAGCAAAGGCATGGTTAAAAGTCTGTGATTACTTACAGTACAAACCGGCTCCGTACAGTGGTTTCGACCTGTTCAACCATATGGCTGACGTTGTAACCGCACGTGCAAGAGTTGAAGCTGCTGAGGCATTTGAGCAGTTAGCAAAAGACCTTGACGAGACGATCGCTAAGGGCGAGACAACAACTCCGTTCCCGGAGAAATACCGTGTAATGTTCGAGGGTATTCCGTGCTGGCCGAAGCTTCCGGCACTGTTCAAACCGTTAAAGGCTAACGGCGTCAACGTAACAGCAGTTGTATACGCACCGGCATTCGGTTTCGTATATAATGGTCTGGATGAGATGGCACGTGCTTACTATAAAGCACCGAACTCTGTATGTATCGAGCAGGGTGTTGCATGGCGTGAAGGCATCTGCCGCGACAACAAGGTAGATGGCGTTCTCGTTCACTACAACAGAAGCTGTAAGCCGTGGTCCGGTTACATGGCTGAGATGCAGCGCCGCTTCACAAAGGATCTTGGTATTCCGTGCGCAGGATTCGATGGTGACCAGGCTGACCCGCGTAACTTCAATGCCGCTCAGTACGAGACACGAGTACAGGGTCTTGTAGAGGCTATGGAAGCAAACATCCAGGCAAAGGAGGCTAAATAGACCATGAGTATCAACGCATTATTTGACGAATTTAAGGTAAAAGCTGCAACTCCGAAACAGCAGCTTGCTGAATATAAAGCACAGGGCAAGAAGGTTATTGGCGTTCTCCCGTACTACGCTCCGGAAGAGCTTGTATACGCTGCAGGCATGGTTCCGATGGGAATCTGGGGCTCCAACAACAAGACGATCAGCCGTGCAAAAGAGTATTGTGCAACCTTCTACTGCACGATCGCTCAGCTCGCACTTGAGATGCTCCTTGACGGAACTATGGATCAGTTAGACGGAATCATCACACCAACAATCTGTGATACATTACGTCCGATGAGCCAGAACTTCCGTGTTGCTATGGGCGACAAGATGAAAGTTATCTTCCTTGCTCATCCGCAGAACCGTTTCGAAGAGTTCGGACTTAAGTTCTGTGAGGAGGAGTACGCAAACGTTAAGGCTGACCTCGAGGAAGTATGTGGTCACGAGATCACCAACGATGCGATCCTTGACGCAATCAAGGTTTACAACAAGAGCCGTGCAGCCCGCCGTGAGTTCGTAAAACTCGCTAACGAGCACTGCGACGTTGTAACTCCTACAAAGCGTTCTGCAGTATTAAAGGCATTCTTCTTCATGGAGAAACCGGAATACACTGCAAAACTTGAAGAGTTAAACAAAGAGCTCGCAGCTCTTCCGGTATGTGACTGGAAGGGAACAAAGGTTGTTACATCCGGTATCATCGTAGACAACCCGAAGCTTCTTGAAATCTTCGAGAACAACAACATCGCGATCGCAGCTGATGATGTTGCTCATGAGAGCCGTTCCTTCCGTACAGACGTTCCGGAGGACGAGCAGGATGCTCTTAGAGCTCTTGCAAAACAGTTTGCAAACATGGATTACGATATCCTTCTTTATGATCCGCAGTCTTCCAAGAACCGCCGTGGCGAGTTCGTAGCTGACATGGTTAAGAAGAGCGGCGCTCAGGGGCTTGTACTCTTCATGCAGCAGTTCTGCGATCCGGAGGAGATGGAGTATCCGTACCTCAAGAAAGCTCTCGACAACGCAGGTATCCCGCACATCAAGCTTGGTGTTGACCAGCAGATGAGAGACTTCGGACAGGCTGCAACTGCTATCGAGGCATTTGCAGATGTTCTTGAGATGAGAAAGTAAATAAACGTTGAATTGCACTGACCGGGTGATAGAATTGTGTTGAAAGCTTGCTTTCATAAGCAATTCTATTGCCGGGGCAGTATAAGGACGAAGTCCGAAGCTTTTTGGGCGCCGTAAGGCGGACAAGAAGATGCAATTCGCAGCGATATATAGGGGCAGGCGTTCCTGCTTCTCAGTGTTCACGCGGAGTCAGGCGAAGATCCGCCGTACCGAACATGATTTCCTTTCGGGGAGATCGTGGAGGTGCGGCGGTTTTTTTATTATACAAAAGTTATGGTTTCTTTCGGGAAAATATGTTAGAATAGACTGAAAAGAGCGACGAAACAGAATGGGATTACAGGAAAAGGGTTATCGATAGAAATTCAATCGGATCGGAATCAAAAGGGGGATTTCGGGGAGTGAAGGGAAAGAGAAACGTATGGGCGGTGTTCCTTGGAATTGCAGTTGCAGCGATGAGTGCGGCGGGCTGTGGCGCAGGGGAGAGCAGCGGACAGGGACCGGAGAAGGTGAGTGAGGAGAAGAGGCTTACGGTGTATACTTCCCACAAGCAGGAGGTCTATGCGCCGATCATAAAGGAGTTTGAGGAGCGGACCGGAATCTGGGTAGAAGTGGTTCCCGGGGGAACGACGGAGCTTCTGGAGCGGATCCGGGAAGAGGGGGAAAAGGGATCCTGTGACGTGATGTTCGGCGGAGGTGTGGAGAGCTATGAGGTCTTTAAGGACTGCTTCGTGTCATACGAGAGTACCCAGAGCGATCATATCGAGAGTATATACCGGACTGAGGATCATGTCTGGACTCCGTTTACGGAGCTTCCCATTGTTCTGATCTACAACAATAAGCTGGTGGACGCGGCTTCCGCCCCGCGGGGATTTGAGGATCTGTTTGACGGGAACTGGGACGGAAAGGTGTCCTTTGCGGATCCGGGAAGATCCGGCAGCAGCTGCACGATGCTGGAGACGATGATCCAGGTCCTGCCGATGCGTGAAAACGAGGTTCTGGAACAGTTTGCCAGAGTGCTCGGCCGCCGGATGGCGGCGGGGTCAGGCGCCGTGCTCGATGAGGTGTCAGAGGGAACATATCTGGTTGGTCTGACTTTAGAGGAAACTGCGAAAAAGTATATCGACCGCGGCGCGGCGATCTCGATCGTCTATCCGCGGGAGGGAACCAGCGCGGTGGCAGACGGATGCGCGGTGATCAAGGGTGCGGAGCATGAAGAAAACGCGAAGCTTTTTGTGGATTTTATCGTGAGTCCTGATGTCCAGAGACTGGCTGTCGAGAAGCTTTACAGACGGACGGTCCGCGATGATATTACCCCGGATCAGAAGGAAGAGGGCTCGATCATGGACTTCGATCTTGGATGGGCAGTAAAAAACCAGAAATCCATTTTGGAAAGATGGGCGGCGCTCATGGCAGGAAACGGAGGTGGATCATGAAGAACTTTATCCAGAGATCTTTCCGGCGTGAGCTTCTTGTGAGTTTTCTCGCGGTGTCTGTTCTTCCGCTGATCGTGTGCTGTGTGTTTCTGATCCAGATGTTTAAGGTGAAGGTCGGAAGAGATTTTGAGAAAAAGGATATGGAGCTTGCCGGTGCGGTAGAGCAGCAGCTGATGACGCTGTTTGACGCTTACCATGACGCGGCGGAGGAACTGTGTACGGATCCGCTGGTCGCCGAGGCGCTGAAAAAAGAAAGCTTTGGAAAGAAGAATGAAGTGTATCGCAGTCTGTACGGGGTGACCGCTGCATGTCGTGAGATGGCGGGATTTCATCTCTACAATGCGGGCGGATCCTGCCTGTACTCTACAGGAAACCGTACCTACGGACAGACGCTGCCGGTATACTGGGGGATCCTGAGAGAGGCTCATGCCCACCCGAATGATCTGATCATCCGGAGTGATCTGGAGATTGGCGGTGATGAGGTCCTGCGGTTTGCCAGAGAGGTGACCGGAAATACGGAGGAGTGTTCCGGATATTTTGTGGCCACAATGACGGCGGAGCATTTCGCGAAGGCACTCTCCGGTACATACAGCGGTCAGGACGGAATCTGTATCCTCAATGGATTTCTGGAGACTGTGTACAGCGTAGGCACAGCATCGGGGGAGACGGTCGGAGATGTTCTGAGAAACCGTTTTTTACAGGGGGAATCTCTGACGGAGATTTGGAACAACAACAGTATTTACGTCTCAAAGTTAGGGGATACAGGGCTTTACAGCGTTCTGATCCGTCCCCATGTTTTTACAAGTGATACCACGAGATCCATGTATACAGTTCTTCTTTTCATGGCCGCGGGAAGCTTTCTTTTAAGTGTTGGTGTCGCGATCGGGATCAGCTCCTTTCTTTCCAAGCCGATCCATGTACTTCATGATGCCATGGATGAGGTTCAGGAGGGAAATCTGGATACCCATGTGGACATGGAACGTCAGGACGAGTTTGGGGAGCTGGCGGAAAATTTTAATATCATGACAAAGAGGATCTCCTCCTACATGGAGGAGCGGGTTCGGCGCGAAAAGGAGCTGAACGAGACCCAGATCGCCATGATGCAGTCCCAGCTAAATCCGCATTTTCTCTACAATACCCTTGATACGATGAAGTGGGTGGCGAAGGCGAACCATATTCCGGAGATCGCGACGCTGGCGGCAAAGCTTGCGAAGATATTAAGGACCAGTATTTCAAGCGCCCAGTTTATCACGCTGCAGGAAGAGATGACACTGGTGGAAAGCTATGCAAAGATCCAGAAGATCCGGTTTAACGGAAAGTTTGATTTCTGCTATGAGATCGCTCCTGAGACGGAGGAGATCCTGGTTCCAAAGCTCATCGTTCAGCCCATTGTGGAAAATGCGGTGATCCATGGGCTGGCGGATGCGGATGAGGGGCATATTTTTGTCAGGGCATATCTGGAAAGGAAGGAGCTTGTGATCGAGGTTTCAGATGACGGATGCGGGATCAGCGATGAAGTGATCCGACGGCTCGGAAACCGGGACAAGGAACAGAAGAATGGCCACATCGGCTTTTACAATGTGGATACGATCATCCGGCTTCATTATGGAAAAGACTACGGTCTCAGGGCAGAGCGGCTGGCTGCAGGCGGAACAAAGGTAACGATAAGAATACCGGTGAATGGCTCCGGACAGCCTGCGTCCAGTATGGAAAACAGATCCTGATGACCGATGGGGAATGGAAAAAGGGAAGGGGGGAGCTGTTATGATCAAGGTGATTGTTGTAGATGACGAGCGGTTCGTCCGGATGGGAATTGTCGGTGAGACGGACTGGGCCTCGCTGGGTTGCGAGGTTGTCGGTGAGGCGGAAAACGGGTTAGACGCGCTGGAACTGGTCCATGAAAAGAATCCGGACCTGATGATCTGCGATATCCGGATGCCTAAGATGAACGGTCTTGAGATGTTAAAGAAGCTTCGGGAAGAGAAAAATCCGGTACAGGTGATCTTTCTGACCGCGTACAGCGAGTTTTCCTACGCCAGAGAGGCGTTGAAGCTTTATGCATTTGATTATCTGTTAAAGCCTTTCGAGGACGGAGAGCTGGAGAGCGCGATCCTTAGGGCGAAAGAGCGGATCGAGACAGATCGGGGGAAGCAAAGAGATACCGGTCTGAGCAGATCTGTCCCGGATAAGGTACCGGTAAAGGAGCAATATCCGGGAGCTTTGGAAGGTGACGGACCGGAGATCAATGCCGCAGTGATCCGGCTCTGCCTGCCATTCGATGAGAATACCGCGGGCCTTACCGGATACGTCCGGGACGCGGTGCTTTATATGGCATCTCATTACGGGGAAAGTACGATCAATGTGGCGAAGATCGCAGGTGCGGTGGGGATCAGCGAAGGCCACCTGAGCCACTGTTTCAAGAAAGAGACGGGATATACGGTGATGGGGTGGCTCACACGGTACCGGATGAAAAAGGCAGTGGAATTGCTTTCGGACCACCGGAACAAGGTGTATGAAGTGGCAGAAAAAGTCGGATATAAAGATATTGCGTATTTTTCTAACACATTTAAAAAAATTGCGGGTGTTGCTCCATCGGAGATACAGGAAAAATAATCTGGATCCTGAAAAAACAAGCCGTTGGAGGCCATCAATGGAAAAAGGTAAGAATTAAAATTAAAATATAGGAGGAATCAGTATGAATGTAAAGATGTTTGGGGAGATCTGCGATGCGTTTGGACCGAGCGGATTTGAGGAGGATGTAATCCGCACGGTTGCGAAGTACTGCAAAGGTCTGGAGCTGGAAAATGACGCGATGAATAACCTTTATGCGCGTATGGCCGGTGAGGATCCGGAGAAACCGGTTGTGATGCTGGATGCCCATACAGATGAATGTGGATTTATGGTACAGAGTATCAGAGAAAACGGAAGTCTGGAGATCCTCATGCTCGGTGGAGTGATCCTCACAAACCTTCCGGCGCACACAGTGATGATTCGGACCAGAAGCGGGAAACTTGTACGGGGAATTATTTCTTCCAAGCCGATCCATTTTATGAATGAGGCAGAGCGGGCCTCCCAGTCGTTGAGTATTGAGACGCTGAGCGTGGATGTCGGCGCAGTGAGCAGGAAAGAAGTGACAGAAGTATTCGGTATTTCCATTGGAGATCCGGCAGTCCCGGAAGTTTCATTTTCCTACGATGAGGAACGTGATCTCTGCTTTGGAAAAGCGTTTGATAACCGTGCAGGCTGTGCATGCATTATTGACACAATGACCCGTCTGTGCGGGGAGAAGGATCAGCTGGCGGTACGGGTGACCGGAGCGTTTGCGGCTCAGGAGGAAGTTGGAACAAGAGGTGCCACAGTCACATCCCAGATTGTCCGTCCGGACCTGGCGATTGTCTTTGAGGGCTCCCCGTCGGATGATTTCTATTTCAGTGCAGCCCAGACTCAGGGGCACATGCGGGGCGGTGTCCAGATCCGCAGGATGGATAAGAGCTATATTTCAAATCCGGTGTTTATCGAGTACGCGGAAGAGCTTGCGAAGAAATTCGGAATTCCATTTCAGGAGACAGTCCGCCGTGGCGGAAGCACGAACGCGGGAAAGATCAGCCTGACAGCAAAGGCGGTTCCGGTTCTGGTTCTCGGCGTCCCGAGCCGGTATGTTCATACCCATTATAATTTCTGTGCGAAATCTGATCTGGAAGCGGCAGCAGATCTTGCTGTGGAAGTGATCCGGGGACTTGACGCGGAAAAGATCCGCCATATCTGCAGACAGGATATTTTAAAATAAGAAGATCCCAGGGACCCGAAAGCGGCAGTGTCCCTCAGGCAGGTGAAGACAGAACAACAGAAAAAAGCGTTCGGATCCATAGAGATGGATTCCGGACGCTTTTTTCGTAAAAAGTGCGCCCGGCGGCGCACGTTTCTAGCGGGTGCAAGTCCCGAATCCGCCCGGTAGTGGGAAGGATATAGCCGAAGGTAAGGGTGTCCATCGCGAGGTGGAATCTGAAGGAAGCCGGATGTGGGAACAGACTAACCACGGGCAAATCTCCGGTCTGACGAACAGAAATTACATAGAAGGCCATGCATGAGGGTAAGACTGCTTTACAAGCCGAAGCCCGATAACTACACGGAATCATGTATGGTAAATGTAACGGATGGATGGAGAGAAAGAAACGTGTGGTACCCGGGGAGGTCTGTGCGGAATGCCTTGAAAGAGGTAACCATTGCATAAAGCAATGCTGAACGCACAGAAGTCAGCAGAGGTCATAGTAGCCGAGAGGTGAAGGACCGAATCAGTAGGAGTCTTGAGTATGACCGAGAAAGGAGGAATGACCGTCTATGGCAGAAAACGTTGAAAACAATGGCTGTTCGCAAAGAGATAATGCGGAACATGAAGGGTATGCGAAAGCGTCTAGGTCATTCAATCGGATATGGAAAGAAAGAGACAGTGCACAGCCGAGACTTTTGGAAGCGATACTGTATAAAGACAACTTTAACAGAGCGTATAAGAGAGTTAAGGCAAACAAGGGAGCGCCGGGAATTGATGGCATGACCATTGAAGAGGCTCTTCCATATCTAAAGGAACATCAACAAGAGTTAACCGACCGCATTTATTGTGGAAAGTATACTCCGTCTCCAGTAAGACGAGTTGAGATTCCCAAACCAGATGGTGGTGTGCGAAAGCTTGGCATACCAACAGTGATAGACCGTACACTTCAACAGGCAATAACCCAACAGTTAGTGCCAATCTATGAACTGCTGTTTGCAGAGGGTAGCTATGGCTATCGTCCGAACAGAAGTGCAAAAGATGCAATACTTAAGGTCAAAGAGTATGCAGAACAAGGCTATACATTTGCTGTAGTTCTTGATTTATCAAAATACTTCGATACTCTAAATCACGAAATCCTCATTAACATTCTTCGTAAGAATGTCAAGGATGAAAGAGTAGTGCAACTGATAAAGCGCTATCTGAAAAGCGGTGTAATGGAAAATGGAGTGGTCATCAACACAGAGGAAGGCTCACCACAAGGTGGAAATCTATCACCATTGCTTGCAAATGTCTATCTCAATGAGTTTGACCAGGAATTCCTGAAAAGAGGTGTTCCATGCATAAGATATGCAGATGACATCGTGCTTCTTGCAAAGAGCAAGCGAGCATCAGAGAGACTCTTGGAAAGCAGTACAAAATATCTTGAGGAGAGGCTGAAACTTACAGTCAACCGAGAAAAGAGCCGTACTGTCAGCGTGTTTGCAATCCGAAATTTTAAATTCCTTGGCTTTGCATTGGGAAGGAATGGAAAAGGCATTTATGTCCGAGTTCATCCGAAGTCATGGAAGAAGTTTAAGTCTAGACTGAAGGAGCTATCTTCCCGTAAGCGATGTCAGTCAATCAAGCCAAGCCTTGAGAAAATCAAGGTGTATGCGAGGGGATGGCTTAACTACTACGGAATTGCAAGTATGAAGAACAACATAGATGACATTAACGGATGGCTCTATCACAGAATACGTATGTGTATATGGAAACAGTGGAAGAAACC
>ERZ1106935.2152-NODE-2152-length-14377-cov-3.079458_pt1 | contig 14377 bp, 13 predicted proteins | sample MGYA00403666_ERZ1106935 | MGnify/ENA primary metagenome ERZ1106935 (study PRJEB35170, sample SAMEA104062452) | human gut metagenome | biome: human gut; feature: human-associated habitat; material: faeces | place: Denmark | collected 2012-11-20 ... | reverse complement strand
CTCGCGATGGGCTGAAAGCAGGATGTATTTTCCTTTCTCAAGTCCAAGACGTTGGTGAACATCTGACGCCTCAATCTCAGCTAAATTCTCATGAAGTACTTCCGCCATCGGTGAACCGGTAACATAGGTACGCTCACGAGGAAGCCCACACTCTGCAAGATAACGACGAGCGTGCTCGGAATAAGCCATATTGACATCAGAAATGATATCTACGATACGGCGATTTGTCTCTTCGGGAAGACATTCATCCTTGCAACGGTTACCTGCTTCCATATGGAAAATTGGAATATGTAAACGCTTGGCACCTATTACACTCAAACAAGAGTTAGTGTCACCAAGTACCAAGACAGCGTCGGGCTTAGTTTGATTAAACAGTTTGTAGCTGCAATTGATAATATTACCGCAGGTGGCACCAAGATCGTCGCCAACAGCATCCATGTAGACTTCGGGATCTTTCAGTTTGAGATCCTTAAAAAAAATGCCATTGAGGTTGTAATCGTAGTTCTGTCCGGTGTGAGCCAAAACTACATCAAAGTACTTGCGGCACTTGTTGATAACAGCGGCAAGACGGATAATCTCAGGACGAGTACCAACAACTATGATAAGTTTCAATTTACCATTCTCCTGCCACTTTATATCGCTATAATCAAATTTAGGAAATTTGTTCTCCATTATGTTATTTCTTTTCAACTGGATCAAAGTAGGTGTCTGCGCGATCGGGATTAAAAACTTCATTGCAGTACATTACGGTCACCAAGTCTTCGGTTTCACTTAAGTTTATAATATTGTGGGTGTATCCAGGAAGCATATGAACTGCCTGAATCCTATTACCACTCACTTCATAGTTCCATATTTCGTCTGTCCCTTCCTTACGGAGTTGAATAAGTCCATGCCCTGCTACAACAATAAAAGTTTCCCACTTGCTGTGATGCCAATGTTCACCTTTGACGATTCCCGGTTTGCTGATATTGATGCTGACCTGACCGTTGTTAAGGGTATGGATAAGTTCAGTAAAGGAACCCCGCTGATCTACATTCATCTTAAGATCAATAATAACTTTCTCTTTTGGAAGGTAACTAAGATAGGTAGTCATAAGTTTGTATTCAAGGCTACCTTGCGGTAAAGCCAATGCAGTCTGGGCCTTGCCTCCTGCCGGACTGACAGATGCCGCACACTCACTAATAATGTCTACAATCTCTCCGAGAGTCGTCTTGTGAGTAACAGGACAGTAACAATAGTGACCTTCGACAGCTGGAATAACCTCAAGTCCCTCAAATTCACAACGATGTTCTTTACCTACGAGGGCGGAAATCATTTCATCAACAAGATCATCAATATAAAGAAGTTCCATTTCAACATTACGGTCATTAACCTGAATAGGGAGGTCGTTGGCAATATTGTTACAAAAAGTAGCGATAGCACTATTATAGTTAGGGCGACACCATTTGCCAAAAAGGTTCGGAAAGCGATAGATAAGCATCCTTGCTCCCACTTCATGACCATACTGAAAGAAAAGTTCTTCACCAGCTTTCTTACTACGACCATACTCTGAGCCGCCAAAACGCCCAGTAAGAGAAGCCTGAACTGAGGATGAGAGCATTACAGGACAGGCATTCTTATGTGCTTTCAACGTATCAAGAAGAGTGGTGGCAAAGCCCAAATTGCCTTTCATAAACTCTTCCTGATTCTGTGGACGATTGACACCTGCGAGATTGAAAACGAAATCAGCCTCTGCGCAGTAGTAGTCGAGCTCTTCCTTAGTGTCTCCGAGATCGTACTCAAAAACATTATCTACCTGTACATCTTTATACAAGCTAGCCTTACCTTCCTTTATGTTATTAAGTTGGGAGCAAAGGTTTCGTCCCACAAAACCTTTAGCCCCTGTTACCAATATCTTCATAAATCTTTGGTATTTTCTTACTGAACAAAGTTACCTTCACCAGAGAGTTCCTTTTGGATATACTCAAGAGCAGCTATTTTTGTCTTAGTCTCCTCAACTGTAAGTATACGTGTATTGTTTGAGTTGAACTCAGAGATGATGTTACGTTCTATCTCTCCTTCTTTGAAGAACTTATCATAATTCAAACCACGATTGTCAGCCGGTACACGGTAGAAATCACCCATATCCTCTGCCTTAGCACATTCCTCATTTGTCAAAAGTGTTTCATACATCTTCTCACCATGACGAATACCAATTACTTTAATATCATCTTTCTTGCCACCGAAGAGTTCACATACAGCCTCAGCCTGAGTCTGAATAGTACAAGCAGGAGCCTTCTGTACGAGAATATCACCATTTTGACCATGTTCAAAAGCAAAAAGTACAAGATCAACAGCTTCTTCCAATGACATAATAAAACGCGTCATCTTAGGTTCAGTCAAAGTAATAGGATTACCATTACGTATTTGCTCTATCCAAAGTGGTATCACAGAACCACGAGAACACATTACATTGCCATAACGTGTACAACAAATCTTGGTCTTACCGGAATAACGGCTTTTTGCCACTGCTATTTTTTCCTCGATTGCTTTAGTAATACCCATCGCATTGATTGGGTACGCCGCTTTATCTGTTGACAAACAGATGACTGCACCAACTTCTGACTCAATAGCTGCAGTCAACACATTGTCAGTACCAATAACATTGGTCTTTACTGCCTCCATTGGGAAGAATTCACAAGACGGAACTTGCTTGAGGGCAGCTGCATGAAAAATATAATCTACTCCAGGCATTGCACTGCGACAAGACTGAAGATTGCGCACATCACCAATAAAAAACTTTATCTTGTGGGCGACATCAGGATATTTTGACTGATATTCATGACGCATATCGTCCTGCTTCTTCTCGTCGCGACTGAAGATACGAATCTCACCAATATCAGTACGAAGAAAACGATTTAATACCGCGTTACCGAACGAACCAGTTCCACCGGTAATCATAAGGGTTTTATCTGTAAAAATACTCATAGCCGTATATTTTTCATTTATTTAATCTTTTCCAAAAATATCTCGTGTATAAACCTTGTTTTTCACATTATCGAGACAAGTGTCATAGCGATTGGCAATAATTGCACGACTACTTTCCTTGAATTCCTCTAAGTTATTCACAACCCTGCTACCAAAGAACAATGTGCCATTTTCAAGCGTAGGCTCATAGATAATGACTTCTGCCCCCTTAGCCTTTATACGCTTCATGATTCCCTGAATAGCAGACTGGCGAAAATTATCAGAATTTGATTTCATCGTCAAACGGTACACACCAACAACCGGAGGTTGATTGGAAGAATCAGAATAATTGTATTCGTTATTTTCTAAATAACCATACCACCCCGCCATACGGAGTACTGCATCGGCTATATAATCCTTACGGGTCTTGTTTGACTCCACGATTGCGGACATCATATTCTGTGGTACATCCTGATAGTTGGCAAGGAGTTGCTTGGTATCTTTCGGCAGGCAGTAACCGCCATAGCCAAAGCTAGGATTGTTATAATGAGTACCAATACGAGGATCAAGGCAGACACCATTGATGATCTGCTGTGTGTTCAAACCTTTCATCTCAGCATAGGTGTCCAGTTCGTTGAAGTAGCTAACACGCAGAGCCAAATAGGTGTTAGCAAACAGTTTAACCGCCTCTGCCTCAGTGAATCCCATAAACAAAGTGTCGATATTCTCCTTGATAGCGCCTTCCTGCAGAAGTTCTGCAAAAGTGTGTGCCGCCTTTACCAAACGAGCATTCTCCACATCGGTGCCAACGATAATGCGGCTCGGATACAAATTGTCATACAGAGCCTTGCTCTCACGCAAAAACTCTGGGCTGAAGATAATATTGTCACAGTGATATTTTTCGCGGACACTTGCTGTGAAGCCAACAGGAATCGTGGACTTTATCACCATAATTGCTTCCGGGTTATACTCAATTACCAGTTTAATCACGGCTTCTACTGCGCTGGTATCAAAAAAGTTCTTCTTTGAATCGTAGTTTGTAGGTGCAGCAATTACCACAAAATCGGCGTCACTATATGCTTCCTTTGCGTCAAGCGTTGCAGTTAAATCAAGTTCCTTTTCTGCGAGATATTTTTCAATATAGTCATCCTGAATCGGAGACTTCTTGTTGTTAATCAATTCAACTTTCTCCGGAATGATATCTACAGCAGTTACCTTGTGGTGCTGACTGAGAAGTGTAGCAATGGAAAGACCAACATAACCAGTTCCTGCAACAGCAATCTTTAAATCTTTAAAATCTCTCATTTTTCTAACCCTCTAATTTCTATTATTTATAAAACTCTGCGTACCACTCAGCGAAATTTCGCAGACCAGTCCGCAAACTGGTAGACGGCTTATATCCAAAGTCACGTTCCAGTGCGCTAGTATCTGCATAGGTCACAGGTACATCACCAGGCTGCATCGGAACCAGTTCCTTGTGTGCCTCGAAGTCATAATCTTCCGGCAGAACCTTTGCACGAACCAGTTCCTCACTCAAGATTTGCACGAAGTCCAGCAGGTTCTCAGGGTTCTGATTGCCAATGTTGTAAACTGCATACGGCGGAATCGGCAGACCATCCTCGCCATTCTTTTTGTCCGGTGCCTTCTTCATCACACGTACAACGCCCTCAACAATGTCATCCACATAAGTAAAGTCTCGCTTGCAGTTGCCGTAGTTGAAGATCTTGATTGTCTCGCCTTTGACCAGCTTATTGGTAAATCCGAAGTAAGCCATATCCGGGCGGCCAGCAGGGCCATAGACCGTAAAGAAACGCAGGCCAGTGGAAGGAATGTTGTACAATTTAGAATAGGCATGAGCCATCAGTTCGTTAGATTTCTTAGTGGCCGCATAGAGGGAAACTGGGTTATCCACCTTATCATCTGTGCTGTACGGAACCTTTTTGTTTGAACCATAAACACTGGAAGAAGAAGCATATACCAGATGCTCCACTCCTGTCTGACCGTCATCATAAGAATGACGGCAAGCTTCGAGGATATTAAAAAAGCCGACCAAGTTAGATTCCACATAGGCATCCGGGTTGGTGATGGAATAGCGCACACCAGCCTGTGCCGCAAGGTTCACCACTACAGCCGGTTTATACTTTTCAAACAGATCTGTAATTAATTCCTTATCAGCGATGTTGCCTTTTACAAAAGTAAATGTGGGATACTTGGCCAGCTCATTTAAACGGAATTCTTTCAGCGCTACATCATAGTAGGCATTCATGTTGTCGATGCCGATGACCGTAACAGAAGGAGCTTCCTGATAGATTCGTTTCACAAGGTTAGAACCGATGAAGCCGGCCGCGCCTCTGACTAAAATCGTTTTATTATCTAAAGTAACTATGCTCATATGTATTCCTCCATTTTTGTTGATTTCCTAATCTATGTACACACCCTTTTGGATGTTGCTTTTTATTAATTGTGGCTTGTTAAAACCACCACTGAATCTTTCATGTAGACCTGTCATAGGCTAAGACAGATATTTACTACAATAAAGTCCGCACACTATATGCTCGTTTGCATACAATGTGCGGACATTTTTTTATAATTAAATATTTTCAAAACTTCCGAAGTTTCTCATACCGATCCTTCCCTCTTCAGAACCATAATTACTGTTTTAAACAGTATTTTAATATCCAGGCCAAAATTCCAGTTACTGATATATTCTGTATCCAGTCTTACAACTTCTTCGAAGTCTGTAATGTCACTTCGTCCGCTTACCTGCCACATACCAGTGATTCCCGGTTTAATAGCGATTCGAGCCCTGTGATGTAATTCATATTGACGCAGTTCGTCCTGAAGGATCGGACGAGTACCCACAAGACTCATGCTCCCATTTAGTACATTCCAGAACTGTGGAAATTCATCAAGGGATGTTTTCCTGATAAATTCGCCTATTCCGGTTTTTCTGGTTCCGTCCGGCAAAATCTTGTTTCCAATCACACGAGGGTCGAAATCCAGTTTGAACATACGTCCGTCACTCATTTTGTTCTGAGCCATCAATTCTGCTTTTCGTTCTTCTGCATCCATATACATACTCCGGAATTTGTACATCTTAAATGGCTTTCCGTTTTTTCCAATCCTTGTCTGTGAGAAGAAAATCGGACCCGGAGAACTGATGTAGATAGCCGGTGCTATGAAAATAAAAATAACTCCTGTCAGGAAGCAGCCCACCAGTCCCCCCAGAATATCCAATACTCTTTTGGCAAGTGCCTGTCTGTCTGTGGCATAGTTCATGGTGGTTGTCAGAACTGTATATCCGCCAATTGCCTCCACAAATTGTTTCTGTCCGGGAGTACTTCTGACTTTTGCCAAGTTTACATGGACCGGCATTCCCATTTCCAGCAACTCTTCTATCAGTTCCTGAGGGTATGGATATGTTTCATCTACATTTACAAAGACCTCATCTACCCACTGCTGACAGATAAAGGATGATGCGTTATTTAAGTCTGCTACTACCGGGACTCCTGCAATTTCTTTCCCTGTCATATCTTTATCAATGAGTATCAGACCATTGATGTTGTAGCGGTTATAATTGTGTTCTTTTACATTTTGGATTACTTTTGATGCAAGGTCATAATTGGTTACAATGTAGAGAGAATGCTCTCCACCTTCTGCCATTTTATGCAGCAGATGTTTTTTCCATATTATTCTTATACAATAGGATAAAAGCACATAGAAAATTCCCATAAGATAAAGGATTATTCTTGAAAAGGTATGTCCGCCACTGACAGTAAACAGGTACAGACCACTTGCCAGTTCGATCAGGATCATCTGCCGGATAACAGAGCGCAACTCCTGATAACGTCCTCTTCTCAGAACTCCTTTATAAGATTCAAACAAAATGATCAGGAACAGATCCACCAATATGACAAATATCATCACATTGCGATAAATTCCCAGTGTAAACAGGTTCCTGACAGAACCGTTTCGAATCAGATACGCCAGTATTAAAGCCATAAATAAACACGCAAGATCAATTAATATGAAATCTTTGTGTTTATACCATCCTCTTGATTTTTTCCTATACATACGTTTTCCTAACCTCTCCTTCTTTTTTATTCAAAAAGGCATATTTACAGAATCGTTTTCCTGTAAATATGCCATCATTTTTTATTATTCTTTTCTTATAATTTCCAATCCCACCTTCATTTCTACTGTTCTTCCGAACATTTCTATTTCCAGATATGCTGTTCTCTTATGTCGGTCTATCCTGCGGATATTTCCTTCCATTGCCATCAGAGGACCTGCCAGGATCTGCACTCTGTCATTCTCGATAATGCCGGAAGACATCTCTACAAGCTGTTTGTCCGTGCCTATTTTCATAAGCAAATCTATTTCTTCCTGAACCAGTGGGACGATCTCATCGCCGGTTCCGATCAGCTTCGTCAGTCCGATGACTTTCCTGAGTCCATTTACCAGTTTTTCCGGATTTTCGGCAATTAAAAAGACATACCCGGGAAAGAGGATTCTTTCCTGAATATGCCATTCGCCCTGAAATCGTTTCTTCTGTTGGTAATATGGGATAAAGCAACGTTCTAAAACATTGCTACCTATTAACCGCTGACACTGACAGCGGATGTTTTCTTCGGTGCCTGTGCGCACCTGCATCACATACCACATTGGATATCTTACCTCCATATTTGGGGTATGCTTCGCCATTCTGCCTGTGTTTCAAGGCAGACTCATACTTCAAGATATGTATTATCCATATCTTCAAACGCGGCAAAGCGACGATTTAAAGACAAAAGATTTACGTCGTGTTTTATTATAACTACACCAATAAAAAAATGCAACATATTTCTACAAAAAAACAGCCGCCATCTCTGGCGACTGCGTTCTGATTCCGAATTATTGATTATTTCGCATCTGCGATTACCATGAAGAAATCTCCATCGTTTAAGTTAACAGTAAGAGTTTTGCCCTCTTTGTCAATATTAACCGGATCAATGACTACAAACTTCTTTGTGCCGTCTTTGCTGTAGACCCAAAGCTGAATACCTTCCATAGTGTCTGTAAGACTCGGAACATTAAGCTTTACTTCATATGTTCCGTCATCATTAGGCTTTGCTTCTTCTGGCTTCAGTACGTTGAATTCATAGACAAATGTAACAATCATTTTTCCTTCGAGTTTAGCAATGGCATCTTCAAGGTCTGCTTTGTCTGCTTCATCTACGGAAAGGGATTTCAATACTTTTATGAAATCTTCCATCTTCATTGTTCCATCATTGATTTTTTTAAAAGCATCTGCCAGATCTTTATATTTTGCCTGCAGATCAGGAAAGCCCTGTGTTTTCTCAAATTCCTTAACAACTTCATAAATTGAAGAATGTTCGGAATCCACAGTAATTTCGCTTGTTTTACTTGGCGCTACCGCGGCCAGATCACTCGTGTTGATTGGCGCTGCACCGACACCTACAGTAGCACATCCTACTCCAAGGGCAGCTGCTAAAGCAAGTGTCATAAATTTCTTCGCGATTTTCATAATGCACCTCTCCTTTTGGATTAATTTTTATATAGATAACCGTATAGAATGTCTGCACGGACTATCTCTGAATAATAACAGTGATAATTATTTATCACAGTACAGTGTATTCTGTATTCATCATACTATGACTAATACAATCAAATTTTCTCATAAAACATGGAAATAATCAAATCTGACAATGCATCTTCATCGATATGATACTCATCAAAGTTCTCCCCATGTGTTCCCTCACCCGGTACTGTCTCCGTATCAGTGATTCCATTCTGTGATGCAGCCAACAATTTGGCAAATATATCATTTCCCATATTTGTAACTGTATAGCTTTTAACACTGTCATAGAGACCTGTCACAAATCCGGCGTCCTCTCCTGCTTTTTCCTGAGCCTTCTGCACCAGTGCCTGAAGAAAGGTTTTCTGTCTCTCCTGACGGACTAGCGCACTCTGGGTTTTGTCAATGTCACGATATCTTACAAACTGTTCTGCAGTTTCCCCTGTAATATCCACAACAGCACCTTTTTTATATTCCGGATTCACATCTGCGAGACTGTCATCAGGGATTGTGAGCTGTATTCCACCTACGAAATCTGTGATCACTGAAATGCCATCCATGTTCATGGAACAATACCCCTGGATTGGAAGTCCGTCCAGCATATCGGAAACTGCTGTTTTCATCAGTTCACAGCTTTTCTCTTTCCCATCCCCGAAGGCATACTGTATATTCAGATGATCTGTTGTCTCTCCAAGGCTCTGACCATATGGATTAAATACTTCTATCCTGGTCATGGAATCTCGTGGAATAAACAGAACCTTTATCTTTTCTGTTGCACGATCCATGGATACCAGAAAAATTGCATCTGCCTGCCCGGCATCTGCCTGTGACTGATAAGTATCTACAGCTTCCCTTGTATCAATTCCCAGGAATAAATAATTGCTGAGATGATCGTTATATTTGTATGTCTCACCTTTATATTCCACGGTATCACTGTTTTGGTTCAAATCCGTCTGATTCCGGCTGTCACTGTTCTGACCACCGATTTTTGGCAATGCAGCATTTTTCTGGCTTAACAGATAATAACCGCCGCCAAGAATGGAAAGAACTATGATCAGGATAATAATCAAAAGCATACAGATCTTACGCTGTCTGATGGCTTTTCTTGTGGCTTTTTTCATTTTCATTCCTTCAATCTCTGTATTTCAGTTATCTCATCAGTTTTTGCTGATATAATTAAGCTCCTGCAATTTCTGTAATATTGCCTCTGCCATTGCCTGCTGAGCCTCATAGGTAGAAGACGGCTGTGCAGTCACATCTGCAAGACTGATATAGTGTTCTCCCCATTTCTGGCTGAGCACCTGATCCAGTGCTTCAGAGGTTACGCTTCCGTCCATAGGGCGTGTTCCTACTACAATAAACTGATCTTTATTCTGAAATGTATTTAAAATCTGTTCCTGCTGGTCTGCCAGTTCTGCAGGATCATGATTCCAGCCGCCATAATATCCCATGAAAATAACTGGAATACAATCCATATCATTTCTTGTAGTCTGTTCTTCTGTCAGATCACGTATTCCGGTCTCTGTTACATCCAGCTGAGCACCGTTTGCAGCCTGCTGATGTTTAGTAATATAGCTCTGAATAGTTTCATCACTTACACCAGCCATCTTCATCATGGAGAGAGTGCCGCCTCCCTGAAGCGTTTTATTGATCACTGTCATATTATAGCCATTATCGGTCAGAAGCTTCTGGAGTACTGTCATATAGGAATATGTATTAGATTCTTCCCCATTGATCAGATCATCTCCCCAGCACACAATACCTGAAGCAGCTGCCGTCGCATCTTTTGTATCTTCTGTCTTATCTGCATCTTCTGTGTCAGCTATATCCGTTTTTTCTGTGTCTTTTGTGTCTTCTGTGTTCTTTGATTTAATGTCTTCTGTATCTTCTGCTTCTTCGGAAGATATCTCCTCCAGCTCTTTTGCACGTTCTTTTACTGCTTCGTAATCTTCAATCCCACTCTGCTGGTCGTCCGCAATTTCTGACAGGTGTCTGGATTCCTTCTGTTCCGATTTATAACTGGTCACAAGAATAAAGCCCAGGAGAACTGCCAGCAGAATGCAGATAAAGCCCAGTAAGATATTCGTCTTTTTTGTTTTTTTCTTTCTTATTTTGCTCACTTTTCCAAATTCTCCTTTATCATTAATCATGGTTTCTGTCTTACTGCCAGATAACAACCCGTATTATTTAATCTGGGCTTCTTCGTCACTTCTGCGATAATACTCTCCATAATGCTTATAATAAGAAGAATAATATTTGTCATCACTGGTATCTATCTTGTTCATAACAGCTCCAAGAATACGGCATCCGCTTCTTTCCAACTGTTTAAATGCTTTCTGTGCATCCCGATACCTGACATTTCCCGGTTCGATCAGAAAGACTGCACCATCGCAGCATCTTCCGATCACTGCCGCATCAATTACTGTTCCGATAGGCGGTGTATCGATCAGGATATAATTATAATATTCTCTGATTTCCTTTAAGAATACTTTAAAGATATTCTCACTGAGAAGTCCTGACGGGTTCGGTGCACTTGGACCTCCGAATATGATATCCATATTCGGAAAGTTTGTAGAATAAATAACCTCCTGTAATCCCACCTGACCGCTCAGAAGCTGTGAGAGACCTTTCACTTCCTCTTCCACACCCAGTCGTCCGGCATATGCAGTCTTCCTGATATCCGCATCCAGAAGGAGAACCTTCTTGCCAATACTCCCAAGCTCCTGGGCAAGACTGAGTACTATATCACTCTTACCTTCGTTTGGATAACAGCTTGTAACCAGAATTGTCTTTATGCTCTGACCCGACAGCTGAATATTGGTACGCAGAGTTTTGATCGCCTCACTGTAAAAATAATCCAGATTTCTTTTATCTGTTAAATTGAGTTTCTTCATTGCTCAGATTCCTCCATCAGTTTAATGGTGCTTCTTATTCTTGTTCTTTGATTTCCTGTTCTTCGAATTTATAAAATCTCTTCTGTCAGGAACCTTGGCAAGAACAGAAACTCCCAGGTATTTCTCAATATCTTCCTCTGTCTTAATAGTATCATCCATTACAGCGTATACAACCACGATTGCCGCACATGCAAGGAAACCGAGTAAGAAGCCGAGTGCTGCATTCTTCTTTACGCTTGGAGAAGTTCTTACAGTAGCAATCTTACCAACTTCAATAATCTTTGGCGGAATAACTTCCATTTTATCGCCAATATAGGATGAAGAAACATTCGCAATCTCATCTACGATCTTCTTTGCCATTTTAGAATCTGTATTATTGACAGTAATCTCAAGGATACGGGTATCTGTAGGATTATTGATACTTACGCTTTCTTTCAGCTGTTCTGCAGTCATATCCAAATCCAAATCTGAAATCACCTGTTCCATCACAGGGGTGCTTGTGATCAGAACTGTATAATCACTGGTCAGGCTGGCACCTAACTGCAGATCCGCCAGTGATGTCAGTGTGGTTTCTTTCGAAAGTACAAGGATACTGGATGTGGAGCTGTAGATCGGTGTCATTAAAAACTGCGTATATGCTGCTGCAATACAACCTCCGACAAGAGCAACCATCAGTACCAGAAGGATTTTTTTCTTGAGCGCATAAAATATTTCCAGTAAGTCGATTTCGACTTCATCATCATTTGCATCGGGTCTCTGTGCTTTGCTGCTCTCAAAGTTACTGTTCAAATTGTCTAACATCTGATAATTTCCTTTTCCCTTTTTTCTTTATAGTTTTGTACATTACTGTTCACAGGTAATATTCTGTCTTATGTATTTCTGAAAGTAAACAGCAAAATTGACATAAACCGATTTTATTGTATATCAGCCAATAAAAAAAGTCAATCTGTAGCCTCATGTTTTTGTTTCTGTTTCAGAATTTCTGCAGGATTATGAATAAACAGTTCATCTGCATAGTCCTGCCCGAATTTCGCTGAAACCATACGATATGCCTCTCCAATCCTGCTGCTCCTCTTTGCACTGTTGTGACAGTCTGATCCGACGAAATGAAGGAGTCCGTCTTTCATGATTTTATTACAGTACCGTTTAGTAAAAAATCCGTCTTTTCCTGTGATGCTGTCTGCATTGATCTGCATATAGACGCCCATATCTGCCAGTTCTTCCACAAAATCCAGACTGTTGCGTGTGGCTTCGTAACGTTCTATATGTGCCATGATCGGCTTATATCCTCCGGAGAGCAATGCACTGAGACGTTCCCGTATATAGCTTTCTTCCGAGTTATGGGAAAATTCTGTAAGAACATACCGTGAACCGGCCATTGTCATTACTTTCTGTTCTCTGAGCATGGGAAGCATCTCCATATTGGCGTGAAACTCACATCCCAGATACACATGGAGATCCGGGCTGATCTCTGATGCCGCTTTCTCCACCAGTCTGAACTGCTCTCTGACTTTCTCCGCAGGTGTTTCAAACATCTGAAAGCGGAAATGGGGAGTTGCAATAACCGTCCGCACGCCCTGTTCATATTCCATCCGGAGTAATTTTGCGGTTTCTCTTATATCTGTGGCTCCATCGTCTACACCGGGTACAATATGACAGTGTATATCATAAATTCCTTTTATGGACATCCTATCATTCCTTTCTGACTGTCTGCAGCATTTCTGATGCTCCTGTAACTGCTGACCACATCGTAATCTAAAAAAAACAATCAACCGGCTCTGTATGATCATCCTCATACAAAGCCGGTTGCTGAATATTTATGAGTATTCTCTTAATTATTCTTCTGTAGCTTCTTCAGCCGGTGCCTCAAGAGCTTTCATGCTCAGGCTGATTTTCTTATCTTCGCCGTTGAAGTCAACAACCTTAGCTTCGATCTCCTGTCCGATTGACAGTACGTCTGCAGGTTTGGCAACGTGCTCTCTGGAAATCTGGGATACGTGAAGAAGTGCATCTACACCAGGTGCAAGCTCTACGAATGCACCGAAGTCTGTCATACGTGCAACTTTACCTTTAACTACGTTTCCTACAGCGAAGTCCTCAGCTGCTGTGAGCCATGGATTTGCTTCCGGGAATTTAAGGGAAAGTGCGATCTTCTCTCCATTGATTTCTTTGATAAGAACTTTGACTTTATCGCCAACAGTGAATACTTTCTTCGGGTTCTCTACTCTGCCCCAAGACATTTCGGAGATGTGAAGAAGTCCGTCTGCTCCGCCCAGATCGATGAATGCACCGAAATCTGTAACGTTCTTAACTGTTCCTTCAACTGTGTCGCCAACATGGATCTTCTCCATTAATTCTTTCTGTTTCTCTGCTTTCTCAGCGAGAAGAAGCTGCTTACGGTTACCGATGATGCGGCGTCTTCTCGGATTGAATTCTGTGATAACGAATTCGATCTCCTGATCTGCATATTTGGAAAGGTCTTTCTCGTATGTGTCGGAAACGAGGCTTGCAGGAATGAATACTCTTGCTTCGTCTACGTTTACACAGAGTCCGCCGTCAAGTACCTGAGTTACAGGAGCTTTTAATACTTCCTGATTCTCAAATGCTTCTTCAAGACGTTTGTTGCCTTTCTCTGCTGCCAGTCTCTTGTAAGTAAGAGTAACCTGACCTTCTCCATCGTTTACTTTGAGAACTTTTGCTTCCATTGTGTCTCCAACGTGAACAGCATCTGTGAGTACAAGGCTTGCATCGTTAGAGTATTCGTTCTTTGTGATAATACCGTCTGCTTTATAACCGATATTCAGAATAATCTCATCTTCTTTTACATCGATGACAGTACCCTGTACAATCTCTCCATTTCTGATAGTCTTTACGGAATCTTCCAGCATTTGTTCAAAACTTAATTCTGACATGTTCTTGAACCTCCTCAATAATTTTCTTTGGGGTGGAAGCCCCTGCT
>ERZ1106935.2130-NODE-2130-length-14521-cov-3.270289_pt1 | contig 14521 bp, 13 predicted proteins | sample MGYA00403666_ERZ1106935 | MGnify/ENA primary metagenome ERZ1106935 (study PRJEB35170, sample SAMEA104062452) | human gut metagenome | biome: human gut; feature: human-associated habitat; material: faeces | place: Denmark | collected 2012-11-20 ... | reverse complement strand
ATCGAACTCATCCAGGCGGCTGTTCGCCGTCCGCACCGGTTTTGAAGACCGGGAGGCACACCAGCACCTATCTGCTCCCATATTTCCTTTGAAGCTGACCACCGCCGAAGCGGAGCAACGCTCCGGCGGTATGTCAGTCATGAAATTCAGTATTCAAGCGACGGCAGTCACCCTCTCGAACCGTGATCTGCCGTCGGTCGCAGGCTTCTAAAAACAGCAAAGCGTATTTCCGGGTGGTGTCGAAAGCGTCCCGGACCTCTGCCAGCGTGACAGCGCCGTGGTCAGCACACAGCGTCCGCAAGATATCCAGCCCCTTTTGGAACACCTCCCGGTGCCAGCACAGCTCCGGTGCCAGCCGTACCAGCTCTCCGCCGGTGAGCAGGCTTTCCAACACCTGACGAGCCTCCTCCCGGCGCTCCGGAGGAATACTGTCCAGCACCGCTTCAACGGTGTCCGGCTCCGGGCCATCTCGGAGAAAACGCTCCAACAACGCGTCCCGGAGGGCGGTTTGCCGCTTGGTGAGCCGAATGGAAAACTCTGCCAGCGCCCAACGGTTTTCGGCGCGTTTCATCCGCCCCTCCGCCCGAAAAACCTCCAAAAGCGCATCGCCCTCAGCGGGAGTGATCTGCCGGAACAGCTTTTGCCGCAGCTCGGCGGCGGGCATCCCGGCGTGAAGGGGGTGCTTTTGGTGGTAGGCGGACAGCAATTCCCGGCAGCGGTCCCAGAGGGTGTCCAGCGCCGAGGCCGCCGCGTAGCGGCCCGGCAGCGGCTCCGCCAGCTTTCCCTGATTCAGCAGGTCTGCCAGCAAGGATACAGCAGTACCAGTGTCCAGACCGGAACGCTCCGCCAACTGGCTGCTATCTGGCAGTGAAACACCGAATTCCTCCGCAGCTTGCAGCAGCCGTTGACTGCCGGAGCCCTGTTCCCGGAGAATTAGGTTGTCCAGCACTACCGGGTCATACCGTTTGTGGCGAAGGGGCCGGGGGTCCAGCACCTTGCCGCCGCCGATGGTCTCCACCGGAGAGTAAAATCGAATGACAAACCGGTCCCCCTGCTTGACGGCCACCGGCTCCGTCAGCCGCAGCTGGGCAAGGCAGCTTTCTCCGGGGCGCAGCTCGTCACGGTCCAGCAACACCGCCTTTGCCAAATGAACGGAGGTCCCGTGGTACAGATGGACCTGGGAGCCGTTCAAAACCGTGCGTTTGGCGCTTTCCAGACACCGGAGCCGCACATCCAGCATCCGGGAAGGCCGGACGCTGCCGGGTCTTATCGCCGCATCCCCCCGGTGGACCTCTGTTTTTTGCAGATTTGTCAAGTTGAGGGCCGCCCGCTGACCGGCGTAGGCGGCGTCCACGCTTTCACCGTGGACCTGCAAGGTCCGCACCCGGCTTTGCAGCCCGGAGGGGACCAGTTCCACAGCGTCCCCCACCCGGACAGCCCCTTCCGTAAGGGTGCCGGTGACTACGGTGCCGAAGCCGTCCACGGAAAAGACCCGGTCAATGGGAAGCCGGAAGGGTGCCAGCGCGCTTTTTTCCCGCGCCTCCTGTACCAAGCAGTACAGGGCGTCCCGCAGTTCCGGGATTCCCTGACCGGTGACGGCGGAGACTGACAGAATGGGCGCGCCCTCTAAAAAGGTGCCCTCGGTCAGCTCCAACGCCTGTCCCCGAACAAATTCCAACCAGTCATCATCTACCAATTCCGCCTTGGTCAACACCACCAAGCCGCCTTGGACGCCCAAGAGAGACAGAATATCCAGATGCTCTACGGTCTGGGGCATAACGCCTTCGTCCGCGGCGATGACCAGCATGGCAAGATCAATGCCCCCCGCCCCGGCCAGCATATTTTTGATGAATTTTTCGTGGCCCGGCACATCCACGATCCCTGCTTGCGTGCCGTCCGGCCAGTCCAGTCTGGCAAACCCCGGCTCAATGGTAATGCCCCGGCGCTTTTCCTCCGCCAGGCGGTCCGTATCGGTGCCGGTGAGCGCCTTGACCAGAACGGTTTTGCCGTGATCTACATGGCCCGCCGTGCCGATGATGACGTGTTTCATGAAGCGATCTCCCGAAAAGCCTGAAGGATCTCGTCAAGATCCGCCGGGAACAAAGTCCGCATATCCAGCAGACACCGGTCATGGGCAATGCGGACGATGATGGGGACTGGCCGCTGCCGCAGCTGCGTTTCCAGTGCGGCGGCGCTGTCCCTTGGGGCGACAGCCACGGCGAAGGAGTGCAGCGTCTGGGTGGGGACTGCCCCGCCCCCCACCGGGTTTTCCGTGGAAACCACCTCGGCGGTCACGCTGATCTCCTCCAAACGGCGGCAGAGTGACTCTGCCCGCTGGCGCAGCTCCTCCGGTGTTTGGGCCAGCATGGATAGCACCGGGATCTCCTGAAGGGCGGTGCCGTCCGCATACGCTTGCAGAGTTGCTTCCAAGGCGGCCAGCGTCAGCTTGTCCACCCGCAGGGCGCGGGCCAGAGGGTGACGCTTCAAAAGGTCGATATAGTGCCGCTTGCCCACGATGATCCCCGCTTGGGGACCACCCAGCAGCTTGTCCCCGGAGAAGGATAATACATCCACTCCGGCCTTTACGGACGCTTGAACCGTCGGCTCATCCCGGAGGCCCAAGGGTGCCAGATCTACAAGACAGCCGCTGCCCAAGTCCTCAATGACCGGAATGCTGCGGGAGCGGCCAAGCTCCGCTAAGGCGGCGGGGGACACGCTCTCCGTAAAGCCCACGATGCGGTAATTGCTGGTGTGGACTTTCAAAAGGGCGCGGGTCTGCTCGCCGATGGCGTTGGCGTAGTCGGAAAGGCGGGTCTTGTTGGTGGAACCAACCTCCCGGAGCACCGCGCCGCAGGCGGCCATCACATCCGGCATCCGGAAGGAGCCGCCGATCTCCACCAGCTCTCCACGGGAGGTAATGACTTCTCCTCCGGCGGTGAGGGCGGAGAGGATCAGCAGCACCGCCGCTGCGTTGTTGTTTACCACCATGGCGGCCTCCGCCCCGGTAAGGCGGCACAAAAGCGGCTCTACATGGGCGTACCGCTGCCCTCGCTCCCCTGCTGTCAGGTCATATTCCAAGGTGGAGTAGCCCTGAGAGACCTCCCTCGCTGCCGCTAACGCGCGGTCACTCAGGCAGGCCCGGCCCAGATTGGTGTGCAGAATAACCCCGGTGGCATTGATAACGCCCCGAAGGGAGGGCAGGCGGGATGCCCGGCACGACGCGCTGATTTGAGCGCAGAGGGCCTCCGTGGAGGGCAGCTCTGTGACGGTCCCCACCAGAATATCGGCGCGGAGCCGGTCCAGCGTCCGGCGAACCGCCTCCATCACGGCGGAGGTCCCCGCCTCCGCCGCCAGTGTGTTCAGGGCGGGCAGGCGGAGCAGATCGTCCACCTTTGGAATTTGACGCAGCAGTGTATCCATGAGAACCTCCCTTGGCGATTTACGGCTTTTCCTTATCATACTGGATTTCCAACGGGTTGTAAAGCACCCCGGAAAGCAGAAAAACGCGCCTCCCGAAAGGAGGCGCGTTTGCTCACTTGCTGAGATAGTCTTTCAAAAATTTCACAGCCTCCACATAGCCCTGGAACCCCAAGCCTTTATAGGTCTTGACGCAGGCCATGCCGGCGTAGGAGACCTGCCGAAACGGCTCCCGGCTGTCCACATCGGAGATGTGGACCTCCACGGCAGGGATGGCCACGGCCTTCAGTGCATCCAGAATGGCTATGCTGGTGTGAGTGTAGGCGGCGGGGTTGATGATGATGCCGTCATAGACGCCGTAGGCCGCCTGGATGGCGTCCACGATGGCGCCCTCGTGGTTGGACTGGGCAAAGCCCACCTCGATGCCCTCGGCATCGCAGGCGGCGCGGATGAGGGCCAGCAGGGACTCATAATTCTGGCTGCCGTAGATGGCAGGCTCCCGCAGGCCCAGCAGATTCAGATTGGGCCCGTTGATGACCAGAAGTTTCATAGCAGCGCCTCCTTAATGGTTTGTACCGTGACCTCCAGCGCCCCGTCATTGGACACCGTCACGTCGGCAAAGCGGCGGTACAGCGGCTCCCGGCGGGCGCAAAGCTGAGCGAGGTCTGTGGTTTGGGAAATGGGACGGCCCTCCGTTGGCAGCTTGGCAAGGTCGCGGGTTAGGCGGAAAATGGTGCCGTTTTGATGCAGCAGCGGGTAGTTTTCCGGCCGGGTGACGCAGCCGCCGCCGGTGGAGAGGATGATGCCGGAGCGCTTGCCCTGTTCCGCCAGAACCTCTGTTTCCAGTTTCCGGAATGTTTCCTCCCCGGACCGGGCGAAGATCTCCGGGATGGACATTCCGGCCCTTTGGGAGATCAATTCGTCAGCCTCCACTACCTCCCGGTCCAGCGCTTTGCCCAGAGCGGCGGCCACGGCGGATTTGCCGCTGCCGGGCATCCCGATGAGAATGATGTTCCGCAGTCGGTGGTTCACGGTGCGCTCCACCCGCCCCAAGGCTTCATCGCCGATCACCGTGCCGGTGAACTGCTCGCTGGAGCGCTTGGCCTGCGCCACCAGCATGGAAAGCCCGCCTGCATGGGGAATCCCCAACTCTTCTGCCTGTAATAGCAGAGCGGTCCGTGCCGGGTTATAAACGATGTCCAGCACCCCCTCGCAGCGGGGAAAACGTCGCAGATCCACTGCCGCCGCACCGTTATGGGGATACATTCCCACCGGGGTGGTGTTGGCGATGATCTGGGCGTCGGCGTGTCGATCCAGATGATCGTAATCGTCCGGACCGCTGCGGGAAATGACGGTAACGTCAGCGCCCAGTTGCTCCAGCGCGGCCTTCACCGTGACGGAGGCCCCGCCGCTGCCCAGTACCAGCGCTTTTTTTCCAGCGGGGTCGATGCCGCTGCTGCGAACCATGTAGAGAAAGCCGAACAGGTCCGTGTTGTCGCCGTACAGCGTGCCGTCAGGCCGGCGGACGAGGGTATTGACGCTTTGCAGTCTTTCCGCCGCCTCGGACAGCTCCCCGCAGCAGGACACCACCGCCTTCTTGTAGGGGATGGTGACGTTCAGGCCGTCCCAGCGGTCGGAGCACAGAAAGGCATCCAAGTCCTCCTTGGAGACCTCAAAGAGCCGGTAGTCATACTCCCCTAACTCGTGATGGATCATGGGGGAATAGCTGTGGCCCAGCGTTTCCCCCAGCAGTCCGCACCGCAGCATCAGACCACCTCGCTGTAACTGCCCAGATAGGAAAATTCCTCGCACAGAGAGGGCAGCTCGCCCATGAGCTGCAAAAATTCCGGGGCGTATACCGGCGTTTCCAGATCAAAGTAGAACATGAATTCAAAATTCCGCTCCGGCATGGGGCGGCTTTCCAGCTTGTTCAGGTTCAGGCCCAAGGCGTAGAACCGGGAGAGCACCCGGCACAGGGAGCCGGGCTCGTGAGGCAGCACCGCCATGAGGCTGGTGCGGTCCGCACCGGGGTAGATCTCCAGATTCTTGGAGATGCAGATGAACCGGGTGAAGTTGCTGCCCTGATCCTGCACCCCGGCCTCTAAGCATTCCAGCCCGTACAGCTTCATGCAGGAGCGGGAGGACAGGGCGGCGGCGTGGCCGTCCCCCTCCGCCACCTTCTGAGCGGCCACGGCGGTATTTTCACAGGGGATGATCTTCACACCGGGAAAGGCCTGCAGATACTGCTCGCACTGGCTCAAGGCCTGCTGGTGGGAGTAGATCTCCGTGATGTCGCTCCGCTTGGTGCCGGGCTTCACCAGCAGATTGTGGTCCACCTTCAGCCGCACACTGCGGACGATGCGGAAATCGTGCTTCATCATCAGATCGTAAATGGCATTGACGCTGCCGGCGGTGCTGTTTTCCAGCGGCAGCACACCGTAGCGGCACAATCCCCTTTCGATAGCGGCAAACACCGCCTCAAAGGAAGCGAAGTACATGATGTGAGGCAGCTTGAACAGCTTGTCACAGGCCAGCTGGGAATAGGCCCCCGCCACACCCTGACAGGCAACGGACACGTTGGAGGGAAACAGGTTTGGCGTCTGGTCAATGGCGGCCTGAATTTCCGTGGTCAGCGGGGATGTACTCCCCAGCAGCCGTCCCTGATAGCAGCGGCTCAGTTCAAACAGCATGGTGTAGAGAGAGGCGGTGTAATCCCGCATATCCTCCGGGGCCTGCGCCGCTACATCCAGCAGCTTTTCCCGCTCCCGGACAGGGTCCAGCACCGGCAGGCCGTGTTCCTTCTTGTAGGCGGCGATGCCGGCGGCGGTGTTCATCCGCTGGGCAAACAACTCTACCAGTTGGCGGTCGATCTGGTCGATCCGGGCACGATAATCACTGAGTTCCATAGAGATTCCTCCCTTTTAAGACTGGCCCAACAGGGCGTCATATACGGCGATGGCCGCCGCGGCTTCGATACAGGGAACGGCCCTTGGCACGATGCAAGGGTCATGACGGCCCCGGACCCGGAGAATTTCCGGGGTCAGGGTGTTCAAATTCACGCTTTGCTGCTCCTTGGCAATGGACGGCGTAGGCTTGAACGCTGCCCGGAAGGTCAGGGGCATCCCGTTGGTGATGCCGCCCAAAATGCCGCCGCAGTGATTGGTTGTGGTTCTGACCGTGCCGTTTTCCACCACAAAGGGGTCATTATTTTCACTGCCACGGAGCCGCGCGGCCCCGAAGCCGATGCCGAACTCGATGCCCTTCACAGCGGGGATGCCGAAGACGATGGAGGAAATACGGCCCTCCATGCCGTCAAACAGCGGCCCGCCCAGTCCCACGGGCAGACCCAGCACAGCACATTCCACGATGCCGCCAACGGAGTCATCCTCCGCCTTGGCGGCGGCGATCTCTGCCCGCATGGTCTCCCCTACGGCGTCATCTACCACCGGGAATGGCTTGTCTGCCGTGGAAACGGTCAGAGGAGTGACATCTTCCACCGAGCCGATGGAGGCGATGCGGCTGATGACTTCAATGCCCTGCTTTTTTAGCAATTGCAGACAGATGCCACCGGCGATGCACAGGGGGGCTGTCAGCCGCCCGGAAAACGCGCCGCCCCCGGCGAAATCTGCGTGACCGCCGTACTTCACTCCGGCGGTATAGTCCGCGTGGCCGGGGCGGGGCACCACGGAAAGGCCGTCATAGTCCCCGGAGCGGGTGTTGGTGTTGCGGATGATGGCGGTAAGCGGCGCGCCGCAGGTGACGTTCCCCACCAGACCGGAAAGAAATTCCGGCTGGTCCGCCTCCTTCCGAGGGGTGGACCAATCGTTGCGGCCAGGGGCACGGCGGTCCAAAAACGTCTGAAGGGCCGCCATGTCGATGGTCTCCCCGGCAGGCAGACCCTCCAAAATCATGCCGATGGCCGGGGCATGGGACTGGCCGAAGATGGTCAGATGTAGAAATTCTCCGTACCGGCTCACAGGCCCCCTCCTTTCAACGCGTCAAAATCTTCCCAGAAATGGGGGTAGGACTTGGAAACGCAGGCCATGCCCTGCACAGTGACCGGGCTTTCGCACAGACAGGCTGCCACGGCGGCGGACATGGCGATCCGATGGTCGCCGCAGGAATCGGCAATGCCGCCCCGCAGACGGCCCGTGCCGTGGATCAAAAGGCCGTTGGGCTGTTCCTCCACACTGCCGCCCAGAGCTGTCAGCAATTGAGCCGTGGTGCGGAGCCGGTCGGATTCCTTCAAACGGAGCCGTCCGGCGTTGAAGATCTGGGTGTCCCCCTCCGCCCCGGCAGCAGTGACGCACAGCACCGGGATCAGGTCGGGGATGGGGCCGGCGTCGATGGCCACGCCCTTCAATTCTCCCCGACGAACCGTTACGGAACCGTTCTCCGTGGAAACACGCGCACCCATGGCGGCCAGAATGTTCAAAACGGCCCGGTCCCCCTGAGAGGAGGCCAGATCCAGTCCGTGAACAGTGACGCCCTCCGGGGACAAGGCGCCCATACACAGGAAGAAGGCGGCATTGGACCAGTCTCCTTCGGCGGTGAGACGGTCCGGGAAACGAAGGCGCTGTCCGCCGGGAATGTGCCACGTCCCCCCGGTTTTCCGCAGAGAGACGCCGCCCCGGCGGAGGGTGTCCTCCGTCATAGTGACATAAGCGGCGGATTCCAGTCCGCCGGTAACGGTGAGGGCGCTGCCCTCATTCAACAGGGGCAGAGCCATCAGTAAACCGGAAATGTATTGGGAGGACACATCCCCCGGCAGAGAAAACTCACCGGGGCGGAGCCGTCCCCCGCAGTAGAGCAGGTCATGGTTCTGCCGGATGGTCATGCCGTGATCCGTCAGGACCTGATCCAGCGGATGCAAGGGGCGCTGCGGCAGCCGCCCTTCCATGTGGAACACGGCGTCTGCTTCCAAAACGCCGGTCAGCGGCAGAAGAAACCGTAGGGTGGAGCCGCTTTCCTGACAGTGCAGATGACGGGTCCCCTGGGGTTTCTGGGTGATGGGCCGCACCGTCAGGTCCTCACCCCGAAGCCAGATCTCAGCGCCCAGGGCGTTGAGACAGTCCGCAGTGGCGGCAATGTCTCTGGAAATGCCCCGACAGCGGATCACCGTCTCATTTTGGCTCAGAGCGGCGCAGATCAGCAACCGGTGGGCCTGAGATTTGGAGGCGGGGATGTGAACGGCTCCGGTACGGAAACCGGGCTGAAGAATTTCGATCATCGCAGACCTCCCGCCTTCAGCCACCCGGCCACCTCGTCGGCCGGGACCGGCTCCACACGGCAATGGCCCACCCGCTCCGGTACGATGAATTTAGTCACATCGTCCGTGCGCTTTTTGTCGGCCTCTGCCGCCGCCAGAATATCAGTCAGGGGATAGTCGGTCTCTGTGGGGAGGCCATACCGCTCCAAAGCGGCCAGTAGCCGGGGCAGCGTCTCCGGGGTGCAAAGTCCCTTTTCCACGGCGGCCCGGGTGATGATGGCCATACCGATGGCGACCCCCTCCCCGTGGAGCAGGGTGAAGCCGCTGCAAGCCTCTACGGCGTGGCCTACGGTGTGGCCCAGATTCAGCAGTGCCCGCTGGCCCCGGTCAAATTCATCATCCCGGACCACGTCCCGCTTCATGCCAACACACACGGAGATCACCCGCTCGAACTGCTCCCGCACCGGGGTTTTCTCCAGCTCCCGGAGAAAATCCTCGCTGTAAAGCATGGCGTATTTGATGATCTCGGCGCACCCGGCCCGGTATTCCCGCTCCGGCAGCGTATTCAGCAGGGATGGGTCGCACAGCACCAGAGAGGGCTGATAGAAGCAGCCCGCCTGATTTTTGCCGTGGTCCAGATCCACCGCGGTCTTGCCCCCCACGGAGGAATCCACCATGGACAGCAGCGTGGTGGGTACCTGAATATAGGGAACTCCCCGCTGATAGGTGGCGGCGGCAAAGCCTGCCAGATCCCCCACCACGCCGCCGCCCAGCGCCACGAGGAAATCGCTGCGGGTGAAGCGGCGGTCGCAGAGGAAATTCAAAACCTGTCCGTAGGTGGAAAGATTTTTCTGCTGTTCCCCGTGCGGGAACAGGAAATGATCAACTTGAAATCCGGCGTCTGTCAGAGCTTTTTCGGCGGCAGCGCCGTAAAGGGCGAACACCGCGTCATCAGAGATCACGGCGGCCCGGCGGCCAAGGCCCAGTTCCGCTGCCATGGTCCCCAGCCGGGTCAGCAGACCCGGCTCAATGACAACGTCATACTCGCGGGAGGCCGCGATATGGATGGTGGTCAACGGCCATCCACCTCCTCTTTTCGTTTCCGGCCCTCGTCCAGCAGGCGGACAAGGCCGGGGAGATCGTTATGTACCATGGCATCCTGATACTGGCGCAGGTTTGCCATCAGGGTATCCAGCTCCGCCATGAGAAAGTCCTTGTTTTCCAGAAAAAGTTCCGCCCACATTTCCGGGGCCAGCCACGCTACACGGGTCATATCCTTGTAACTGCCAGCGGAGAAGCCCTTGTGCAGTTCCGCCGTGGGGCTTTTGATATAGGCGTTGGACACCACATGGGCCAGCTGGGAGGTGAAGGCGATCATCTCGTCATGCTGTTCCGCCGTGGTAATGGAAAACCGGCCAAAGCCCGCAGGAGCCAGCAGTTCCTTGACCCGACTCAGCAGGTCGATGTTATTGTGATCCGCCGGGACCAACACCATGGGGGCATTGTGGAACATGGTGGATGTGGCGTACTTGAAGCCGGAATTGTGGGTGCCCGCCATGGGGTGCCCACCCAGATAGGTGAAGCCGTATGCCTTCGCCAGCGGGAAGCAGGCGTCGCAGACCAGCCGCTTTGTGCCGCAGCAGTCGATGACCACCGGCTTCTGGCCGATATGCGCGCCGTGCTGCCGCAGATAGTCTACAGCGGCGGAGGGATAGACGGCGATCAGGATCAGGTCGCAGGAGGAAAGACTTTCCTCCGATAAGAGACCGTCCACCGCGCCGGAAAGAACGGCAAAGTCGAAAACGGACTGATCCGTGTCAAAGGCCAGGACCCTATGGCCTGCCTCGTGGTAGGCCTTGGCAAAGGAGCCGCCGATCAGCCCCAGGCCCACGATCCCGACGGTCATGCCGTCACGACCTTCCGGATCTCACGGATCTTGCCCATCAGAACGTCAAACTGCTCGGGCCGCAGAGACTGCGCACCGTCGCACAGGGCGTGGATGGGATCGTTGTGGACCTCAATAATGAGGCCGTCGGCATTGCAGGCGGTGGCGGACATAGCCATGGGGGCCACCAGCCGGTTGATGCCGGTGGCGTGGCTGGGGTCCACGATGACCGGCAGGTGGGTCAGCTCGTGGAGCATGGGGACCGCCGCCAGGTCCAGGGTATTGCGGGTGTAATCGTCAAAGGTGCGGATGCCCCGCTCGCAGAGGATGACCTGCTCGTTGCCGTTGGCCATGATGTACTCGGCACTCATCAGCAGTTCCTTCAGGGTGTTGGCAAGGCCACGCTTGAGGAGGATGGGCTTGCGGAGCTTGCCCAGCTCCCGCAAAAGGTCGAAATTCTGCATATTCCGTGCGCCTACCTGCAATACATCCACATCCTCGAAGAGGGGCAGGTCCACCACGCTCATGATCTCGGTGACAATGGGCAGACCGGTCTCCTGCCGGGCGGTCTTTAAAAGCTCAATACCCTCGCCCTTCAGACCGGCGAAGTCATAGGGGGAGGTGCGGGGCTTGAAGGCGCCGCCCCGGAGCATGTTGGCTCCGGAGGCCTTTACAGCTTTCGCTACGGCCACGATCTGCTCCTCAGACTCCACGGAGCAGGGACCCGCCATGACGCAGAAGCTTCCGCCGCCGATCTTCACATCGCCTACCTCCACCACGGTATCCTCCGGGTGAAATTTGCGGTTGCAGCACTTGAACGGCTCTGTGACCCGCTTTACGGAATCCACAATGTCGAGACTGGCTACCAGGTCCATATCCACCTTGGTGGTGTCGCCCACCAGTCCCAGAATGGTCTGGTACTCGCCCTCGGACACATGGATGTGCAGGCCCAGATTCTGGAGCCAATCCATCAGCTGTTCACGGCTTTCCTGGGTAACACCCGGCTTCAACGCAACGATCATAACGGTTTCCTCCTATAAATTGTTTTTGATGATAAGTGATGAATGAAAAAACGCCCCACAGGCGTAACCTGTGCGGCGCAAAAATCGGCTTGGGGGGCCCTTTTGATTGCAACACAAATTACCCTTACTATGCGTGCATAGTAAAGTAGTAATAGGTGAAGAACATAACAGAAGTCATAGTAGGTATCTCTCCTGATCTCATAAGGCTTTCCAAGATGGTTACAATGTAACACACCCGCAGGCCCCTGTCAACAAAAGGCAACGAAAAAAGTACACAATTTTATTGGTTTAAAGCGACTGTGATTCCCAGCGAAATCACAGAAGGCAGAAAATCAAAGCTCCCTCCGGCCCTCCAAAGCCCGGGCCAGGGTCGCATCATCGGCAAATTCCAGATGGCCGCCCACGGGGATGCCATAGGCCAACCGGGTCACCTTGACCTCAAAGGGCTTCAAAAGCCGGGCGATATACATGGCGGTGGCCTCCCCCTCCGTGTCCGGGTTGGTGGCCATGATGACCTCCTCCACACCGCCCTGAGCCACCCGCTCCAGCAGTGGCTTGATGGCGATGTCATCGGGACCGACGTGGTTCATGGGACTGATGACGCCGTGGAGCACATGGTATTTGCCGTTGAACTCCCGGCCCCGCTCCATGGCCGCCACGTCCCGTGGGTCCGCCACCACGCAGATCACAGAGTTATCCCTCTTGGGAGAGGAACAGATGGGGCACAGCCCCCCGGCGGTAAAATTGCGGCATACGGGGCAGTAGGTGACGGTGCGCTTGGCGGTAACGATGGCGTCCGCAAACGCCTGAGCGTCCTCCTCCGGCAGGCTCAGTACATGAAAGGCCAGCCGCTGGGCGGTCTTTCCACCGATCCCCGGCAGACGGGCAAATTGTTCGACCAGCGCCTCCAGCGGCGCGGGAAAATACTCCATGATACGCTCCTTCATTATCTGCGGGGCAAGGCTCGCCGCCCTGCCCCGCAGCGGTTGTGTTATGCGGTATTTGAATCACTTTGCCCCTGCGGGGCAATCACCCTCTGCGCCTGGCAAAAATACCATGACCTACGCGCCATGGGCGGCAGAAAATCATTTAAATCCATCCTTCGTCAGGACATGTGCCTGACGAAGGATACTCTGCACCCCGCAAGTGTGCGAGCATCCCACGCAAGCGAGTGCGCGCGGCGGGGTGATGGGGTGGTTAGGAGGGGAACCTGTTCCCCTCCTATTATCCAAGATCCATGGCGAACAGGGCCGCCGCACCGCCGGTGTGGACGAAGGCGATGTGCTCCTGCCCATCGAAGTAGCCCTCCTTCACCAGCGTCAGGAATTTGGCCCAAGCCTTGCCGGTGTAAACGGGGTCCAGCAGGATCCCCTCCTGCCGGGCCAGTTCCTCGATGTAGGGGGTGTCCTCGGCGTTGGGGATGGCGTAGCCGGCGCCCACATGGTAGATCATCCGGAAACGGCTGTCCATGTCTGTGGGGCCGGGCTGGCCCACCAGCCCGGCGGCTTCTTTCACCAATTCGGATACGATCTCCTCAAAGGGGGCGGTATCCACGCCCAGACCTGTGGCCTTGGCCTGCGGGAGAAACAGGGAGGTACCCAGCACCAGACCGGCGGTGGTGCCGCCGGAGCCAGTGGCGGAGGCCACATGGCTGATCTCGATTCCGGCCTCCTTGGCCTGCTCCGCCAGTTCCCGGACGCACTCGGCGTAGCCGATGGAGCCCAGTGCCGTGGAGCCGCCCACGGGGATGATATAGCCCTTGTGCCCCTGGCTGGCCAACACCTCGCAGCGCTTACGCATCTCGGCGTAGATGTCCTCGTAGCTGTCGGTGTCCATAAATTCCACCTGCGCGCCGAAAATATCGTCCAGCACCAGGTTGCCTTTGTGGTCCGTGACGCCCCGTTTTTTCAGGATCAGGGTGCACTGCATGCCCAGGCGAGCGGCGCAGGCGGCGGTGAGCATGGCATGATTGGACTGGGCCCCGCCGGTGGTGAACACGGTGTCGCAGTCCTGCTTCTGGGCGTCCGCCAGCAGATATTCCAGCTTGCGGACCTTGTTGCCGCCCAAAGCGACGCCGCACAGGTCATCCCGCTTGATCCAGATGCTCTTGTTGTAGATCCGGCTGATATTTTCCAGCCGGTAAAAGGGCGTAGGATACACGCCCAGCCTGAGCTGAGGCAGATTATTCCAATGACTCATACGCTCATTTCCCCCGGAGTTCCTTGATACGGGCAGGGATGTCCTCCGCCTTGTAGACGGCGCTGCCCGCCACCAGCACGTTGGCACCAGCGTCGATGCAGGTCTGGCAGGTGTCCGGGGCCACGCCGCCGTCTACCTCCAGTTCGCAGGCGGGGTTCCGCTCATTGATGAGCTTGCGGATGGCGGCCACCTTGGGCATCTGGTCCGCCATAAATTTCTGGCCGCCGAAGCCGGGCTCCACGGTCATGACCAGGATCAGCTCCACCTGATCGATATAGGGCAGGACTGCCTCCCAGGTGGTCTTGGGCTTCAGAACGATGCCCGCCTTCTTGCCCTTGGCGTGGATCTTGTCGATGGCGGCCTGAATGTTTTCCGGGAAATCCGCCTCCACATGGACCGTTACCAGATCGGCGCCGGCATCGCAGAATTCCTCCACGTACCGCACCGGCTGCGTGATCATCAGGTGAACATCCAGGAACATATCCGTGACCTTCCGGATAGACTTCAGCACTGGGATGCCGATGGAGATATTGGGCACGAACACGCCGTCCATCACGTCCACATGGACGTAATCGGCGTCGGCAATGCGGTGAATGTCTCTCTCCAAATTCGCAAAATCGGCGGAGAGGATAGACGGAGAAATTTTAATCATGGAGATGACCTCTTTTCTCTAAATTTCCGGCAGATGGGCCGGAGATGTGGGACATGCTTCGTGGCAGACGGCGGCGGGGATGCATAGGATGGCACAAGCGGCATGAGCGTCCCCGTTGATACGCCCCGCAGCGTTCG
>ERZ1106935.2110-NODE-2110-length-14642-cov-4.914993_pt1 | contig 14642 bp, 10 predicted proteins | sample MGYA00403666_ERZ1106935 | MGnify/ENA primary metagenome ERZ1106935 (study PRJEB35170, sample SAMEA104062452) | human gut metagenome | biome: human gut; feature: human-associated habitat; material: faeces | place: Denmark | collected 2012-11-20 ... | reverse complement strand
GAACCGCAGTTCCGCAAAATGCGCAGCCCGGACTTCCATCGAAGTCCGGGCTGTCGTTTCGTGCGGCGCGTGCGCTTATTTGAGGCCGATCTTTTTGAGGATCTCCTTGGGCACGCCGTTCTTGTTGACCAGCACCGTCATCGTCTTGTAGGCGACGAACGGGCGCGAGAAATACCAGTAGCCGTCGTAGGGACCTGTCGTGTTCCACGAGTTCTTGACCTTGTAGTAGGGCGTTCCGTTCTGGTCGGTGGCCGTGCCCACGATCTGCATGCCGTGGTCGTCGGTGGTCTCGTAGTTGTCGTAGCCCTTTTGGCGAAGCTCCTGCGTGACGGTGCGCTCCCTGCCGGGTTTGTCGAACTTGTAGAGCGCCTCGTCCTTCTCCTTCTGGGTGAGTTTGCCCCACTTCTCGGCTTCGGTTCCCTGCATGCCTTCGAGGTCGGCTTCAGGGACGATGCCCAGACCTTTGGTGCGGCTGAACCCCTTCTCGCTCACGTCGGTTCCCCAGGAGATCGTGTAACCCTTCTCCAGCGAGTTGTCGATGATCTGCATGAACTCGTCCAGGGGCACGTTCCATACCTTGTCCCAGTTCCAGTTGTCGGGAACCTCCATGGCGAACTCCGTGTAGAAGGGGTGGTGGGTGAACGAGGTGAATTCGATGTAGTCGCCGAGGTCGATCGGCAGCGATGCGGCGAACGACGCCGGGGTGTACTCCCTGCCCCGGTAGGTGAACTTCCCGGGCATCGGGCCGAAATAAGCGTCGAGGATGCCGTTCAGCCCGGCCTGCCAGGCCGTCGTGAGGCGGCTGTCGCTGCGCTTCCCGCCGGCCTTGATCACGGCGTCGATCTCGTCGAAATTGGGCTTGTCGTAGCCGTAGTTCAGTCCCGGATAGACCTCCTCGGGGACGATGCCGTACGCCTCGATGCCGTGCAGCACATCGTGGGCCTGTCCGCCGACGGCGAGGTTCAGCGAGCCGTGCAGGCGGACGTATTTCACGGCCTTTTCGAAGTAGATGTTGCGCACGATCCACATCTCCGAAAGGTCCAGTTCGGGACCTCCGGCGCGGAGGATTTCGCTTTCGAGGAACGAGAGGGTCGAGTAACACCAGCAGGTTCCGCTGCGGCTCTGGTCCTTGACCGGGGTGACGGGCAGGATTTTGACGTCGGTGAAACGGTAGCCTTCCGGGGCGGCCGTGTCGGGCGTTTGTGCCGCGGCTCCGAGTGCGTAGCAGAGCGCAAGTGCGGCGAGAATCGGTTTTTTCATCAATCGTTCGGTTTTCGGTGTTTGCTTTCTTGCGGGTCGTTTCGCAGTCCCGGTACGGTTTTCCGTTTCGCGGCCAGACCCTTCCCCTCTTGTCCGGGGCGGTTACTTTTTCGATCCTGCGACGATCTTCAGACAGTCGTCGAGGGTGAGTTCCTCGGGCTTCGCTCCCTTCGGCAGGCGGTAGTTTTTGCCCTTGTAGGCGATGTAGGGTCCGTAGCGGCCGTTCTTAACGAGCATGTCGGCATCTTCGGGGAAACTCTTCAGCGGCGTGTTGGCCGCGGCCGCGGCCGCCTGGTGTGCGCGGACGATCTCAACGGCGCGGTCGTAGCCGATCGTGTAGGGGTCGTCGGTCTTTGCCAGCGACGCGAACGACTTTCCGTAGCGCACGTAGGGTCCGTACTTGCCGATGCCGACCATCAGCTCCTCGCCGTCCAGCTGTCCCAGGTCGCGGGGCAGGGCGAAAAGCTCCAGCGCCTCTTCGAGCGTGATCGACTCGATCAGCTGGCCCTTTTTGAGCGACGCGAAGCGTCCCTTCTCGCCTTCGTTCCCTTCGATCTCGACCATCGGGCCGTAACGGCCGATGCGCGCCTTCACGATGTGCCCCGTCTTGGGATCGTTGCCCAGAATGCGCACTTCGCGCGTCTTGGCGGTCTGCGTCGTGATGGCCGAATCGACCATCTTGTGGAAGGGACCGTAGAACTCGTCGATCATCTTGTCCCAGGTGATGTCGCCCTCGGCGATGCGGTCGAACTCCTTCTCTACGCTGGCCGTGAAGTTGTAGTCGATGATCGGGCCGAACTGCTCCTCCAGGTAATCGTTGACCACCATGCCGATGTCGGTCGGCGAAAGTCGGTTTTTCTCTTTGCCGTAGTTTTCCGAGAGGGTCTTCGAGGCGATCTTTTCGCCCGTGAGCGTCAGCTGTGCGTAGTTGCGCTTCTGCCCGTCCCTGTTCTGTTTGACGACGTAGCCGCGGTTGATGATCGTGGTGATCGTCGGGGCGTAGGTCGAAGGACGGCCGATGCCCAGCTCTTCGAGGCGTTTGACGAGCGAGGCCTCGTTATAGCGCGCCGGAGCCGAGGTGAAGCGCTCCGTGGCGGTGATCTGCGACGGGAGGACCCGGTCGCCGGCCGTGAGTTTCGGCAGCAGCCCCTCGCCGCTCTCGGCAGCCTGGTCGTCGTCCGTGGATTCGGAGTAGAGGCGCAGGAAGCCGTCGAAACGGACCACCTCGCCCTGTGCGACGAACTGGTTCGAACTGCCCGACATGTCGATGGTGATGGTCGTGCGGTCCAATTCGGCGCAGACCATCTGCGAGGCGACCGTGCGCTTCCAGATCAGGTCGTAGAGTTTCTTCTCGGCGGGCGTGCCCTCGATCTCCTGACGCTCGATGTACGACGGGCGGATGGCCTCGTGGGCCTCCTGCGCACCTTTGGTCTTGGTCTTGTAGTTGAACCAGCGCGAATATTTCTCGCCGTAGAGTTTCGTGATCTCCTCCTTGCACTGGGCCAGCGCCTGCTGCGAGAGGTTCACCGAGTCGGTACGCATGTAGGTGATCAGACCCTGCTCGTAGAGGTGCTGCGCGACGGACATCGTCTGCGATACGGACATGCCCAGCTTGCGGCCCGCCTCCTGCTGGAGCGTCGAGGTGGTGAACGGCGGCGCGGGGTAGCGCTGTGCGGGTTTCTCCTCGGCCTTGGCCACCGTGAATGTGGCGCCGATGCAGCTTTGCAGGAAGGTTTCGGCCTGCGCCTCGGTTTCGAAACGCGACGAAAGTTCGGCCTTGAAGAGCGTCTTCTCCGGGTCTCCGGCGGCGTAGAACTGGGCCACGACACGGAAATAGGCTGCCGAGCGGAAGGCGATGATCTCGCGCTCGCGCTCCACGATCAGGCGCACGGCGACCGACTGCACGCGGCCTGCCGACAGCGCCGGACGTACCTTCTTCCACAGCACCGGCGACAGCTCGAAGCCGACCAGCCGGTCGAGGATGCGGCGTGCCTGCTGGGCGTTGACCAGGTCCATATTGACCGTGCGCGGCTTCTCGATGGCTTCCAGAATCGCCCGCTTGGTGATTTCGTGGAAGACGATGCGCTTGGTCCGGTCGACGGGGAGACCCAACACTTCGGTCAGGTGCCATGCGATGGCTTCTCCTTCGCGGTCCTCATCGGAGGCGAGCCAGACGGTCTTCGACTTGGCCAGCTTCGTGAGTTCGTCGACCACTTTCTTCTTGTCGCCGGGGATTTCGTATACGGGCTTGTAGCCTTCTCCGATATTGATGCCGAGATCCTTCTTCGCAAGGTCGCGGATGTGTCCGAAGCTCGATTTTACGATAAAGTCCTTGCCGAGAAACTTCTCGATGGTCTTGGCCTTGGCGGGGGACTCTACGATTACTAAATTTTCCTGCATTGCTGTTTTGATGGCTTTTTCAGAAAAGCGAAAACCTAAGCATTACACTTAGGTTCCGCAAAAGGGGTTATCTGTTGTTTACTTGATCAGGTTGTACGCCATACTGAAACGGATCGGGGCGTTGTTCGGTTCGGCAGTCCCGGCCTGTGTCGGCATGCCCTGCAACACGCCGAACGAGGTCGTGTAGAGGCTGTACGCTTCGGGTCCGATGTATACCGAGCGGTTCTTGACTTTGTCCCAGTCGATGTTCGCAACCTCGCCGCCCGCATCCGCCTTGGCTTCCATGTAACTGTTCCAGAGCTGCTGCATGTAGCCCGTGATGTCCATTACGTAGCAGCCGCGGCTGCGGTTGATCTTGCCGTTGTAGGCGAGCGTTACCGAAGAACCGTAGTTCTGCTCGTAGACGTAGGCGTAGTCCGAAATCGGTGTCAGCGTCTTGTAATTGGTGTACATGCCCAGCCGCGTCGGGTATGCGTTCATCTGGTCGGTCATGCGCAGGATGTCGCCGGCCGTTCCGTCCGCGATCTTCTCCCACTCGTAGTCGCTGTCGTTGAAGTAGATCGACATGCGTACCTGGCTGAACGCGAGTGTTTTGAAATTCTTGCCGTCGGCATTTCCCTTGGCGATCTCCGCCTCCAGCTCCGCGAAGAACTCCGGGCTGAAGGTCATCTCGGTCACCACGCCGCCCATGCCTTCGACATAGACGAGGGGATTTTCGGGCCGGTTCTCGGCCGTCTCGCGGGCTTCCTCTATGTTTATCCTTCGGGCGATCGTGGCCTCCTCGTAGCCGTGCTTGACGTTGTTTACCGAGACGTTGCCGAATTCCGCGCCGTCTTCGTAGAAGTAGTAGACCATGCCGATCGTGTCCTTGATCAGCGAGGGGTCGTCCTTCACGCGGTTACGTCCGTAGACCGACAGGCCCGAATAGGTCAGTTCCGTGGCGAAGATCGTTCCCTTGCCGTACTCGGTGAGCGGCTTCTCGGGGTTCGGGGCGATGTAAAGTCCCTTGAACGCCTCGACCCAGTATTTCAGGCTGTCGGCGCTGTAAATCGAGTAGTCGCCGGCATACTCGCCCTCCTGAAGCATCAGGCGGCGGATGTATTTTTTACCCGCTTCGGTCGGCTCCAACGTCACGGCCGACGTGGTCGAGGGGTATTTGCCCTCGCCGCCGAGCGTGAAGGTGAAGAGCGGCTCGTCGGGGTTGTAGACGCCTTCCGCCACGGGGTCGAAATTGAGGTAGAAGGTCGAGTCGCGCTGCGATTTGTTGGGCGCTATGGGTTTCTCGGTGAGGTATTTGTTGCTGACGACCTCGTAGACCGCGAAGGACTGCTCGGTCACCGAGTCGCGGCCGAAGCTGGTCACCTTGAGCAAGATCTGCGCCGAGTCGAAGATCGGCATGTAGCCGAAGTATCCTGAATCGACCTTGTAATAGTTGACCATCTGCGAAAGGAATCCCGCGGAACGGTGGCCCAGCGTGTCGTTGAGCATCGAACCCATGTAGCCGTAGGTGATGTTCGAACTGACGATCGAATCGGTCTGGAACAGGCGTGTTTCGACGTATTTCTTCGGGTTCAGTTCGTCGGCCCGGGGGAGCTGAACGTATCCCGCCCTCATCTGCTGGTTGTCGGGGATGAGGTTTCCGCCCAGCGTATCGTCCACCTTGGTACAGCCCCCGAGGGTCAGTCCTATCGTGGCAGCCAGCGCTGCAACGGGGAGCAGCATGCGGCGGAAGTTATTGAATCGCTTCATAGAATCGGTTGTAATTATCGAAAAAGTCCTCTGCCTCGGGCGACTGGTATTCGAGCATGGGCTTTCCGCTCGCGCGGGCCATGTCCAATACTTTCGGGTCGACATCCGGGGATGCCGCAACCACTCCGTCGGCATATTCCATAACGAAGCGGCAGAGGTTTTCGTATGACGGAGTGTCGAGAATCGCAAGATTTTTGTCCTTGACGCCTTCGCCGGCGATCTTGGCGCCGAATCCGGGATCGAGTTCCCCGGAGAAGCCGTCGCCGTAGAGCGACACCACGACCTTGACGTCGCGGAAGATCGGGTCGTCGGCGAAGATCCGTTTCAGGTAAACGGGAACCACGGCCGTGAACCAGCCGTGGCAGTGCACCACCGTCGGGGTCCAGCGCAGTTTCTTGACCGTTTCCAGTACGCCGCGGGCGAAAAAGATGGCCCGTTCGTCGTTGTCCTGAAAGTAGTTGTCCGCGCCGTCGGTCAGCACCGCCTTGCGCGAGAAGTAGTCGTCGTTGTCGATGAAATAAATCTGTACGCGCGCCGCGGGTATCGACGCCACCTTGATAATCAGCTGGTGGTCGTTGTCGTCGATGATGAGGTTCATGCCCGACAGCCGGATAACCTCATGCAGCTGGTGCCTGCGCTCGTTGATGCAGCCGTAGCGGGGCATGAAGGTGCGGATCTCGTTCCCGCGTTCCTGCATTGCCTGCGTCAGCGCACGGCAAAGCCGGGAACCCTCCGTTTCTGGAAGATAGGGGGTGATCTCCTGACACACGTACAGAATCTTGCTTGCCATGGTTTTGAGGGTTTATATCTGCAAAGGTAGTGAAAAAAAATTAAAGAATGAGCATCGCGTCTCCGTAAGTGCCGAAACGATACCCCTCTTCCTTGGCTACCTTGTAGGCGTTCATCACGGTTTCGTAACCGCCGAAAGCCGCCACCATCATCAGCTGGGTCGAGTAGGGCAGATGGAGGTTGGTCACCATGGCGTCGGCCACGGTGAATTCGTAGGGGGCGAAAATGAACTTGTTGGTCCAGCCTTCCATGGGTTTGATCATGCCGTTGGTCGATACGGCGGTTTCGATCGTGCGCATCACCGTCGTGCCGATCGCCACGACCTTGCGCTCCTGCCGTTTGGCCGCGTTGACCGCTTCGGCGGCGGCCTCCTCGACGAAGAACTGCTCGGAGTCCATCTTGTGCTTCGAGAGGTCCTCGACGTCCACCGTGCGGAAGTTTCCCAGCCCGACGTGCAGCGTCACGAACGTCTTGTCGATGCCCTTGATCTCCATGCGCTTCATCAGGTGTTTCGAGAAGTGCATGCCGGCCGTCGGGGCAGCCACGGCGCCCTCCTTCTCGGCGAAGATGGTCTGGTAACGCTCGGCGTCCTCGGGTTCGACCTTCTCGCGCACCCACTTCGGCAGAGGCGTTTCGCCCAGCGCGAAGAGCGCATGCTTGAACTCCTCGTAGGAGCCGTCGAACAGGAAGCGCAGCGTGCGGCCGCGCGAGGTGGTGTTGTCGATCACCTCGGCCACCAGCAGGTCGTCGTCGCCGAAGTAGAGTTTGTTGCCGATACGGATTTTGCGTGCGGGGTCCACCAGCACGTCCCACAGCCGCAGTTCGCGGTTGAGTTCCCGCAGCAGGAAGATTTCGATTTCGGCGCCGGTCTTCTCCTTGTTGCCGTAGAGGCGTGCCGGGAAAACCTTCGTGTCGTTGAAGACGAACAGGTCCTTTTCGTCGAAATACTCGATGATGTCCTTGAAGATACGGTGCTCGATAGTGCCTTTGGCGCGGTTGATGACCATCAGACGCGACTCATCGCGATTGTCGGCCGGGTATTTGGCCAGCATTTCGGGTGAAAAGTCATACCCGTACTGCGATAATTTCATAGATGAACGCTCTTTTTTACGTAATGTGGTTCGACATTTTCTGCGTTCGGCGGGGCCTGAAACGCGGTTTTGCCTCTGCCCCGCCTGCCGGAAAGGTTCCGGAAAACAAAGACAGATTATTTTTTATACGCAAAAAAGTCTATTTTGTTTCAAGTTTTTGCAGATTTTCAAGAAATTCGTCCAGCTCATAGGATTTTTCGAGCGTGAAGCCGCCGCTGCGCGTGCGGCGCAGCGAGGTGAGGTGCGCCCCGCTGCGGAGCGCCTGTCCGATCTCGTGGGCCAGCGAGCGGATGTAGGTTCCCTTGCTGCAACGCACGCGGATACGCACCCGCGGCAGGTCGTATTCCACGATCTCCATTTCGTAAATGTTGATCAGCGCCTGGCGTACGGCGACCTCCTCGCCGGCGCGGGCCAGTTCGTAGGCCCGTGTGCCGTCAATCTTCTTGGCCGAGTAGACGGGCGGGGTTTGGAGCCGCTCGCCGGTGAGCGAGGCGAGGGCTTCGGCGACCGCTTCCCGCGTGATGTGCTCCCACGGGTAGGTCCGGTCGATCTCGTGTTCCAGATCGTGGCTCGGGGTCGTGGCGCCCAGCATCACGTCGGCCACATACTCCTTCTCCTCGGCTTGCAGGGCGTCGACGAGTTTGGTGGCGCGGCCGATGCAGACCAGCAGGATGCCCGTGGCCAGCGGGTCGAGCGTCCCGGCGTGTCCGACCTTGATTTTGCGGTAACCCAGCCTGCGGAGCGCGAATTTGATTTTGCGCACCACGTCGGTCGAGGTCCAGCGCAGGGGCTTGTCCACGACGGCGATGTATCCGTCCTCGAAATTGATGCCGCGGAGGTCCAGTGCTTCTTTCATCAGCAGAAATAGCTTGTGATCGACACCAGTCCCGCAACGGTGCAGTAGACGGCGAACCAGATGAGTTTGCCCCGCTTCACGACCTCGATCATGAATTTGCAGGCCAGACATCCCGTGATGAACGATGCGAGGAATCCGGCGATGAGCGGCCCTGCGGCGATACCGGCGGTCAGATCGCCGCTTGTCGCCTGGAGCAGGGTTTCGCCCAGGATCGGAGCCAGCACCATCAGGAACGAGAACTGCGCCACGGCGGCTTTCTTGTTGCCCAGCAGCAGGCCTGTGGCGATGGTCGAACCCGACCGCGAAAGTCCCGGCATGGCGGCGCATGCCTGCGCCAGTCCGATGATCAGGGCGTCGCGGTAGGAGATCGTCTCCTTCTGCCGCGGCTTGGCGTAGTAGGCGAAGGCCAGCAGCGCGGCCGTCACGAGGAGCATCGCGCCCACGACGGCGAGGATGTAGGGTGCGTTGAGCAGGTCGTTGATCCGGTCCTTGAGCAGGAACCCGACGATGCCGATGGGGATCATCGAGAGGACGAGTTTCAGTACGTAGGCCTGCTCTTCGTTGAACCGGCGCGAGAACAGTCCTTTCAGGAGGCGCCAGACTTCGCTCCACAGCACGACGATCGTGCTCAACACCGTGGCGGCGTGGAGCGCCACGTCGAACGTGAGATTTTCTTCGAGTTGTACGCCCAGCACCTCCTTGGCAATCTGGAGATGACCGCTGCTTGAAACGGGCAGGAATTCGGTGATGCCCTGCACGATGCCGAGCAGGATAGCTTGCAGTGTGTCCATTTATTTTTTAGAAAGAGTCTTGAGTTGTCGGCTGTTCCGGTCCGCCGGCCGTTGCCGGGCGGGTCTCCCCGCCGGGACGGCGTTCCGCAACGGGCCGGGAATTACTTGTAACGTCGCATGATCGCATAGATCTCGATGACGAAGCCGCCGATCACGAGGATCGGGGCCAGCGTGATGCGCCTCCACGAGAACATCGCGTAGTTGAATTCGTCGGGCGAGTCGCTGCCTCCGCCGGCCATCAGGACGAAGCCCAAGAGGACGACCGCGAAACCGATCGCCAGCAGGACGTAGTTGCGCCGCGTAAGGGGCATGCGGGGATTTTCCGGTACGGGGTCCTGCGCGTTCTTCTGTTCGTTTTTCATTTAATAAAGGTATATCTTGTTCGACTTCATGTTGATGAATTTGTTGAGGGCCGCAAAGGTGAAAAGCCCCGAGATGATGATGCCGCCCGCAATCATCGAGCCGAGGATGATGGCGATTTTGCCGGCTTCGGCAATGGTCATCAGTTCGGGGACCGCCTCGTTCAGTCCGTAGACGGCCAGACCGAACAAGGCCGAGGCGGCCGTGCCGGCCAGGATTCCCTGCGTGAGGCTGCTTCCGAGAAAGGGCCGCATGATGAACCACTTGGTGGCCCCGACCAGCTTCATCGTGTTGATCAGGTAGCGTTTCGAAAAGATCGCCAGCCGGATGGTGTTGCTCAGCAGGATCAGCGAAATGACCAGCAGCGCGCCGCCGAAGAGCAGCAGTACGAGGCGTATCTTGTTCACCGTGGCGTGCAGCCGCTCGGCCATCAGCGCCGGGTACGATACGCGGTCGACGCCTTCGATGCGTCCGGCGGCGGCGATGAACGAGTCGAGCAGCTCCTTGTCGGAGGATGCCGACGTGAGCGTGAGTTCGAACGAATCCAGCAGCGGGTTCTCCGGCAGGATCTCCTCGAACGAACTGCCGAACATCTTGCGGAACTCCTCCTCCTCGGCTTTCTCCTCCTTGGCGGAGTAGGCGATCGTCGCGACCATCTCCTCGGCGGTCAGGCGTTTGCTGATGGTCTCTTTCTGCGCCTCCGAAAGCCCGTTCTTCAACTCCACGGTGACGGCGATGCTCTCCTGGAGCGTGTCGGCGACCTTCAGCGCCGCGACCATCAGGTAACCCACCGATCCCAGCAGGAACAGCACGAGCGTGATGCTCACCGTCGACACGATGTAGGAGTTGCGGACCTTTCGCTTCAGTCTTTTATCGTCTTTCATGGCGTTTGTCGTGATAATGGCAAATTTCGGGCTTCCCTTGTTGCCGCGAATCGGAAATAGGCCGGCTGTGTCCGATCCGCAACCCCTGCGCGAAACCCGAAATTTTACGCACGCTGACGATAAACGGGTTTGCGCGGGTCGCCCTTTTTATTTCTCTTTTTCCGTTCTTTTTCTAAAACAATAGGCCAGCGCCGCGACGGCTCCCAGCAGGATCGCGAGCGACGCCGCGAGCGTCACGCCTTCGACGGCCGTCCAGCCCGGTGCGCGGAACCGCCATTCGACGGTGTGCGTGCCGGCGGGCAGCGTCATCGCCCGCAGGACGTAGTCGGCCCGGAAGTAGGGGCTTTCCTCGCCGTCGACATAGGCCTTCCAGCCCTGGTCGTAAAAAATCTCCGAGAACACCGCCACCGCCTCTTCGGGGAGCGTGTATTCGTATTTGAGGTAGTTCGGGCGGTACTCCGTGAGCTCGATCCGGGCGGAGGCGTAGATGCCGAGGGGCATGGGCCGCGATGCGCTCTTCGCCGGATTCTGCCCCGACACCACCGCTGTCGTGCGGAGGTCCGTCTTGCCCAGCAGGTCGATTTCCGCCTGCGCCGAGGGGGCGTAGATGACGCTGTCGACGAACCACGCCGCTCCGAAGGCCGTCGTGCGGCGCTGCGCTTCGGGCTGCCCCTCCTTGCCCGGAACGATCAGGTAGCGCGTGTTGAGCATGTCGAGCACTCCGTCGTCGGCGTTGGAAAGGTAACGGTCGATCAGATCCTGGTAGCGGGCCAGCTTCGCCCCGTGGTAACCGCCCACCGAGCGGTGGAAATAGGAGGTCGTGGCGTCGTTGAAGGGGCTGACCGTGAGGTTCAGCACCCGGTAGCCCGGGTCCTTGTCCTGCATGATCGCCTTGTCGGCCGCCGAGGCCGTCACCTGGTTGCGGCGCGGCGAGACGAAATTCTCCGACGAGAGGAACCGCAGGTCGACCGGCACGAGGTCCAGCAGCATCACGCCCGCGAGCAGGCCCGTCAGTACGTATCGGTTGATCCGGCGCAGGGCGAACAGCGCCACGCCGCCCGCCGCCAGCAGGATCATCACGAGCGAACGCCATGCGTCGGTCCGCATCATCGCCGCGCGGTCGGCGGCCATCGCGTCGGCCGTCGCTTCGGCCCATTCGATGTCCATTCCGCGGTCGATGTACGACCGCATGTTGTTGCTTTCGAAGATGTGACGGAATGTATCGGTCATATAGTCCGCGCTTTCGGCGCGTCCGAAGTCGAAGAGCGAACCTCCGGCGACGGCCAGCAGCAGGCACGCTCCCCCGGTGATTCCCGCAGCCCATGCCAGCGCGCGCAGCAGCCGTTCGCGGGGAATCTCCCCCTTCCAGAGCCGCATCAGGGCCAGCGCTCCCAGCAGCGGCACGGCCCATTGCACGACGACGAGCGTCATCGAGACGGTGCGGAATTTATTGTATCCGGGCAGGTATTTGAACGCGAATTCGGTGAACCCCATCAGGTTGCGGCCCCAGGCCAGCAGAATCATCACGACGCATGCGGCGATGATCCACCATTTGTTGCGCCCCCGGGCCAGCGCGATGCCCAGCGCGGCGAGGAACACCGCCGCGGCGCCCAGATAGGTCGGGCCGCCCGTGTAGGGCTGCGTGCCCCAGTAGGCCGAGAGCTGCTGCGCCGCGCCGCGCAGACCGTAGTCGTTCAGCACGGCCGCCGTCTGTCCGTCGGCCGGGAAGGTCGTGCCCGATTCGCGGCCCATGAAGTCGGGTACGAGCAGGTTGAGGGTCTCGGCCTTGCCGTAGCTCCACGCCGTCGCATAGTCGAGCGCGAGGCCGTTTTTCGAGGTTTCGGCCGTCGCGGCAAGCTCCGATCCGCCGCGGATGGTCTCCTTCGAGTGGCGGGCCGTGTACCACAGGGGCGAGAAATTCGATCCTACGGCCAGGATGCCCGCCGCGACGAGCGCCGCGGTGCGCAGGGAAAAATCGCGCAGGCGTCCCTCCCTGAAAGAAAGGATTCCTTCGCTGATCCAGAATGCGGCCATCGCCACGAGGAAATAATAGGTGATCTGCGGGTGGTTGGCGCCGATTTCGAGCGACGCCGCAAGCCCCGTGAGCGCCGCGCCGCACCAGACGTTACCCCGCAGGGTCATCCACGCGCCGCTCATCATCAGCGGAGCGTAGACCAGCGCCCACATTTTCGTGACGTGCCCCGCGCCGATGATCAGCAGGAAGTAGGTCGAAAGCCCGTAGGCCAGCGCCGCGACGATGCCCACCCACGGGTTGATCCCGACGATCAGCAGCATGAGCCACATCGAGACCATGGCGAAAAACAGGAATCCGGCGGGCGTGTCGATGATCTTCACCACCTGTCCGACGGTCCGCTTCACCAGCTGGGCCGGATAGGCCACGTTGATCAGGTAGGCCGGCATGCCGCCGAACATGCCGCCCGTCCACTGCGGGTCTTCGCCCGTCGCGGCGCGCATGTCGCTGATATCCTTGGCCATGCCTTCGTATTGGATGACGTCGTGCTGGGGCAGCGCTTCGCCCCGGAACTGCGGGGCGAAATAGGCGGCGCTCACCACGAAAAAGAGTGCGAAGGCCGCCAGAGCCGGCAGCAGTTTTGATCTTATAGTGTTCGAAAAATCCATTCCAGCGTGTCTTAACCGATTGCCAAAGGTACGAAAAAACATTGACAGTCCGTGTCTTCATTGCGAAAAATGACTATCTTTGCGGATATGATTACACTCGATGACATCCGCAAACCCGTGACTGCGGAACTGGAGGCCCTCGACGAATTCGTAGACCGCCAGTTCACGGCCGAGGGGGAGCTGCTCTCCGATATGCTGCGTTACGCCCTTTCGGCGCGCGGCAAAGGCATCCGTCCCATGCTCGTCATGCTTTCGGCGGCGATGAACGCCCCGGTAAAAGGGGCTGCCGCGGGCCGCAGGGCCTGTCTGGCCGCCATGCTGGTCGAAATGATCCACGTCGCGTCGCTGATCCACGACGACGTGATCGACGAGGCCGACATGCGCCGCGGCAAGCCTTCGGCCAACGCCCGCTGGCAGTCGCACAAAGCCGTGATCCTGGGTGATTACATCCTTGCCAAAAACATGAACATAGGCTTGCAGAGCGGGCAGTTCGACCTCGTTACGCACGTCTGCGGGTCGATGGCCGCGCTGTGCGAGGGCGAGGTCCTGCAGGACGAGTGCGCCGCCAACAGCACGATGACCCGCCAGGCCTATCTTGACATCATCTATAAGAAAACCGCGAGCCTTCTGGGCGTCAGCGCGTCGGCCGGGGCGCTGGCCGTGGGCGCCACGCGCGACCGGGTGGCCACGATGCGGCGTTTCGGCGAAGCCGTGGGCATGGCCTTCCAGATTCAGGACGACATTCTCGACTATACCCCGACGGCCCACACGGGCAAACCCGCCAACAACGACCTGCGCGAAGGGAAAATCACCCTGCCGCTGCTGTCTGTGCTCGACCGCGCTTCGGATTCCCGCCGCAGGGAGCTGCTCGAACGGCTCTCCCGCTGTCACGAGAGCGACGAGGAGGTCGAGTACCTGCGCTCCACGGTTGAGAACGAGGGCGGCCTCTCTTTCGCCGCCGAGGTGATGCAGGGCTACATCGCCCGCGCCGTGGAGATGCTCTCCGACTATCCCGATTCCGAATACCGTTCGGCGCTGGTCAACCTCTGCGCCTACATCGCCGAACGGGACCGATGACCCCCCCCCGAAACTTATTAACCTAAACATTGATAGATTTTATGGAACAAAAGAAAAATTACACCTTGCCCATCGTCATGATGTTCTTGCTCTTTGCAATGATCTCCTTCGTGACGGGACTTTCGAATCCGCTGGGCGTCATCGTGAAGAATCAGTTCGCCGTGGCGAACTGGATGTCCCAGCTGGGCAACTTCGCCAACTTCATCGCCTATGCCGTGATGGGCATTCCGGCGGGCATGATGCTCAAGCGCATCGGCTATAAGAAGACGGCGCTTGCCGCCGTGGCCGTCGGTTTCGTCGGCGTGGGCATCCAGTACCTTTCGGGCATTGCGGGCAGCTTCCCGGTCTATCTGATCGGCGCTTTCGTTTCGGGCTTCTCGATGTGTATGCTGAACACGGTCGTGAACCCGATGCTCAACACGCTGGGCGGCGGCGGCAAGAAGGGTAACCAGCTGATCCAGTTCGGCGGCTCGCTCAACTCGATTTCGGCGACCATCGTTCCGATCCTCGTGGGTTACCTGATGGGTAACGCGGCCAATGCGACGATCAGCGACGCGGCTCCCGCGCTGTGGATCGCCATGGGCATCTTCGCCGTGGTGTTCTTCGTGCTGGCGGCGGTCCGCATTCCCGAACCCTTCGCGATCCAGGACGCCAAGAGCGAGAAGAAGGACAAGCACAGCGCCATGTCGTTCCGTCACTTCGTGCTGGGTACGGTGGCCATCTTTATCTATGTAGGTGTCGAGGT
>ERZ1106935.2102-NODE-2102-length-14666-cov-3.551092_pt1 | contig 14666 bp, 9 predicted proteins | sample MGYA00403666_ERZ1106935 | MGnify/ENA primary metagenome ERZ1106935 (study PRJEB35170, sample SAMEA104062452) | human gut metagenome | biome: human gut; feature: human-associated habitat; material: faeces | place: Denmark | collected 2012-11-20 ... | reverse complement strand
GTTTCCAAAGTAACATCCCCATTTACCTGATGGTGTCCACTGATTAACTGTTGCTGCTGTATATCCTTCTAAAGCTCCACTTGTTGTAGTTGGGGCTACCGTTGTTTCAGGAACAGATGGATTATCAGTCTGTCCCGGCATTTCGGTTTTGTCTGATGCCGGCTCTAATACAAATTTTTCCCATGTTCCTACCGACGCTCCATAGGCATGTAAAATTCCTGATGTTGCGTCATCAATGTCTGCCTGAACATAATAATTTTTTTCATATGTCCTAAGGGCATATGTTCCATCTGACTGCTTCTCTGCATAGAACTTTTCCCATGTTCCAATGACATTGCTTCTCGCTATGATTGGATTTTCATTGTCAGTATCATCAAATACTGAACATAAATACTTGTTATTTGCTCTTGATTGGAACGACACCGTTCCATCGCTGTTGTTTATTACTCTAAACTGCTCCCAACCTCCGGCTGAATTTCTGTTAGCCACCAGATTCGACTGTCCGTTATTGTCAGCACAGACATATTTATCCGAAACTTGTGCTTTTATGGCAATATAGTCATCATCCGTCAAAGCCTTATTTGCAAAAACGATTGTTCCCGGCATTGCTTTTTTTATGGAATTATAAATCATTCCATTACTACTCTGATTTCCCGTTCCAATAGAATTTGTTCCCCAGTTATTTTTAATTGTATCTATCGAGTCTGATGTAGGATTTACTTTATTTGTATTCTTCTCATTGTAAATTCCCCAGGAACCTGAATTGTTGGTTTTATACGACCACGAAGTATAATTAATTCCCTCTTCATTAAATCTGTTCATTACATAATTCCATGCATCCTCAAGTCCAAAGCATGTAAACTCGCCAATATATGTAGGCACGCCGTAATTTGCGTTGTTAATACTATTAATTATATTATCGCAGGATTTTTTCTGACCATCTAAATCACTTATGTAATCCCATGTGTAATGATGGTATTCATACATTACATTTGTCCAACCATATTTTTGAGGGTTAGGAAGATTTGACGTTCCCCAACAGGATTCCATTATAATAATGTGGTTCGGATCTACAGAACGAATTGTATTGTACATTTCATTGTAAAAATTCCAATGCTTCTCTCCCGTTGTACCTGCCTTTTCTCCCGGTTCATTTAATGTATCATATGCAGCTACTGCCGGATTATTTGCAAAGTGAGCTGCAACTGTTTTCCATAATTCCAGAGTCTTGTTTTTGTTGTATGAATTTGAAAAAAAAGTCACATCTGACACATTATCAATAACTTCACCTGAATGATCCTGTCCGTTTTGTGAACCAAATGCTCCGTGTAGATCTAATATTACATAAATTCCTCTTTGACTGCACTGTTCTACAAACCAGTCAAGTTTTCTGAATGCATTGTCTCTTAATACCCAATCATTTTTTGAAGAATCATATCTATATAAATTCATGTATGTGAATGGTACCCTTATAACACTCATTCCCAAATTTTTGCAATTATCAAAGTCTGACTCTGTCCAGTAATTATCTTCATAGTAATCAAGAAGACTGTACATTTGGTTTTCCCCGAATCTATCCTTTAAATTAGACATTATTGTCTTTTGATCCCTTACATTAGTGGAACACATCCAACTTTCCTGTACAAATAATCCTCCTGCATTTGTACCTCTCAAATGAACTGTGTTTCCATTTCCGTAATTATTTCTTATTGATGTTCCATAACATTTTAGAAAATCATTTGATGTAAAGCCTGTAATCGCTCCACTTACCTGTTCGGCAGTGCCTGAAGTAAATGTACCTGCTAACATTCCTACTGTTAAACATACTGTCAATATTCCTGCAAACATTTTTCTGCCTATAGCCTGTAATTTTTTCACAATAGTTTCTTCCCTTCTCTTATAATATTTGCTGTTTAACCTTAAACTACTCAAAAAAATTATAGTCTTTTAATATGTGTTTTTCTATATGTTAAAACTATTTTTATTATTTTTTTGCATTTTCTTAAAATTTGCACTTAAACAGGACGCTATTTTTGTGCAAAATGTTCACTTATTTCTGTTTTGAGTTTATTTTTTAGGCAAATTTTCATATTTTCATTATTAAAAATATTTCAAAATAAAAATCGACCTTAAAAAGTCATATTATAATTCTGACCTTTTAAAATCGATTCTTCTACACTTTATTAATTCGTGTTTTTCTTTCTCCTAAATATTATAAATAACGATATTGTAACAAGCCACCCTGCCAGAGATAAAGCACTTGCAAGTTCCAGGCCCGGAGTTACATAAGAGTATTCTATTTTATGATTTCCTTTCGGTACAACTATACCCATGTACATTCCGTTTGTTTTTATTATTCTTGCCGGCTTTCCATCAATTTTTGCTGACCAGCCCTTTGAATAAGTAACTGCGGTACAAATAAGTTTTTTGTTGTTAAGCTTTGCATTATAAGATATTTTATTATGTTCAATTTCCAAATTCTTAATATTTAACTTTAATTTCTTAACGTACTTTTTATAGTTGTTCATAGACTGACACACAATCTTTATATCATCAAAGGTATACACGCCCGGCGCCGACATATAGAAATATGCTTCTTTAAGAGAATTTTTATTATAGCCATAATTGCACAATGTTGATTTTGCTCCATTATAAATATAATATTTAGTGCAATAGTTAAATCCGGCATACTTGTCATTAATTATCCCGCCAAGATAAAAATTATCCACACGCTTATTATATATAATATCACTTCTTTCATCCTGCGAAATGTCAGATGATTTAAGCTTTTCTTTTACATATTCGTCACTGAAATGATTGTAATCAATTCCCTTAATATTTAAGTATGTTTCACTGTTTGCAATCCCTCTAAAAGAAATAGGTATTTTCACCATACCGCTTTTTACGATAATTTTATCGCCTTTTACATCCATATTAGGAAGTTTCATTTTCTTTAGCTTAACCACAAATTTCTTCTTATTAATAGCTACCACTGAATTGCAGGAAGGTGTTCTTTCCTTCAGCTCGCCATTCATGTCATCCTGAACAACCGCAACCTGAAGCATGGCATTTTCTTTATCATAAGAGTCTAAGCTGTCCCAATCGCCTTTTTTCATGTAGTTATCATAGCCATAAACAAGAGGAAGTGCCAAAGAATTTTCATAAACGTAAATGGTATCATTATTTTCGTCTTCCGCCTTTGTCTCCAAAGTATCCTTTAATTTATATCCATATGGTACGCTGGTTAAATCTATCCCGTTGCCTCTTTTCAAGTAGTATTTCACTCCGGCAAGTTCCATAAGACCGGTTCTTCTTGACAAATCTTTTGTCCACACTGCCGTAAATATATCTGAATTTTCCAAACTTTCCATTGTTTCAGATATATTTCCGGAAGTTATGCTGTAATAGGAAGAAACTGTCGGGACGTCATTTACCAGAGAATAATTTGAACTGCCTTCATATATACTCTCAACTCTATATAAAGATTTATCATCATCCTTAACTTTACTTATTCCGGCATTAGTCATTACATCATTAACCTTACCGGCTTTTATAAACTGTCCCATTATACCGCCATTATCAATAACAAACTGTGTCATCATCTTTGTTCCGCACTCAAATGCAAACAACAATATGATTACTATATAAAAGCTCTGCTTCCTAAATAATTCAAGCCTCATTGACACTTCAACTAACACAAATGCTATAGCAAGTATTACCATTCCAACAATATCATTTAATAAAATACCATCAGTCAAAAATATTGTTGTTACTACTACTGCAACCATAACAACTGCTGCAAGTCGGAAATCTTTTATTTTAATATGGGATTTATCCTCCAGCATCCTTACTGTTCCCATTGCCACCACAAATGTAAACATAAATATCCACCTGTTGGCTACATATGAAAATCCCGTCATTCCAAATCCTACTACCGGCACAACCAACCCTACAACGCTTAATATAGTAAATAATCTGTACACCCTATACTCTTTATTTCTTCTGCAAAGTAAAACAAGAAATAGAATAACTGCAATTGAAAAATATCCTATGTTGGTCTGGGCATCTGTTGTCCCAACCGCCACTAAATGGGTTAAAAGTTCTTTATAGTAATGTCCTCCAAAAAGAATTTCCCTAAAAGAATTTACACTGCTTCTTCCTGACTCGGAAAATGCCAGTAGCACCGGTAAAAATATAGCCAGAGCATTAATAATTCCCAGCAAATAGTAGCCCGTACATTTAAAAAAAGCACAGACGTATTCCTTTAGTCTGTTTTCTTTATATAAATCTGCCACTCTATAAACCGCATATAAAACTACTGCAATTGTTAACATATAAAAGAAATAAAAATTACTTATTAACGCCAGTGTCACCATTAATGTGAATAACAGTGATTTTCTTTTATGTAACAATTTGTCCAAACCTATAATTAATAATGGTAAATAAATAAGGGGATTTGTAAAAAACGGATGCTTTATTCCGTACATTAAAACATATCCTGAAAAAGTATACACAAATGCCCCTATTAATGTAGGGTAATATTTTGCTTTCTTATAAAAAGCAAAGGCACTAAAAGCCAATCCCGCCAGATACATTCTAAATATAATTAAAAATTCATACAGATATTCAGTATATGCTTTTGGCACAAATACTGACAACAAGTCTAACGGATCTCCAATGCAGTAGTAGTTAAGCGTTCCAACCACATCGCTACCAAATCCAATGTTTAAGTCCCACATATTCCATTTTGGATGTCCGCTAAAAACTCCCACAAAAAATTCCCGCAGTGTCTGACCTAAATACACCAATGCCGGATAGTGCTGTCCCTGTCCGTCTATTTTCCATACAAAAGATGTCCCGGTTACTATCCAAGGCAGACTTGCTGCAAATGCCATAACAATAAAACAGATTGTATACACTAATATATATTTTTTCTTTGAATCAATATTAAGGGGTTGTATTTTCATACGATCTCCTAACCTTTAATTTTCTCTACTATATAATCCACAAATATGCCAACAATGTCAATATCTGTTTTTTCATAAATCATTCTGGCTCCCACTGCATCCTCTATTTCGTTAAAAACAGCCTTTCCATTGTTAAAAATAAAATCAATTCCACCATAATCAATAGGAAGCTTTTTTAAAATTTTCCTAACCATACTTTTCTCATTGTTATTTAATTCATATGGTCTTGCACTTCCACCCAGACTGTAATTGCTCTTAAAGCTTTCAGTTGAAATTCTAAGCATTGAAGCTATAATTTTATTTCCTACTATATATACTCGGACATCCTTTCCCAAGTCCGTGGAACATTCCTGATAAATATATTTAACATCCTTTAATTTTTCTTCTATACTATGTGCCTCTTTTTCGCTACCTGCCATAAAAACCTGACTGCCGCCATGACCGGCCGTAGTTTTTATGACACAGGGATAATTAACTTTATCTTTATTTTCCCTGTCAAAAAACGGCATATACTCTACTGTACCATCTAAATAATTAAAGGTCTCTTCCTTGTCATTTGCTATTTTTGTTACTTTTGAATTGTTAAATACTTTTACGCCTGCCACTTCAAGCATAAGTGCCACTTCACAATTTCTACTTCTGTTAATAGCGAAATCCGGTTTATGCTCTCTTATTAATCCTGCAATATCTTTTTGTTCCTGCAGTATTATCAGCTTAGTAGCAATATTGTAGTTACTTAATTTTTCCGTAACAAACTTTATAAATCTTCTGTTTTTTTCTACATCTTCTTCATTATAAATAATCCAACTAATCATGATCTGTTCTCATTAATTATCTGTTTTGCAATCCTTTTTAATAAATTTCATTATTTCATCTGCAACATTAACCTTTGTACAGTCGTATATATTTTTAAAATGTGCATTTGAGTTTGCCTCACAAAGTATAGGTTCCCCTTCTTTCCCAAACATTATGTCAACTCCTGCAAAATCCAGTTTCAATTTTTCACACACCTTAACTGCCATTTTTTCCTGTTCTTTTGTAGGAGTATATTTTTTCATTGAACCTCCATTGGTTATGTTGGCTCTAAAGTCATTTTCATTTACTCTTTCCATTGCTGTAACAACTTTCCCGCCCACCACGTGAATTCTAACGTCTTTTCCTTTGGAGCTTTCAACATATTCCTGCATTATAAATTCGTGATGTTCTATATTTTTTATCTTTTCAACTGCTTCATAATAATTATTAACCATATAAACCTGCTCTCCAAAAGAGCCTTTGTTTTCCTTAATTATCATTGGATATCCCACATTTCCTTCTACCTGAAGTAAAAATGTATAATCCTTATACTCCTTGTCGAAAGTCATTGGTGCAACATATGTTCTTGGCATTTTTATATCCGTGTCCTTTAATTTAATAAACGTAAGAGCCTTGTCATCGCAGGTCTCTATAGCTTCTGCACAATTGTATAATTTAAACCCTTCTTTTTCCAATGTCTTTGCCAAATATACATCTTTATCCCAGAACAACACAAAATCCGGTTTTTCTTTCCAGCTTGTATTCTTCGGGCTAATTGGAAGTATAGACCCTACCTGATCGTTAGTTAATTTTCTAAGTTCTATTCCCTGTTGCAGTGCCGCCTTAATTAGCCAGTCATATATTTCCTCAAACTTTTCACTATTTAAAAACCCATTTACAATTAACCAACCCTTCATGATTCTACCTTCCTTAAACGTAAATTTTCTTTAATACAGCAAAGAACGGTTAAGGCCCCCTTGCCATTAACCGTTCCGGACTGAAAAATATGTTAGTATACTTATGAGTCTTAGGAGAGACTCATGTTCGTGAACTTCATTCACAAACTATAAGTATTAGGTACTACTCTTTTATTATACCAAATTATTATCATTTATCAACATTGTTTTGTTTTTTTATCTTTTACTTAACGACAATTTATGATAGAATTAATTTTATATGACCGAAGGGAGCGATAAAAATGGAAAAAAATACAAACAAAAATAAAATATTAATAATTGCAACTACAGTTATTATTGCATTAATAGTAATTATGCTTATAGCTGTAAGCCTGTCAAAGACAAAAAAATCCGGGACAACTAATTCCCAAAAAAATGTCACTGAACCTGCCACAGTTGTAGTTGTAGAGACAAGTGGTTCTCAGGATAAGGTTGTAAAGAAAAATATAAAGGCACCTAGAAAAGTTGATTTCGGCAAAACACACAAAGCCGTTCAGAAAACTGAAAAAGACAGCAAGGACATTGGTAAAGGAAACTATATTGCTTCCCCTGATGGAACTACAGCTTATTTAACATACAGTTTCAGTGCTGATAATACACCTGAATTCTTTGGTACCAAAGTAAATACTAGCACAAACAACGCACTTTTACAGTACGTATTCGACAGCAATGACAAACTTTACGAAATACGTCTACAGTACGGCAAACTGACAAAAGACGCATACGACTCCATCGTTTCAAACATTTCTTCTACATATGGAGATGCAACTTATTTAAGAACACTTTCTAATGGTTCCATTGAAAAGTGGTGGAATACAAAAACAGTACGTCTCACAGCATATTATCAGGAATCAGGCGTAAACGTTTATATAAGAAAAAAATAAGTTAAGTACTAAAAGCAATATTATAAATGCAGAAAAGGAAAACAGTAATATATAAAACATGTCGCATTTTTACCTGTGCTGCGCCGCTTATTAACAATTGCTCCCGCGAACTCAGCCACTCCGTGGCTTCAAACAGCGCTCCGCAATTGTAGCTATGCTCGCACAGCTTACAAAATGCTTCCAATCGTTTTTTATATTACTGTTTTCCTTTTCTGCATTTTATATTATTTTTTACACTTAACTTATTTTTTTCTTGAAAGATTTTATATTTGTGTTAATCTGTGTATGAAACGTAGTGGATTTTTTTAGGAAGGAGCGATTAACTTTATGCCTTACAGTGATTATGTCAGAGCTTCAAAAATAGGAAAAAAAGATTATCAGTCCAAGGTTTTAAAAGGTCAGTTACCAACTCTTGAAGTCCTCGATGATATTCTTCATTCTACAAGAGATTACCATGAGGTTTCTCTTGGTCTTGTAAATATTCCACTGGATCAGATTGTAGGAACAAAAACTTCCGGCAGAAGCAATTCCTTCTCCAGTAATTTTATGCCTATTCTTGACGTGCATACAGAATTTGCATCCAAATGGATAGCTCTTAGTAAATATCAGGAAGAAGAGGGTATTGCTGACCCTATAATTGCTTATGAATATATGAACAAATTCTATGTTTTAGAGGGAAACAAGCGTGTAAGCGTGCTTAAATACTATGGCGCAGCTTCAATAATGGGTACTGTTACAAGAATAATTCCAAAATTAACTGATGACATCAATGTCCGCATTTACTATGAATTCATGGATTTTTATGCTCTTTCAGAAATTAATTATATTAACTTTACCCAGCTTGGAAGTTACCAAAAGCTGCAGAGTACAGTAGGGAAAGAACCGGATGAGCAGTGGAGTTCAAACGATAAAATGGATTTTCGCTCGCTGTTTTTAAGTTTTAAATCAATATATATTTCTTTAGGTGGAAATAAACTTGAACACATTACAGATGGAGATGCATTTCTTGCCTTTATCAGTCTGTATGGATATAAAGACCTTTTAGAAAAGACGGATTCTGAATTAAAGGAACTTGTTTCCTCAAACTATTCTGAATTTGAGTTAATGTCAACTCAGAAAGTTGATTTGAGAATGACGGCTTCTCCAAAGAAGTCCTTTACTCTCAGTAAATTATTGCCATCCGATAAAAAGTTAAAGGTCGCTTTTATATATGAAAAGACTCCTGTATCTTCTTCGTGGACCTATTCCCATGAACTTGGAAGACTTCACGTTGAAGAGACTTTTCCTGATGATGTTAAAACAGTTTACTATGATAATATTGATGGGGGAACCATTGACGATACAATTAAAAAGGCAATAGATGACGGATGTAATGTTATTTTTACAACTTCACCTACCTTTTCCAACGCAAGCCTTAAAGCGGCAATTGCCACCCCGAAGATTACGATTTTAAATTGTTCTCTTCATGACCCCCACACATCAATGCGTACTTATTATTCACGTATGTATGAAGCAAAATTTATTATGGGTGCCATTGCCGGTGCCATGTCAGAGCATGATAGAATTGTATATATTGCCGACTATCCTATTTATGGAACAATTGCCAATATTAATGCATTTGCACTAGGTGCAAAAATGACAAATCCAAGAGCACGCATTCATCTTCTTTGGAGTTGTCTGAAAGATAAAAATGTTAGAGAACAGATTGAGGCCATTAAACCTGATTGTGTATCAGACCAGGATTTGTCTGTCCCTGAAGCCGGAACAAGATACTACGGTCTATATCAGCTTTTTGATGACGGAAACATTTGGAATCTAGCCATTCCGATTTATAACTGGGGCGATTTTTATGAGCAGTTAATTCAAGCTATTTTAGATGGTACCTGGAAATCTGACATTACCAAAAATAGTCAGGCCATTAATTATTGGTGGGGGCTTGCTGAAAATGCCATTGAAATTATTTACTCCCAATGGTTACCTGATGGAACTAAACGACTCATTGAGCTTTTGACCCACACTATAACTTCAGGGGATTTTAACCCATTCTCAGGTGTAATATACTCTCAGGATAAAACAATACGAAACAAAGAACACCAGACTTTATCTGCAAATGATATTATAACTATGGATTGGCTCTCTGATAACATAATCGGTGAAATTCCGGTATTTGATGAACTTAAAGAACAGGCCAAACCTGTTGCCATTCAGCAGGGTGTAAAATAACGGAGAGGAAAACATATGAGAATTTTATTAATTTCAGATGAAGAATCTTCATATTATTGGGATTATTATTCAGCTGACAAATTTAAGGATATTGATTTAATTATTTCATGTGGTGACTTGGCGCCACAGTATTTAGAATTTTTGGTGACTTTCGCTCATGTTCCTGTGTTATATGTTCACGGAAACCATGATGAATGTTATGATATTACACCACCAAGTGGCTGTATTTGTATTGAAGATACTGTTTTTGTATATAAAGGTGTCAGAATTATGGGACTGGGCGGGTCCATGCGTTACCGTCCCGGTCGTGAATACCAATATACTGAACGCCAAATGCGTAAAAGATATCACAAACTTCGTCCAAAAATATTTTATAACCGTGGAATTGATATTTTAGTGACTCACTCACCGGCGTTCAATTTAAACGATGGTGATGATTTACCTCACCTTGGTTTTTCAATTTTCCTGGAAATAATGAAGAAATATAAACCTAAATTTTTTGTTCACGGTCATGTTCATAAGTCGTACGGCCACCAATTTAAGCGCTTTGATACTTTTGAAGATACAACTGTAGTTAATGCCTGTGAAAGATGCATTATTGAAATATAAAGAAAACTGCAGTTCATTGGTTTAAACCCTAGAACTACAGTTTTTTATTTTACTTTACTGAAATCCACACTGCTGGACGAATATGCATATTCGTATTAGTTACTTCATAACCATATTCCATAATCTTACCGTACGACATGAACATTGCCGTGTTCTGTTTACTACCGGGATCTATAAGCCAGCAGTCTCTCAAATAATTGGCTAAAATGTCATTGTACTTCTTTTCTGCCTGTATACTGTTTAGAAGAAAAATCTTGTCTGTTGTAGAATTTCCTCCCTTTGTTCCGTAGAGATCATTATCAGATACTGTTATATCCGTGTCGAGAATTGTACCACGCATTTCCTTTGTAAATGTCTCTTTAAGAAATTCTCCATTTAAATATTTTCTAAGAGAACATGTTTCCCACGTCACATCCTCATTCTTATCATTATATGCAAATCCGTTAATTGGCTCTGATTTTACTAACATAACTTTATCATCTTTTTTTTCAAGAATAAGCCAATGATAACTTCCATATAAGACGTTGGCTCCAACCTTTGCCTTCTTTATAACACCAAGCTCTGTCTTTGCAAGTTTTGCTTCACTGTCTTTGTAACCGCCTAAGGTACGGAACATCTTATATGCTTTCTGATAATTTCCTGTCTTCTGATAGTAGGATGCTCTTGCATATTTTCCGGGTGTAGTTCTTGTGTAAACAAATACTGCAATAACTGCAACCACCAAAATTCCTATTATGACAAGTATAATCTTTCCTACTATGCCACTACTCTTTTTCTCATCCTCCTCTACCTTGGGGTTTGTATCTTTGTGTTCAGCTGCAAGCTTTTTATGTTCTTTAGCTTTCTTATCACACTCTTCATATTTTTCTTTAGCATCTTTGTATTCACCTAACTCCTTATATATATTAGCAACGTATTCGTATATCTCTGCTCTTTCCTTATCCCTTGTCAGACAATCTATTGCTTTCAAAAGTTTTTCTGCATGCAAATACTTTTCGTCGTCCGTCTTTGCTTCGAACTTAGCTTTTGTTTTCTCTGCCATATTCACCTCCACTTTATCGTAGTTTTATTATACTAGGTTCGTGAAAGTTTTCAACTCTATATATTATTGTGCAAAAAATAAAAAGCTATTAAACATTTTACTGTTTAATAACTTTTTACCTTAACTACTGTTTTTCTTTCATACTTCCCGCTATAAGAGAGAATGTAAGAACAACCTGTGCCATCATGATACATGCTGATATTTCTCCTTTATTCAATAATGTACATATAACAGCAACTGTTGTTTCTACAACCAATGTTATTAATGTTTTCTTTCTGTAGATTAACTTTTCTATTCCATCAAGTGGCTTATTCTTTGTCTGAACCGGTGATAACAGTCCAATAATCACACCTGACATTAATATAATTCCCAGACACATGAACCTGTTAATCTCGACAAACTTCATTAATAAAATAACGATCACAAGCATAAAGTTTGTAAGAAAAAAACATCTTAACATTGTTGATGCATGATATCCACCTGCGTATTTCCTTATTACCATAAAGGAAAATGCAAATATTAACCCCTGCCATACCATGCCGGTAACAAGTCCGACTATAAGGAGAGTTAATAAATCTATTATATTCGTTATTAATTGCTCTACCCCAAATTCGTATATTTCATAGTCTTCGTACTCAATTACCTCTCTCCGTACCAATCCTTTTGCTATTTCTTTCGGAATTTTTTCAACCATTAGAACTTCCTCAATTTCTTTAAACCAGCCGGTACCTTTGGTTGATGAAAGAAATATGCACATGTTGAATTTACATTACTCTTTGCTGACGCCAATGCTGCTGCACTAACAAGTTTATCAACGGTTTTTACCATCTTTTTCATAATTCACATCCCCCTTCCTATCAACAATTTAAAGCTACCACAATTTTTTCCACTATTTTCCAAATTGTAGAAAATACTAGGATTTTTGTACAAAATAAAACATCCCTATGATTGCCTGTCCAACCATTAGGAATGTTTTCGTTTAAATATATAACATTATACTGACTTTAAATTCTTTTTCATTAAAATCTAATTTCATAGTCCCATTATAATTATTAACTGCTGCCTCCACACTTTTTAAGCCGATTCCGTGAAGGTTTTTGTTTTGCTTTTTCGTAACAATTCTATTTTTTCTCTTAACAATCACTCCATCGTAACTGTTTTTTATGTCAATAAACATTGCTCCTCTTTTATATCTCACCTTTAAATCAATGTATTTCTCATCCGTACACTTATCTGCTGCTTCTATAGCATTGTCCAGCAAATTTCCAAAAATAGTTACAAGATTTTCTATGCCATTCTGTATTTCGCTTGGAACAACGATATTAAGATTTGTCTTAATATCCTGCTTTTCTGCCTTACTTAATTCATAATTAATTACACTGTCTATGGCAACATTTCCTGTATTGCTGTACATTTTTGTGGTAATTATTTTTTCAGTGAGATTTTCTATATATTTTTTCGCCTCCTCGTTCTCACTCCCTATCATACTTCCAATAACGTATAAATGATTATTTATATCATGACGGAAATCACGCAATTGCTCATCTCTTGCCTGCAACAGTTCTGTCTGTTTTAAATAATAATTCTTTTCCCTCTCAATGGAATCTGCTTCCATTCTTTTTGCATAGCTGATGGATATAATATCGTACAGATAAACTACCAGAAATATTACTAATAACATACATATTACTGACAATATTTTTATGCTTTCAGAATTACTATTCTGTGAGAAAATTGCAGTTTCCAAGGCAAATATAATTGCATCTATCACAATTATGATGATATTAACTACTCTTGGAACTTCAACTTTTGAGTTAATATTTTTAAAGGATATAACTATTTCATAAGTTATCCACTGCACTGCCGCTAATACGATAAACGAATACATATCTCCGTTGTGACCATAAACGGAAATTTCGACATTGGACAAAGCCAATACCGCTGCCACCGCCGCCTCTGACGCAAAAAAGAAAAAGTATGTTATAATACACGCCACCAGTTTATTAACAACTTTTCCACCATATCCAAAGGCTACAATAAACAAGGTTATTACCCCACATAACATATTTATCATTCCATGTGGAAAATTAATATATTGAAGAGTACATACGACAAATCTGAATGTATAAACTGCTATAATAGCAACTTTTCCCCTGTTTCCTTCTCCCAGAAACATTTTCATAAATTTAGAAATAATATAAAATTCCAGAAAGGTTGATAAGCAATAAGCTACCCAATACAAAATCTCTTCCATCATTTTTCCTCCAATCCGTTATAAATCTCTCTTATTTGTTTTCTTCTGGATTGGCTAATTGAAAACTCTGCATTGTCGGACATTATAACGCTGTCATATTTTATAACCTGTACATACCTGTAATTTACCATGTAAGATTTGTGTATGAACAAAAAACCGTAATTTTTTATTCTATCATAAATTGACTCCAGCGATTCATAAAAAGTTTCTACTCCTTCCGTCGTATACATACTTACTTTTCTGTTGTCACGAACAAAATACATTATTTTCTGTACTTCGATTTTATGACTTGAATAGCCTTTTTTATAACGGAAAACCTCTTTTTGTGCTCCACTTATTGTTATGTAGTCGTCAATTAATTCTTCCAACTGTTCTTTATCTAATGGTTTCTTCAGGAAATCCAGCGGATGTACTTTGAACAGCTCCATTGCGTACTCCTGCTTTGAAGATATATATGCAATCTGGGTAATGTTATTATTCAAAACTTTGCGGATATATTTTCCCGTCTCCACTCCGTTCATATTAGGAAATTCAATGTCTAAAAATATTAAATCATACTTCTCTTTTTCCATTTCCGCCTTCTGCCTGAGTGCGTTCAGCTCCATATTTTTCTTCGTGCCCTGGTCGATGGTATAGAACTGGTAATAGGCCATCAGATTGATAAACCACAGCGAAACACACACCAGAATGTTGAAATTGCGCGCGTTTACGATCGCCTTCGATAAATCGGCATACAGCTCCAACCCGATGATGATCGCCGAAATCACCACCTGCATCCACACATACTTGCCGCCGATGGCGGTGCCGGTCTCAAAAGAAAAATGCCGCAGGAACCAGATTTCCGTAAAAATCATGACCGTCGCCACCAGCGGCGTCAGATACTGCGCCCAGGCAAAATACGATTCGTTCAGGGACGCGAATAATTCGCCCAGCGGT
>ERZ1106935.2092-NODE-2092-length-14716-cov-11.240297_pt1 | contig 14716 bp, 12 predicted proteins | sample MGYA00403666_ERZ1106935 | MGnify/ENA primary metagenome ERZ1106935 (study PRJEB35170, sample SAMEA104062452) | human gut metagenome | biome: human gut; feature: human-associated habitat; material: faeces | place: Denmark | collected 2012-11-20 ... | reverse complement strand
GGTAGTTGGCGCTGACACGGCGCTGCAGGGAGTTGGCGATGGTCTTGAGGATGACCAGCTCCTCGAGGCTGTCGGCCTTGATGGTCACATCTGCTATCTCGCGGGCGATGGCAGCGCCGGAGTTGATGGCGATGCCGACGTCAGCGGCAGAGAGGGCGGGGGAGTCGTTGATGCCGTCGCCGATCATCACGACGGTGTGGCCCTCGCTCTTGGCCTTCTGGACGAAAGCAGCCTTGTCCTCGGGCAGGACTTCGGCGAAGAACTGGTCCACGCCCACCTGCCTTGCGATGGCGGCGGCGGTGCGCTCGCTGTCACCGGTCATCATGACGGTGTTGGTGATGCCGAGGCCGCGCAGAGCGCGCAGCACGCGGGAAGCTTCCGGACGCAGCGGGTCGGCGATGCAGATGACGCCGGCCAGATGGCCCGAAGCGGCCAGATAAAGGTGAGAATACTCCGGCTCAAGGTTATCGAACTTCTCGCGCTCGTCCTCGGGGATGGTGCAGTGCTCGTCCTCAAAGACGAAGTGGTGGCTGCCGATGACGACCCGCTCACCGCTGACGCGGCTGGCGATGCCGTGGGCCACGATATACTCTACCTCGGAGTGCATCTCTTCGTGGGAGATGCCGCGCTCCTTGGCCTCCCGGACGACGGCGTTGGCCATCGAGTGGGGGAAGTGCTCCTCGAGGCAGGCGGCCAGCTGCAAAACTTCTCTCTCGCTGCAGCCGGAGAAGGGGACGACCTTGACCACCTTGGGGGTAGCGCGGGTCAGGGTGCCGGTCTTGTCGAAGACGATGGTGTCGGCCTTGGACAGGGTCTCGAGGTATTTGCCGCCCTTGACGGTGATGTGGCTTGCGCCGCACTCGCGCATGGCAGAAAGAACGGCCAGCGGCATCGAGAGCTTGAGGGCGCAGGAGAAATCGACCATCAGGCAGGAGATGGCGCGGGTGGCGTTCCGGGTCAGGGCGTAGGTGACGACGGTAGCACCGAGGCACCAGGGGACCAGACGGTCGGCCAGAACCAGCGCACGGTTTTCGGTGCTGGACTTCAGCTTCTCGGATTCCTCGATCATGGCCACGATCTTGTCGTAGCGGTTTGCGCCGCCCTCGGCTCTGGTGGTCAGGACGCACTCGCCCTCTTCCACCACAGTGCCGGCGTAGACGGTGGCACCGATGGTCTTGCGCACCGGCATGGACTCGCCGGTGAGTGCGGCCTGGTTGACCATGGCTTCGCCCTCGATGACGGTGCCGTCCAGCGGGATCATGTTGCCGGAGCGGACGACGATCTCGTCGCCCGGGTGGACCTTGGTGAGCGGCATGAGCACTTCGCTGCCCTGTGCGCGGACCCAGACCTTATCGACATTCAGGGCCATGCTGCGGGCCAGATCGTCGAGGCTCTTCTTGCGGGTCCACTCCTCCAGCAGGGAGCCGACGTTGAGCAGGAACATGACGGAGCCTGCGGTGGCGAAATCGCTCCGCAGGATGGAGACACCGATGCTCAAAGCATCCAGCACCTCGACTTCCAGTTTGCGGTGCCACAGGCAGCACACACCCTTCCAGAGGAACTCAATGGAGCGGAACACGGTGTAGGCGGCGTTGAGCGGGGCGGGCAGGAACAGCTGGCGCAGCACCCGGCCTGCCAGGAGGTTATACATCTTTTCCTGATATTCCTGATTGATGCGGCGGCTGTCGGCGCTGGTGACCAGTGCGTCCAGCTCGGGGTCATCGAAACGGTAGGTGCTCAGGGCGGCGACGGCGTCCTTGCGGGCACCGGTGTAATACACCACCACATCGCCCGTCCGCTCGTAGACCTTGGCCTTGCTCACGGCGTCGTGGTGGTTCAGATAGGCTTCCAGCACATCGGCCCGGTGCAGGGTCATCCGCACATTGCAGACGTGTACCCGCAGACGGCCGCGGCTCTCATGAAGAATAGTACATTTCATGTCAGAATATCCTCTGCGTATTGCAAAAAATAACCATAAAAAGAGCCGCCCGCAGGCGGCTCAGAGACTGCAAAATTACTCGTTGGTCTCGGCGGTCTCTGCCTTGGCAGCGTCCTCGATGACCTCAGCCTCAGCCTTGGCAGCGCGGGCCTCGTTGATGGCCTTTGCATCCTCGAGGATGTCACCGGCCTGCTCCTGAACCTTGCTGACGGTCTCCATGGTGGAGTCCTTCATGCGCAGGACAGCAGCGGTGGTCTGGGTGTAGACCTTCTTGGCATCGCTGCTGGACAGCAGCTTGAAACCAGCGGAACCGAACAGGGTGCCGGCAGCGAACAGAGCAATCTTCTTAATATCGACCATAGTAGTATACCTTCCTTTTTATCGTATTCCCTCATGCCCCAAAGGGCATGGAATAAGTGTTTCTTCCGTTATTATAGCGCGGTTTTTGGAAAATTCAAGGGATTTTGATGATGTTTACATCTGCTAACATTTTACGATAAGTAGTTAGAAATGTCTATCTTTACGTGTTTTTTGCCGCAAACTACAGTTTGTATTTTCAAACAAACTCCAAAGTGCCGAAGAAATATAACAAAGAGTCTTGCGCTGAGTGGTGCATTCATTGTACAATAAAAAAGTGTGCGATAAAATCGACAGGGCCGGGAAGTTCCGGCCTGTAACAATAAGTGAGGCTGGATATGGAAAAGAAGGATATTCGTGTGCTGGCGCTCGATCTCGACGGCACTCTGACCAATGACCAGAAGGTCGTCACCCCCGCCACCCGCGCAGCGCTGGATGCCGCTGCTGCCAAAGGTGTGACCATCGTGCTGGCCTCGGGCCGTCCCACGGCAGGCATCATGCCGCTGGCAAAGGAGCTGGGACTGGATAAAAAGGGCGGCTGCATCCTCTCGTATAACGGCGGTGCCATCATCGACTGTGCCACCGGCGAGACGCTCTACCGCAAGCAGCTGGATGCAAAGTATGTGCCGCAGCTCTGTGCCTTCGCCAGGGAGCAGGGCGTGGTCATCATTACCTATAATAAGCAGGGCGTCGTCACCGAAAGCCCCGAGGACGAGTGGGCGCTGAAGGAGTGCTTTACCTGCAAGCTGCCCATGCAGAAGGTGGAGGACCTCGCCGCCTATGTGGATTATCCCATCTGCAAGATGCTCATTACCCTCGACCCCGCCCGCCGCGGCGAGGTGCTGGAGGCAGGCCGGAAACGGTTTGCGGGCGAGATCGACCTCTACCCGTCCAGCCCCTTCTTCATCGAGGCTGTGCCGCTGGGGGTCGCCAAGGACGTGAGCCTTGGCGGTCTGCTGGAAAGCAGGGGGCTGACCCGCGACAACCTCATGGCCTGCGGCGACGGCCTCAATGACTGCTCTATGATACGCTTTGCCGGCGTGGGTGTGGCCATGCAGAATGCAGAGCCCCCCGTCAAGGAGGCGGCGGACTATGTGACCGTCGCCGACAACAACCACGACGGCGTGGCGGAGGCCATTGAGAAGTTCATTTTTTGAAAGGATACCAGACGCAAATGCCGCGCAACTTAGTTTTATTCGATTTGGAGTGGAACATCGGCTATCAGCCGTTTATCTTTAATTATCACGGTGTCCAGCAGACGTTCCGGGGGGAGATCATTGAGATCGGTGCTGTCAAGATCGACGAGGACGCCAACGTGCTGGATACCTTCTCCATCCACCTGCGTCCCCGCATCTTCCGCTGCCTGCAGCACCACATCGCCAAAGTCACCGGTCTGACGCAGGAGGACCTCGACAAGGGAGAACCCATCATCCAGGGCCTCCGCCGCTTTATGAAGTGGTGCGGCCCGGACGCCGAGTTCGCCGAGTGGGGCATGGATGACGTGCCGGTGCTCAAGCAGAACCTTTTCCTCTGCAATCTCGACGAGAGCTGCCCGACGGTCTGGTACGACCTGCAGCAGCTCTTTCTGCGGGAGTACCCCCGCAAGGAAGGCGAGGGGATGAAGCTGGAAAATGTCGTCACCCGGATGGGCATCCCGCTGGAACGCCCCTTCCACGACGCTCTGTCCGACACCCTCTACACCGCCGACCTCTGCCGTATGCTCGACCTGCGGGCCGGACTGGCCGCTTACCCCAGCGAGGAGGACACCCTGCGCCAGAGCCTTTGCCCCACGCCGGGCGACTACCGGGATTTCAAGGTCTTCCGGGGCTATCTGGACCAGTCTATGTGGAAGCTGGACCCCGTCATCGGAACGATGGCCTGCCCGGTCTGCGGCACGGCCCTGCAGCCGGATGACGTCTGGCTGAAAAAGGGGAGCAGCGGCTGGTATACGCTGTCCCAGTGCCCCGTCTGTAAGGGCCGGGGCGGCGAGGCAGGCCGGGGAGTGTTCCAGAAATACCGGATGTCGCGCCGGGACGGCCTGCACTGGGCCTTCGCCCGCTGCGTCCAGATGCCGGACGATGCAAGCCTGGTCCGCTGGAAAAAGCAGAAAGCCCAGTATCTGGAGCGTCAGCGCCTCAAGGCCGAACGGCAGGCCGCCGAAGCAGAGGCCGCCCGGCACATCTTCTGAGGCAGAAGAATAAAATATCGTGCAGGAAAGAACAACGCTGTTTCGTATTGTAAGGAGAGACAGGAAGAAAAAGGCAAAAATGCTCAGATTTTGTTCATATCCCGGTCATAGATGCTGGATATACTAAGAAGGAACTTCAGGCAGAAACGAAAGGGATGGTACGAGCACGATGGAAACGATGCTCATCGACTGGCTCCACCAGCTGGGTACGCTGGAATTCTGGGAGGCATTGTTAGAGGGCTTTGAAGGGCTGGGGCCGTTTGTCCCTATCCTTCTGGCGATGGTGGAATCCATTTTTCCGCCGCTGCCCCTCATCGCCATCGTGGCCCTCAATGTCGCGGCCCACGGCGGATTTCTTGGCTTCGTCTACAGCTGGCTCGGTGTGGCCGCAGGCGGCACGGTGGTGTTTTTATTCTGGCGGCGGGTGGTCAAGCGCTTTTTCTGGAAGCTGGCCTCTCGCTCCGAACAGCTGAAAAAGGCCCAGCAGTGGGTCAGCCATGTGGACACGGCCAGCCTCTTCATGCTGGCCGTCCTGCCCTTCACGCCCACATCGTTCCTGCATCTGGCCTTCGGCATCTCGGACTTTGACGAGAAGCGCTATCTGCTCACCCTTCTGGCGGGCAAGTCCGTTATGGTGGCCATGATGGCACTCTTCGGCCAGTCGCTGCTCAGCTCGCTGAGAAATCCGGTGTATCTCATCCTCGCCATCGCCATCTGGGCCGGGATGTACTGGGTGAGCAGGAAGTTCTGCAAGAAGCACGATTTGGATCGATAAAATTGCGAAGTGCTTGACTTTTTTGCTGAGAGTGCATATAATAAAAGTAATGAAAGAAGATATTGCTTCATAGGTTTTCACCAATGAGCAGCAAAACGCCCCACGGTACTGCGAATACCGCGGGGCGTTTTGCTTACCAGGGGGTTAGTGCTTACCGGCCTTGAACTGTTCGTAAAGCCACTTGCCAATGCAATGAGCCACAACATTGGCTGCGACGGACAGAATGAAAGAAGATAACATTTCCATAGGTTCTCACCCCCTTCCCCAATTTGAATGGAGTCGGAAGGCCGACACCTAAAGAATATCATAAAATTCGACAAAGCACAAGAAAAAGCCGCTGTACAGCTACAAAACTGCACAGCGGCTTTCTGTATATAAAGTTTAGTTCTCGGCCAGATTGCCGGTATAGAGCTGGTAATACTTGCCCTTCTTGGCGATAAGCTCGTCGTGGCTGCCGCGCTCGATGATGCGGCCCTGCTCCAGGACCACGATGCAGTCTGCGTTGCGGACAGTGGAGAGGCGGTGGGCGATGACGAAGCTGGTGCGGCCATACATCAGGCCGTCCATGCCGCGCTGCACCAGAGCCTCGGTGCGGGTGTCGATGGAGGAAGTAGCCTCATCGAGGATGAGCACCGGCGGGTCGGCGACGGCTGCGCGGGCGATGGCCAGCAGCTGGCGCTGGCCCTGCGACAGGTTCGCGCCATCGCCGGTCAGCATGGTGTTGTAGCCCTCGGGCAGGCGCTTGATGAAGCCGTCGGCGTTGGCCAGACGGGCTGCGGCGATGCACTCCTCGTCGGTGGCCTCCAGACGGCCATAGCGGATGTTCTCCATGACCGTGCCGGTGAACAGGTGGGTATCCTGCAGCACGATGCCCAGAGAGCGGCGGAGGTCGGCTTTCTTGATCTTGTGGATGTTGATGCCGTCGTACCGGATCTTGCCGTCCTGGATGTCGTAGAAGCGGTTGATGAGGTTGGTGATGGTGGTCTTGCCGGCGCCGGTGGAGCCGACGAAGGCGATCTTCTGGCCCGGACGGCCATAGAGGTTGATGTCGTGCAGGACGGTCTTGCCCGGCACATAGCCGAAATCGACGTCCGTAAAGGTGATGTCGCCTTCCAGCTTGTGGTAGGTGGTGGTGCCGTCGTGGTGGGGATGCTTCCAGGCCCAGATGCCGGTGCGCTCGTTGGCCTCCACGAGGTTGTCGTCCTTGTCGTACTTGGCGTTGATGAGGGTGACATAGCCCTCATCGGTCTCGCTGGGCTCATCCATCATCTTGAAGATGCGCTCTGCACCGGCCAGTGCCATGATGATGCTGTTGGCCTGCATGGACACCTGGCTGATGGGCATATTGAAGCTCTTGTTCAGGGACAGGAACGCCATGACAGTACCCAGCGTGACGCCGCCCATGCCGGTGACGGCCATGGCTGCGCCCGCCAGAGCGCAGATGGCGTAGCTGATGTTGCCCAGCTGAGCGGTGACGGGCATGATGATGTTGGCGAAGCTGTTGGCCTGCTTGGCGCTGTCCTTGAGCTTGTCGTTCAGCTCGCGGAAGCCCTCGAGGGCCTTCTGCTCGTGGGTAAAGACCTTGACGACCTTCTGGCCCTCCATCATCTCTTCGATATAGCCGTTCACCTTGCCGAGGTCGCGCTGCTGTGCGATGAAGTACTTGCCGCTCTGCTGGGTGATCTTCTTGGAGCAGAAGAGCATCAGGGCCACCATCAGCATGGTGACGATGGTGAGCTGCCAGCTCAGCATGCACATGCTGGCAAAGACGGAAACGATGGTGATGGCGCTGGACACCAGCTGCGGGATGCTCTGGCTGAGCATTTGGCGGAGGGTATCGACGTCGTTGGTGTAGACGGACATGATGTCGCCGTGCGGATGGGTGTCAAAGTAGCGGATGGGCAGGCTCTCCATGTGGGTGAAGAGCTGGATGCGCAGGTTGCGCAGGGTACCCTGGGTGACGTTGACCATGATGCGGGCGTTGAGCCAGGCGGCGAGGATGCCCACCACATAGATGCAGCCGACGCGCACCAGCGCACCGGCCAGCGGTGCAAAGCTGGGGTCCTGCTGCTGGGTCATGGGGATGATATAGTCGTCGATAAGGGTCTGCAGGAACAGGCTTGCCTGCACATTGGCCAGCGCACTGACCACGATGCAGATGAGCACGAGGATGCAGTGAGGCAGATAGTGCTGGAACACCTCTGCCATGATGCGCTTGAGCAGCTTGCCCGGGTTCTCGACCTTCGGACGCGGGCCTCCCATGCCGCGGGGGCCGGGGCCATGGACGACTTTTGCTTTCTGTTCCGCCATTTACTGCTCACCTCCCTGCTTGTCGAAGTCGCCGCCGCCCTGAGTCTGGCTGCTGTAGACTTCCTGATAGATCGCGTTGTTCTTCAGCAGTTCCTCGTGGGTGCCGAGGCCGTTGATCTGGCCGTTGTCCAGTACGAGGATGCGGTCGGCATCCTGCACCGAGGAAATGCGCTGTGCAATGATGATCTTGGTGGTGCCGGGGATCTCCTCACGGAACGCCTTCCGGATCTTTGCGTCGGTGGCGGTATCCACGGCACTGGTGGAGTCGTCGAGGATGAGGACCTTCGGCTTGCGCAGCAGGGCGCGGGCGATGGTCAGACGCTGTTTCTGGCCGCCGGACACGTTGGAGCCGCCCTGCTCGATCCAGGTGTTGTACTTGTCCGGGAAGCGCTCGATGAACTCATCGGCGCAGGCCAGCTTCGCCACACGGATGCACTCTTCCTCGCTGGCGTTCTCATTGCCCCAGCGGAGGTTGTCGAGGATGGTGCCGGAGAACAGGACGTTCTTCTGGAGCACCATGGAGACCTCGTGGCGGAGGACGTCGAGGTTATAATCCCGGACATCCACGCCGCCCACGCTGACAGTGCCGGTCTCGGCGTCGTACAGGCGGGGGATGAGCTGCACCAGACTGGACTTTGCGCTGCCGGTGCCGCCGATGATGCCCAGTGTCTCGCCGGGCTTGATGTCAAAGGTGATGTCGTTCAGGACAGGCTGGCCGGAGCCGTGCTTGTACTTGAAGGTGACGTGGTCGAAGCGGATGCTGCCGTCCTTGACTTCCTGCACGGGAGCCTTGGCGGGGGGCAGGTCGGTCTTCTCATCCAGGACTTCTACGATACGCTTTGCGGAAGCGGCGGACATGGAGATCATGACGAAAGCCATGCTCAGCATCATCAGAGCCATCAGGATGTTCATGATGTAGCCGAACAGAGCATTCAGCTGGCCGGTGGTCAGCGCGCCGTGCAGGATGTACTTTGCGCCGAACCAGCTCAGGGCAATGTTGCAGCCGTAAATAGCCGTCAGCATGGCGGGGCCATTGAAGCTCAGACGGCTCTCTGCGTTGACGAACTGCTGATACAGACCCTCGCAGGCTTTGGTGTACTTCTCGTTCTCGAAGCCCTCGCGGACGAAGCTCTTGACCACGCGGATGGCGGAGACGTTCTCCTGCACGGAGGAGTTCAGGTTGTCGTAATTCTTGAAAACACGGTCAAAAATTTTGAAGGTGGGGACCATGATGCTTGCCAGCACGGCCAGCAGGAAGGCGACGGCTACCACGAAGATGAGGGCCAGAGGGCCGCCGATGCCGAACGCCATGATGAGTGCGAACACCAGATGGACCGGGGCGCGCACACACATGCGCTCCATCATCTGGAAGGCGTTCTGCAGGTTGGTCACGTCGGTGGTCATACGGGTGACGAGGCCGGCGGTGGAGAATTTGTCGATGTTGGAGAAGGAGTAGTGCTGGATGTTCTCATACATCGCGTCACGCAGGTTGCCGGCAAAGCCGGTGGACGCCTCGGCGGCGTACTTGCCGGCCAGAACGCCCAGCAGCAGGGCGATGGCCGCCACTGCGAAGGTGAGCAGGCCGTATTTGACGATGGCGTTCATATCGCCCTTTTCAATGCCAAGGTCGATGATGAACGCCATGATGGTGGGCAGCAGGATGTCCATGACTGCTTCCAGTGCGGAAAACATCGGCGTCAGGATAGCGGCGCGTCTGTATTCGCCCAGATGGGAAGCAAGCTTCTTTATCATGCTTTGAGCCTCCTTTGATAAATTGTTTGGTACGGAACAATTTTATACAAAACAATTTTAATGTCAATGCTTTTTTCAAAGTTTCGGAAAAAGTTCATATTTGTTTCACTTTATAGCAATTCAACTTTTTAATGCAACAGCAACAACGTTGAATTGCATATCGCAAATATGCTGTTTGAATGTTGCGCTAATTTCTCGACTTGCGATAGAGAGAATCAACCTCTCCGTCACAGCTTCGCCGTGCCACTGCCCGGGTTGCGGCACCCAGCATCCGCAGCGCTTTGCTTGCGTCTTGCTGGCCGCGGCCCCAACAGCGACTCCCTGTTTCCGCCACTGGCGGCGGTCGTCGTTGTTGCTCCTAGCGAGGGGAGGCTTTGGCATATCGTAAAGCTTTATCTCTTCGCCAGAGGCTCCCCTACAAGGGGAGCTGGCGGGCGTGAGCCCGACTGAGAGGTTGGACAAAGGATAGCCTTCGTATTTATTTGAGGCCTGAATATAATTTATTCAGCAGCCGCAGCAGCTCGGTGTTCTCTTCTTCGGTGAGCAGGCCGGCCACATATTCGTCGGTCTGGTGGAGGGCGAGCATGGTATTTTCGTGGAACTGGCGGCCCTTTTCGGTGAGGACCAGCTGCTTGAGGCGGGCGTCCTGCGCGACGCTCTGACGGGCGATGTAGCCCTTGCGCTCCATGAGCTGTAAAATATTGGTAACGGTGGAGCGGGTGATGGAGAACTCCCGCTCGATGTCCCGCTGGAATACGGGGGTGTCGGAGTTCCGGTAGAGGTACTCCATGATCCAGCCGTGCATGGGGGTCACGGCCTCCACGCCATTGGTGCGGGCGATCTGGCCGATCTTGCGGAAAATAAGGTTGTTCACCCGGCGCAGCTGGGCCGGGATGACCTGCGGCGCCTCCCACGGCGGCGCGATGGGGGTGCAGCAAGGCTCGATTTCTTTACACATAGTTACCATCCTTCTGTTCGTTATATGATATGGCAGAGCTGTGAATGTTTGATCGTCGAACTGTTTCACATAAAACTGTTTGATACAGGACTATTATGCTCCAAAAAAAGAGGGCTGTCAACCCTCTTTGGATGATTCGTCCCATTGGCCCAGCCCGGTGAGGATGGAAACGGCCACCTCGGGCTTATTCGTGACCACAAGCTCCGGGTCCAGCCGGAACAGCTGGCGCAGGTCGTCCCGGCTGTCATTGCCCACCGGCCAGGGCGCGACCTTGAAGCCGTGGGCGTGGGCGTTGGAGACAAGGTCTTTGTCCCGGAAAAAGGCGTGGTACTCCGGCCCGACGTAATCCACCGGGAAGCCGAACTGGGCCACATAGCTCACAAAATCCGTCTGATAATAATACTGCTGCAGAATTTCGGCCAGGCTCATGCCGGGGAAGATGGAGTAGAGAAAATCGAGACGGTCTTTTAAGTAGTAGATGAGGACGCTGTTCTCTTCGTCCAGACTGCTGGGGTCTTCCAGCAGAGCGGCCGCTTCGCTGAGGGCCTGGGGGCTGGAAAGCTTCTCCACGAGAGGGTCGGTCTTCTTGAGGCCCAGCTTCTCCCAGAAGGTGGCCGGCTGGCTGAGCTGGGATTCGGGGCTGAGGGTCATGGCGCAGGTGGCCATCTGGGGCATCCGCTCCTTCACCCGGCGGAGGGTGCCGTACTCGAAGGAGGTGAGCACGGCCTTTTCTTCCAGTCCGGCGTCAAGGACGGCGTCGATGACCCGGTCCACGATCTCTTCGTCCCGGTCCAAGTAGGGCTTCAACTCAATATGTACCATCCTGAAGTCCTGCGCGGCTTCCAGAACCTCTTCGAGGGTGGGGATCTTTTCGCCCGCGAACTCCGGGCTTTTCCATTTTCCGAAATCCAGCCGGCGCAGGTCGTCGAAGTCCATATCCGGGATGTTGCCGTGGACGCCGGTCTTGAGGTCGGTGAGGTAGTCGTGGGCCACTACGAGATGACGGTCTCTGGTGATTTGAACGTCACACTCGAAGCCGTCCGCACCCAGCGTCTTTGCCAGACGGAACGCGGTCAGCGTGTTTTCGGGGGCCAGATGGGACGCGCCGCGATGGGCGATGATGAGAGGGCGCATGGCATGGACCTCCTTAAAAGACAAAAGTTGAAAAATGCGATGCCGTTACCCATGATACACGTTTTCACAAATTTCGTCAATGACGGCGTTTCGGCCGGCAAGGCAGGCGAAAATGGGGCGAAAGTACGACTTTTACCGTCAAAACGACGAAAATTCAAGCTGGGTTTTAGCACTTTTCACGAGAAAAAACCAAAAATCGGCCCATTTCTCTCCCATCTGTTTCTTCCCAACGGACAATTCCTGTGATAAGATTATAGTGTAATGAGTAGACAACCTCTCAGTCTCGCTGGCGCTCGACAGCTCCCCTGCCGAGGGGAGCCTCTGGCGAAGAGGCGAGGCTTTACGAAATGCCAAGGCCTCCCCTTGTTAGGGGAGGTGGCAGCGCGTAAGCGCTGACGGAGAGGTTTAAGCTGACGAAAAGATACCTACGGAATAAGGAAAATGGAGAGTTTTGCTATGACTGAGTTCAAGCCCATCAAGGAAGGCAAGGTCCGCGAGATCTACGACAACGGCGACAGCCTCATCATGGTCGCCACCGACCGCATCTCTGCATTCGATGTTATCTTAAAGAATAAAGTCACCAACAAGGGCAAGGTGCTGACCCAGATGAGCAAGTTCTGGTTCGACTACACCCGCGACCTGCTGCCCAACCATATGCTGAGCGTGGACGTGAAGGAGATGCCCGAGTTCTTCCGGCAACCCCAGTACGAGGGCCGCAGCATGATGTGCCGCAAGCTGACCATGCTGCCCGTCGAGTGCATCGTCCGCGGCTACATCACCGGCAGCGGCTGGGCCAGCTACCAGAAGACCGGCAAGGTCTGCGGCATCCAGCTGCCCGAGGGCCTGAAGGAGTCCGAGAAGCTGCCCGAGCCCATCTACACCCCCTCCACCAAGGCTGAGATCGGCGACCACGACGAGAACATCTCCTACGAGCAGAGCATCGACGTGCTGGAAAAGCTGTTCCCCGGCAAGGGCGAGGAGTACGCCACCAAGCTGCGTGACTACACCATCGCTCTGTATAAGAAGTGCGCTGAGTATGCCCTCTCCCGCGGCATCATCATCGCCGACACCAAGTTTGAGTTCGGTCTGGATGAGGAGGGCAGCGTCATCCTCGGCGACGAGATGCTGACCCCCGATTCCTCCCGCTTCTGGCCGCTGGAGGGCTACGAGGCCGGCCACGGTCAGCCCTCCTTTGATAAGCAGTTCGTCCGCAACTGGCTGCTGGCCAACCCCGACAGTGACTGCGACCTGCCGCAGGACGTCATCGACAAGACCATCGCCAAGTACGAGGAAGCCTACGAGATGCTGACCGGCAAGAAGCTGTAAGCACCTCCATAAATTCAACATCTGCCGCCCGCTTTGTGGAAAACGAAGCGGGCGGTTTTTGTGCGGAAAGTTTTTTTCCTCTTGAACGGCGCGGTGGGCAGTGTTACAATAACACCGGGAATGGGCAGAGAAACGGCCCTTCGTGTGAGAAGAGAGTGCCGCGCGGACGGCGAAAGGAAACAGTCAAATGGAGATCAGCACGCGGGAAAAGACCTTGCAGATCGTCAGCCGATACGTTATCATCACCCTGAGTATCAGCATCATGACCATCGGCGTATACTTCTTCAAATTCCCCAACAACTTTGTCTTCGGCGGCGTGACCGGCGGCGCGGCCCTTGTGGCAAAGCTCACGCCCCTGTCGGCCTCAGCTTTTTCGTCCGGCGCCAATATCCTCCTGCTCATTCTGGGCTGGATATTCCTCGGCAGGGATTTTGCCATCAGCACCGGCTGGGCTACCGTCGTCATGACGGCAGAGCTGGCTCTTTTTGAAAAATATGTCCCCCTCAGCGGCCCCCTGTCCAACCAGCCCATGCTGGACCTGGTCTTCGCCATCGCCCTGCCCGCCATTGCGTCGGCTCTGCTCTTCAACGTGGGCGCGTCTTCCGGCGGCACCGATGTCGTCGCCCTCATCCTGAAAAAATACACCCATATGAAGAACACCGGCGAGGCGCTTTTTATCACCGACCTCGCCATGGTGCTGGCAGCCTGCTTCGTCTTCGACCTCTACACCGCTCTCTACTCTTTCGTGGGTCTGACGGTCAAGAGCCTCGTCGTCGATGCCGTCCTCGAGCAGATGAAGATGTGCAAGGCCATCCTCATCATCTGCGACGACAAAGACCCCATCTGTGACTTCGTCATGCGCAAGCTGGTGCGCGGCGCGACCTATACGCCCTGCTACGGTGCCTACACCGACCGGCCCCACTACATGATCTATACGACCCTCACCCACCGCGAGGCATTGCAGCTGCAGGCATTTATCCATAAGGAAAACCTCAACGCCTTTATCTCGATGCTCAGCACCACCGAGGTGTTCGGCAAGGGCTTCAACCACGCATAAAAAATAATCAACAGCATCAGCATCGCCCGTCAGCGTGGGCATCGCGGCAGTGTTCAACCTTGCAGTCTCGATGATGCTGTAAAAAATTCAAAACGAAAGCCCTCTACGCGGAGGGCTTTTGTGATTCATTCTCTTTTTGGATGGATAAGGATTCCATCTTTCCATTTCACAAATGCCGCCGGGTGCGGTAGGATAGAGCTGAGAAAAAGGCAAAAACAGCGCCGGATGGCAGCTTGTGCAGGAAAGGAGGGAAAATGGAAGAGAAAATGCGCCAGCAGCATGACCAAATGGAATGAATCTTGTGCACAAGAGAAATTTTTGGCGATTCTTAACGAATATTAAGACTGGCGCTATGCCTTTTGTAAGATTGTCCGATTATGATAGAACCATCAGGAGCGGCGCAGTGAGGCGCTGCCCCGCAAGTACGGTATAACGATTGAAGAAACCACCTGCCAAGGAGGAAAAAAGCATGGAGATCAAGAAAGCAGCCACGGCTGGCACTCTGGAATCCAGCGACTGCATGGTGACCGTGGAGCCGGGCGAGGGCAAGATCGATTTCTCCCTCGAAAGCTCCGTTATCCACCAGTACGGCAACCAGCTGCGCAAGGTCGCACTGGAGACCCTGAAAGATCTGGACATCGACAACGTCCGCATCACCATCGTGGACAAGGGCGCACTGGACTGCACCCTGAAGGCCCGCATCGAGGGCGCGGTGTTCCGCTCTGTTGACCAGTATGAGAATCTGCCTTGGGGAGGTGCCATTCGATGAATAATCCGAACAAGAAGCGCCTGCGCCGCACGATGATGTTCCTGAATGCGCAGAAGCCCGGCCTCATCAAAGACCCCTACATCTATAAGGCCGACTCCCTGATGCTGGACCTCGAGGACGCTGTCGCCGAGAACCAGAAGGATGTCGCCCG
>ERZ1106935.2083-NODE-2083-length-14792-cov-6.434620_pt1 | contig 14792 bp, 15 predicted proteins | sample MGYA00403666_ERZ1106935 | MGnify/ENA primary metagenome ERZ1106935 (study PRJEB35170, sample SAMEA104062452) | human gut metagenome | biome: human gut; feature: human-associated habitat; material: faeces | place: Denmark | collected 2012-11-20 ... | reverse complement strand
AAATAATGCAGTCCCTTTACAGCGGTGATAAAATATAGTGTAGGAGATGATAGTATGCTACACAATGAAGGAGATTGTCGAAACGCTTTATTTACCTGTAGGCGATGAAGCCGTCAGGCGTTTTCTGATAAAGCAAGGTTATACTTATAAGAAAAAATCTTTGCACGCAAAAGAACAGGATCGTCCCCGATGTGCAGAGAAAACGCAGTCAATGGATAGAAACTATATCTGGTGCAAATGCAGAACATCAAATATATCTCGATGAAAGCGGTATTAATACAAACCTCACAAGACACTATGCACATGCAGTACATGGGAAACGTGCCATGGATGCTATCCCGATCAACACGCCTGCTGGAACAACTGTTTTGTCATCCATCCGGCTTAACGGAAGTCTGGTATATACTACGTGCCAAGGTGGAACAACTGCACAGCGATTTCGTGAATATATGGGAAAACAATTGATACCGAGCCTTGAGAAAGACGATGTTGTAATCATGGAAAACATGCGTTCTCATCATGCCAAAATAGTGACGGAGCTTTTAGACAAGGCGGGGATCTCCTATCTATATTTGCCACCATACAGTCCAGATTTGAACCTTATTGAAAAAATGTGGTCAAAAATGAAATCCTTTCTCCGAAAGAGGAAAGTCCGTGTTGCTGCTGAACTACCTGAGGCTGTAAAAGCGGCCTTGGAAACAATAAGCACGAATGATTGCAAAGGGTGGTTCCACGCATCTGGAATTTGCGTTAATTAAGAGGATAGCTATAATTATGGCACAAATAGAAACTGATAAAAAGGTACTCAGTTTTCACCGTTTACGATATAAGCAGATGCTGATGCTGGAAAAAAGCTGGTTCTATAACAGAACCAGCTTTTTTGTGTATTCATGGACGAACTGTGTCCCTGTTTTGTGAGAACGGACAGTCTCGTAAAAAAGAGAGGCCTGTATATCGCTCTCAAAGGCGGCAAGTGCATCGCCAGTAAGAAGCCGCGGGGCGTCGGCTGCCTTGGCAATGAGCGGCAGAGAAGAACGTCTTCTAATCTCTTTTAACAATGCACCGGCACTTTTTCGGAAACCGAGAACACGGTTATAGCCGGCCGGGTACAATGTTTTCTGGTTCAGAAGCAGATGCATCAGGGCGCGGCTGATGCGGGTATACGTCATTTCCTTTGTTTTAAGCTGCAGGGCGAACTCCGAGAATGAGGAGCATGCGTGGCGCTGGCGGAGGATGCGATTGGCAAGATCCGGCGAGAGGTCGAGACAGGAGGAGAGAGATTCCTTCGTCTCCGTGAGGAGCCGTGCGGCGAGGAGCAGGCTGAAATCATCGGCGGTCAACAGTCCATGAGATGCGACGGCATTCTGAAAAGCGTGAAAGACCGCTTCTGGCATGCAGGAGGCGAGCGCGGACAGTTCCAGATCCTTATGCGGATTGGAAAAAAGAAGATTCCGCATTGCTGTAGCAGAAGGGAGTGCATGTGTGAAAAGCGCTCCTTCGTGGTAGCCGCTGCCCTCCCGGCGGATCGTTACCGGCCGAATGCGGCTTTGTGACAGCAGAAGTGCCTGGACATATTCAATGCCTAAAATATTGTTTGGTTCTTTTAAAAAGGTATCAAGTTCTTCTTTTGAAAGCGAAGAGAAGGAAGCGCTGTCAGAAAAATAAGCGGAAAGTGCCTGTGCGCGCGCCGTCGGGAAGGAAAGTCCGTTTCGAAGCAGACCGGAGAGCAGCTCACGGTATTCCTCCGGCTCGTGGAGCAGAACATCAGCGAGTTCCAGAAACGGCGCCGTGTCTCCATATTCACTGCCAAAGCAGAGAAAATCGACACAGCCAAGCGCAGTAAGAAGCGATACCGCCCCGCGTGCGAAATGCTGTGCACTGCCGAGTGCAAAGTGACACGGAAGCTGTAAGATAAGGTCCGCGCCGCCAAGAAGCGCCAGCTCTGCACGGTTATGTTGGTCAAGAATCGCAGGTGCGCCGCGCTGGACGAAATCGCCGCTCATAATCACGACAAGATAGTCCGCCCCGGTCAGTTCCCTGGCTTTTGCCAGCTGATAAGCATGGCCGTTATGAAAAGGATTATATTCTGCAATGACTGCGGTAATGGTCATAAAACGTACCTTCTTTCGAAAAAAATAGCACGATTCCAAACAGAGAGGAACCGCGGATCACATAGCCCTATCGTAACAAAAACAGAAAAGGAATGCAAGAATTCCTCCGTTTTGGATTTTTTGTCCAGTTGTTTTGAATTTTATACTTGCGAAAGGGCAAAAAGCGTACTACAATGAGAATATCGAGTAAATTTATCGAAAGGAGTCAAAAGATCATGGGATTTATTGACACAATTAAAGCAAGAGCAAAAGCAGACAAAAAAACAATTGTACTGCCAGAGTCAGAAGACAGAAGAACATATGAGGCTGCTGCACAGATCCTGAAAGAGGACCTTGCAAATCTGATCATCATCGGAAGCGAAGAGGCAGTAAAGAAAGGCAGCGAGGGACTGGATGTCTCCAAAGCTACTATTGTAGATCCAGAGAAAAACGAGAAAACACAGGCTTATGTAGATAAGCTGGTAGAGCTTCGTGCAAAGAAAGGCATGACTCCGGAGAAAGCAAGAGAGACCATCCTGAATGACTATACATATTATGGCGTTATGATGGTTAAAATGGGAGATGCAGACGGACTTGTTTCCGGTGCCTGCCATTCTACCGCAAACACCTTACGTCCATGCCTGCAGATCTTAAAGACCAAACCAGGCACAAAACTCGTATCCGCATTCTTCCTGATGGTAGTTCCGGACTGCGAGTACGGCGATGACGGTGTATTCGTATTCGGTGACTGTGGTCTGAACCAGAACCCGAATCCGGAAGAGCTGGCTGCAATCGCAGAGTCTTCCGCAGAGTCCTACCGCATGCTGACCGGAAACGAGCCAAGAGTTGCTATGCTTTCCCACTCCTCCAAAGGAAGTGCAAAACATGCTGATGTAGACAAAGTTGTTGAGGCTACCAGAATTGCAAAAGAAGCAAACCCGGATCTCGCTCTCGACGGCGAGCTGCAGCTTGATGCAGCAATCGTTCCGAGCGTAGGTGCATCCAAAGCTCCGGACAGCAAAGTAGCAGGAAAAGCAAACGTTCTGATCTTCCCGGATCTGGATGCCGGAAACATCGGATACAAACTGGTACAGAGACTGGCAAAAGCAGAAGCATACGGCCCGATGACGCAGGGTATCGCAGCTCCAGTCAACGATCTGTCCCGTGGATGCTCCGCAGAGGATATCGTTGGTGTTGTAGCAATCACTGCTGTACAGTGCCAGGCACAGTAAGCACGAAATAAAACCAATTACAAGCGGTTTTCTGGCCGGCTGCGGAGAACAGGCCGGCCAGAAGTTTTAATAAGAATTTTAAAATAGGAGAATTTAGAAATGAACGTATTAGTAGTAAACTGCGGAAGTTCCTCTCTGAAATTCCAGCTGATCAATTACGATAACCGTGACGTCCTGGCAAAAGGACTCTGTGAGAGAATCGGTATCGACGGACGCCTCGTTTATGAGCCAAAGAACGGCGAAAAAGAGGTAACAGAAGCAGCAATGCCGACACACGTAGAGGCAATCCAGATGGTTCTGGACGCTCTGGTAAACGAGAAGAGCGGCGTCATCAAGAGCCTGGAAGAAGTAGATGCCATCGGACACCGCGTTCTGCACGGCGGAATGAAGATCACAAACTCTGTTATCATCGATGACGAAGTAATCAAAGTTATCGAGGAGTGCGCTGACCTTGGTCCTCTGCACAATCCGGCAAACCTGATGGGAATCAATGCCTGCATGAAACTGATGCCGGGCGTTCCGAACGTAGCAGTATTTGATACCGCATTTCATCAGACCATGCCTCCGAAAGCATATATGTACGGTATTCCGAAAGAGTACTATGAGAAATACGCAATCCGTAAATACGGCTTCCACGGAACTTCTCATAAATTCGTATCCAAGAGAACCGCAGAGTTCCTTGGCAAAGACTACAACGATCTGAAGATCATCGTATGCCATATGGGAAATGGTGCTTCCCTTTCCGCTGTAAAGAACGGCAAATGTGTAGATACCTCCATGGGCCTTACCCCGCTTGAAGGTGTGATCATGGGAACCCGTTCCGGAGATATCGATCCGGCTTTTGTTGAGTATCTGTGCAACAAAGAGAACCTGACCGTATCCGAGGTTCTGAACATTCTGAACAAGAAATCCGGTATGCTCGGCATGACCGGCATCTCCAGCGATTACCGTGATGTATCTGCAGCAGCAGAGGCAGGCAATCAGGATGCCATCAACTGTCTGGAAGCATACGCTTACCGCATTATCAAATACATCGGTTCCTACATCGCAGCTATGGGCGGCGTAGATGTGATCACCTTCACCGCAGGCCTTGGAGAGAACGCTATTCCGCTTCGTGAGACCATCTGCAAAGCATTTGAGTTCATGGGTCTGGAATTCGATTCTGAGGCAAATAACTGCCGCGGCGTTGAGAAGATCATCACCAAAGAAGGCTCCAAGATTACAGCATGCGTGATCCCGACCAACGAGGAAATCGCAATCTGCGAGGAGACCGTAGAGTTAGTAAAAGGAAAATAAAAAACAATTCAAAAAACAGTTGACAATTCTTACCTTCCCGGGTATAATTGGTAAAGTGTGATTAGGAGAACAATATGAAAATCAGTCTGACCAAGTTATTTGTGCAGGACGGAAAGTCCGAAAAGTATGAAATTCCGCTTACATCCGAAACTTTTTCGATCGGCGGACAGGACTATCGGGTAATCGAAAAACATCCTGTTATCCTTGGCCTTACGCATGAAGGCAATCGTGTGATCACGATCACCGGCAGTGCAGACCTTACAATGGAGATTCCATGTGCAAGATGCCTGACACCGGTAGCGACTCCATTCCAGCTCGAGTTCGATCTGCAGATTGATCTGAATCTGTCAGAGGAAGAACGCGAGGAAAAAGAAGAGGACTCTTCGTTTGTGGAGGGAGACGAGCTCGATGTGGAAGAACTGGTTCGTAATGAACTCATAGTCCAATGGCCGATTCGAGTGCTGTGTAAAGATGACTGTAAAGGAATCTGCAGCCGTTGTGGTGCGAATCTGAATATTCAGACCTGTGATTGTGATACCACAGGGCTAGACCCCCGAATGGCTGCAATCAAAGATATATTCAGCAAATTTAAGGAGGTGTAACTATGTCCATTTGTCCTAAGAATAAATCTTCCAAAGCAAGACGCGATAAGAGAAGAGCAAACTGGAAAATGTCTGCTCCGAACCTTGTAAAATGCAGCAAATGTGGTGCTCTTATGATGCCGCACAGAGTTTGCAAAGCTTGTGGTTCTTACAACAAAAAAGAAGTCGTTGCAATGGACTAATATTCATAAATCGGAATCAGTTCCGATGTGCAATGCAGCAAAAGGCTCCCGTCACCGGGGGCTTTTTTGTTGTCTCTGCGGGTTGTCTGGAAGCGTCATATAAAAGATTTGACGTGGTGTGTCGTGATGTGCTATAATGGTCTCGGTGAGAATTGAAACAATATTGCAATATTTTTGTAACAATTATAAAAAAGGAGTGCAAAGCATATGAAGAATAGACGAATCATATTTCTGGCAGCATGCATGTGCAGTGTAGTATTCCTCTCAGGATGTTCCACAGACAGTCTGATGGATAAAATGATGGGAACTGAGACGACGGTTTCGTCTTCGGCCAGTGTAGATATTTCAAAAGAGGACAGCGATGCTGTTCATGTAGATGCCAATCTGGAAAAGCCGGTTTTTTCGGTAAATCCGGTGGAGAGCCTGCAGATTCCCGTTGGAAATACATCTGGAAAGCTGACTTGTGAGGCAGGAATAACGGGAGAAGGCACAGTAACATATCAGTGGTATAAGAACAACGTAAATTCCAACGGCGGAGGAACGCCGATTGAAGGCGCAACAGAAGTGACATACCAGGTCGATACTTCGGCGGAGGGCAAAGATTACTATTACGTTGTGGCAACAAACACGGTTGGAAATACTGTTTCCATGGCGACGAGTACGGTAACAGAAGTTACGGTAATTCCGGCAGGGAAATGGGTTCAGAATGAAAACGGATGGCAGTATCAGAATAATGATGGAAGCTATGCAACCAATACCTGGCAGAATATCGACGGCTACTGGTACGTGTTTGATGAAAATTCATACATGGTGACAGGATGGTACTGGAGCGGAGAAGAATGGTATTATCTGGCGGACAACGGTCAGATGCAGACCGGCTGGTTCACGCAGGATGGTGAGGAATATTATCTGGATCCGGATACCGGTGTCATGGCACGGAATACAACCATAGACGGTCATGAGATGAATTCGAGCGGAGTCAAGGTTTCTTAAGAAAAATAAGACAAAACAGAGCGGGTGGATTTTGGAAAGATAAATCCACCCGCTTTTTTGGAATACAGGAGAAAGCGCGGATGGGCATTTGTGCTTGATTTTTGCAAAGGAGTTTAGTATAGTTAATACAGCACTTGCATGAGTGCTTTTAGAGCGTGGTTGAAAACGGTTTTTTGAAAGAAAAAGAGTTTTCAAACGCGCTTTAGAAAAGAGAAAAGAGGAAAAAACATGAGTGACTTAGTCAGAGTTGCAGTGGACGCGATGGGCGGCGATTATGCGCCTGCGGAGCCGGTAAAAGGCGCCGTTGAGGCCGTAAACGCAGATGAACGTGTCAAAGTACAGCTGGTCGGCCAGGTGGATGTCATCGAAAAAGAACTGCAGAAATATACGTACCCGAAGGAGCGGGTTGAGATCGTTCCGGCAACCGAGATCATTGAGACGGGAGAGCCGCCGGTCAATGCGATCCGCCACAAAAAAGATTCTTCGATCGTTGTCGGCATGAAAAAAGTGCGCTACGGAGAGGCAGACGCGTTTGTCTCATCAGGAAGCACCGGAGCAGTCCTGGTCGGCGGACAGACGATCGTAGGACGCATCAAGGGCGTAGAGCGCCCGCCGCTGGCTCCGCTGATCCCGACGAAAGACGGTGTATCCCTTCTGATCGACTGCGGTGCGAATGTTGATGCAAGACCGTCCCATCTGGTGCAGTTTGCCATGATGGGTTCCGTCTATATGGAACACGTTGTCGGCATTAAAAATCCGCGTGTGGGAATCGTGAATATCGGTGTGGAAGAAGAAAAAGGAAACGCGCTCGTCAAAGAGACGTATCCGCTTCTGAAAGAAAACCCGTATATCAACTTTGTCGGCAGTATCGAAGCAAGAGAAATTCCAAACGGAGCCGCAGACGTTGTTGTCTGTGAGGCGTTTGTCGGAAACGTTATCTTAAAGCTGTATGAGGGCGTCGGCGCGACCCTGATTTCCAAGGTAAAACAGGGCATGATGACATCTCTGCGCAGTAAAATCGGAGCCCTTCTTGTGAAACCGGCGCTGAAAGAGACACTGAAGTCTTTTGATGCCAGTGAGTACGGCGGAGCACCGCTGCTTGGCTTAAAAGGACTCGTTGTAAAAACGCACGGAAGCTCAAAAGCCAACGAATTTAAAAATTCCATTCTCCAGTGCATTTCATTTAGCGAGGAGAAGATTCCGCAGAAAGTGCAGGAGCATCTGGCAGACTATAAGAGCAGCAGGGAGGCAGCGAAAGATGGAGTTTGAAAAATTACAGGAGATCATTGCGGATGTATTAAACGTAGATCCGAATGAAGTAACCATGGAGACAACCTTTGCAGATGATCTGGGAGCGGATTCCCTGGATGTATTTCAGATTGTGATGGGAATTGAAGAAGAATTTGATATCCAGATCGAAGCAGAAGAAGCAGAGCACATCGTATCGGTTGAGGATGCGGTGGAAGCGATCAAAAAGAAACTGGCAGAATAATAGAAAATGGCGAAGGGGCTGTTTGCTACAGGACAGCCCCTTTGTTACCGTCCGCAGAACACCTGCAAACGGTAACTATGAGGAAGGACAGGCTTAAAACAGGTTATGAATAATATTGATAAACTCGTGGATTTGGAAAAGAAGATCCAGTATAAATTTCAGAATTTCGGACTGCTGGAGATGGCGATGCGCCATTCTTCCTACGCAAATGAGCACCATATGGAGCGCCTGGAGTGCAACGAGCGTCTGGAGTTCTTAGGAGATGCCGTGCTGGAAGTTGTATCCAGCGAATTTTTATACAAGACATTCCCGCGTCTCCCGGAGGGCGAGATGACGAAAAAACGCGCCAGCCTCGTCTGTGAACCGGCACTGGCATTCTGTGCCCGTGAGATTGACCTTGGCAGCTTTCTGCTCCTTGGAAAGGGCGAGGAGGCAACCGGCGGCCGTCACCGCGATTCCATCGTTTCGGATGCTATGGAGGCAACGATCGGTGCGATTTTCCTGGACGGCGGCTTTGAACCGGCAAAAACGTTCGTTCTGAACTATATCTTAAACGATATCGAACACAAACAGCTTTTCTACGACAGCAAAACGATTCTGCAGGAGCTGATCCAGGGTGAGACGGATGAAGAGATTGTTTACACCATCTTAAAAGAAGAGGGACCGGATCACGACAAGAGCTTCTGGGCACAGGTCAGCGTCGGAAAGAAAGCGCTCGGTACCGGAAAGGGCAGAACGAAAAAAGCGGCAGAACAGGCAGCGGCATACGATGCAATTCTTGCCAGAAAAAAAGCGTAGGTGAATTATGTATCTCAAATCCATTGAAATGCAGGGATTTAAGTCGTTTGCCAACAAAACCATTCTGCAGTTCCACGACGGTATTACCGGCGTTGTAGGGCCGAACGGCAGTGGAAAGAGCAATGTTGGCGATGCGGTGCGCTGGGTGCTCGGCGAACAGAGCGCCAAGCAGCTCCGCGGCGGAAATATGCAGGATGTTATTTTCTCCGGAACCGAGACGAGAAAGCCGCTCGGCTACGCGTCGGTTGCAATTACACTCGACAATTCCGACCACAAGCTGAATGTCGATTTCGAGGAAGTCACGGTGACGAGACGGCTCTACCGCTCCGGTGAGAGCGAGTATCTGATGAATGGTGCATCGTGCCGGTTAAAGGACATCAACGAGCTGTTCTACGATACCGGTATCGGAAAAGAAGGCTATTCCATCATCGGACAGGGTCAGATTGATAAGATCTTAAGCGGTAAGCCGGAAGAGCGCCGGGAGCTGTTTGACGAGGCGGCAGGAATTGTCAAATTCAAGAGAAGGAAGGCCGTGACCGAAAAGAAGCTGGCGGAAGAGCAGCAGAATCTGGTGCGCGTCAACGACATTCTCTCGGAACTGACAAGGCAGTTAGAGCCGCTGGAACGCCAGTCTGAGACGGCAAAGATTTATTTAAAGAAGAAAGAGGAATTAAAGCTCCTCGATATCAATATGTTTCTGCTCGAGATGGAGCGCATCCGGAACGATCTCGCGAAAGTAGAAGACCGGTACCGGATTACAGAAGAGCAGTTAAAGAGCACGAAAGAGGCTTTTGAGCATACGAAACAGGAGTATGAAAAGCTGGAACAGGAGCAGGAAAAACTGGACCAGACGATTCTTTCTGCGCGCGATCAGGCGGGGGAGAATGCACTGAAACGCCAGCAGCTCGAAAACCAGATCGAGGTGTTGAACGAGCAGATTCATGCATCGGAGAGGAACAGCGACACATTAAGAGAACGTCTGGAGGCGATCCGCGCGGAGAGCCGCACAAAGACGGCAGAAAAAAATACATATCAGGCAGAAAAGGACGGGCTTCATGAAGCACTTCTTGCGTCAGAGACGGAAAAGAGTGAGAAAGAGGCCGCTCTCTCGGAATGCCAGGAGCAGATCCAGGCAGTCGAGCTGCAGAGTGAACAGGATAAGAGCGAAGTCATCGGCCTTCTGAACCAGCGGGGTTCCACGAAGGGAAAAATGCAGCGCTACGATGCGATGCTCGAGCAGATCGGCATCCGAAAGGCAGAATTAAGCCAGAGGGTGCTGCATTTAAAGACGAGCGAGTCCGAACAGAACGGGCAGATGGAAGAACTGAAGAACGCGTTTGAAGCGCTCGAAGAGACGGTAAGCAGCCTGAAACAGCAGTACCAGGAGGCAGATCAGAAGATTACCGCGCTGACGGCGGATCTCTCGAACCAGACGAAAGAGATGGAAGCCGGCCAGACCAATTACCACAGAGAAGCGTCAAGGCTCGAATCCTTAAAGAACATCACCGAGCGGTACGACGGCTATGGAAACAGTATTCGGAAGGTCATGGAGCAGAAAGACCGGAATCCCGGCATCCACGGCGTTGTGGCGGATCTTCTGCAGGCGGAGAAAAAGTACGAGACGGCGATCGAGACCGCACTTGGCGGCAGCATTCAGAATATTGTCACCGACAATGAGGCGACGGCGAAATACCTGATTGAATACCTGAAACGGGGCCATTTCGGCCGTGCGACGTTCCTTCCGCTCACCAGTATGCGCGGGAAAAAAACGCAGGTGAATGAGGATGCGGCAAGAGAAACCGGTGTGCTTGGTGTGGCAAATGCACTTGTTTCGTACGACCCGGTGTATGAGGGCCTTGTGGCACAGCTGCTTGGAAGAACGCTGGTGGTCGACACGATCGACCATGCCATTGTGATTCAGCGGAAATACCGTCAGACGCTCCGCATGGTAACCCTCGAGGGCGAGCTCTTGAGCCCGGGCGGTTCCATGACAGGAGGTTCGTTCCGGAACAACAGCAACCTGCTCGGAAGACGGCGTGAGATTGAGGAACTCGAAAAGAGCGTACAGGGTCTTGCGAAGGAACTGCGGGAAATCCAGCAGGAACTTGAAGAGAAGAAAAATAAGCGGAATGAAATCCGTGATCTCCGCACCGAGCTGAATGAAAAACTGCAGCGGCAGTACATCGAGCAGAATACGGTGCGCCTGAATCTGGAAAAAGCGCGCGAGAAAAAGACGGAAATCCGTCTGGATTTTGAAGCGCTTCAGAAGGAGAGTCTCGAGATTGAAAATCAGATCGCCGAGATTGAGCGGAACCGGAAAGTCATCGGTCAGGAAATGCAGGAATCGGTGGAGCGGGAAAGCACGCTGCAGGAGAATATCCAGAAGGCGCAGGAGGCGCTTACAGGGCTTCGCCGCCGGGAAGCAGAATATACGAAGGATCTTGAAGAAATCCGGTTAAATTACGCAAATCTGTCCCAGAAGGATGGATTCCTTGCCCAGAACATCCGCCGTCTTGAGGAAGAGACGGGAAAACTGGAAGCGGAAAGCCGCACCATGCTGGAAAAAGCGGCGGAGGAAAAAGACGATGTCAAAAGGAAACAGCAGGACATCGTGGAGATCCAGAAGACGATTGCAGCAGCAGTGCAGGCAAAAGAAGAGGAAGACCGCCGGATTGTGGAACTGCAGGAGAAAAAAGAAGCATTAAGCGCAGATCACAAAGAATTTTTCGAGAAGCGGGATCAGCTCTCCGACCAGATTTCCCTGATGGACAAAGAGTGCTTCCGTCTGAACAGCCAGAAAGAAAAGCTGGAGGAGACAAAAGAGGCACAGACCTCGTATCTCTGGGAAGAGTACGAAGTGACACCGGGCCACGCAAGAGAGTTCCAGATGGAGGAGATTCCGGAGCGCAGTGAATTAAAGCGGCGTGTGCTGGAAGTAAAAGATGCGATCCGGAAGCTTGGCTCTGTCAATGTGAATGCGATTGAGGAGTACAAAGAGATTTCGGAGCGCCACGCATTTCTTGATGCACAGCACACCGATCTTGTCAAAGCGGCAGAGACACTGCAGGGCATCATCGATGAGCTGGATGCCGGTATGCGCAAGCAGTTCACGGAAAAATTCGAGGAGATCCGGAAAGAGTTTGACCGCGTGTTCCGCCAGCTGTTCGGCGGCGGAAAGGGAACGCTGGAACTCGAGGAGGACACGGATGTACTCGAGGCAGGTATCCGCATCATTTCCCAGCCGCCGGGAAAGAAACTGCAGAATATGATGCAGCTCTCCGGAGGCGAGAAGGCACTGACCGCGATTGCGCTGCTTTTTGCAATCCAGAACTTAAAGCCGTCCCCGTTCTGTTTACTTGACGAGATCGAGGCGGCGCTCGACGATTCCAACGTAACGCGTTTTGCACAGTATCTGCATAAGCTGACAAAAAATACCCAGTTCATCGTCATCACCCACAGGCGCGGTACGATGACGGCGGCAGACCGTCTGTACGGCATCACGATGCAGGAGAAGGGTGTTTCTACCCTTGTTTCTGTCGATTTGATCGAGGGAGAACTGGACAAATAGAAACGAATAAGATACAATACGAAAGAAGTAAGATAGAAAAGATAAAGGGAGGCGAACGGTATGGCGGAGGAGAAAGTAGGCTTTTTCAAACGTCTTGTCAACGGTCTGACGAAGACCCGAGACAGCATTGTAGCTGGAATTGATTCTATTTTCAGCGGCTATTCCAATATTGATGACGATTTTTATGAGGAGATCGAGGAGATTCTCGTCATGGGAGATATCGGCATCAATACAACGACCAAAATTATTGACCACTTAAAAGAGCGGGTGGCAGAAGAGCACATTACCGATCCGGCAGAGTGCAAACAGCTTCTGATCGAGAGCATCAAAAAACAGATGGATGTAGGCGATACAGCCTATGAATTTGAAAACCGGAAATCGGTAGTGCTGGTGATCGGTGTCAATGGAGTCGGAAAAACGACCTCCGTCGGAAAGCTGGCCGGCCTTCTGAAGGATCAGGGCAAAAAGGTTGTTCTTGCGGCAGCAGATACGTTCCGTGCAGCGGCAGGCGAGCAGCTCACGGAGTGGGCGCACCGCGCCGGCGTGGATATCATCGGCGGACAGAACGGAGCAGATCCGGCGTCCATCGTGTACGATGCAGTCGCAGCGGCAAAAGCCAGAAATGCGGATGTGCTGATCTGTGATACGGCAGGAAGACTTCACAACAAGAAGAACCTGATGGAAGAACTCCACAAGATTTACCGGATTCTGGAAAAAGAGTACCCAGAGGCATACCTGGAAACGCTGGTGGTGCTGGATGGTACCACGGGCCAGAATGCGCTGCAGCAGGCAAGACAGTTTGCGGAAGTGGCAAATGTCACCGGTATCATTCTGACGAAGCTGGACGGAACTGCAAAGGGCGGTATCGCCGTTGCCATCCAGTCCGAGCTTGATATTCCGGTCAAATACATCGGCGTGGGCGAGAGCATCCACGATCTGCAGAAATTTGATGCAGACCAGTTTGTAAATGCACTGTTCCATACATCCGAAGAGAATGCTTAAAAAAGACAACAAGGAGAAAAGACTATGGCAGAAGAAATGCTGACACTCCCGAAATTTGAGGAAGCGTCTGAAATTGTAAAAAAAGTAACACAGGAGACCAAACTGGTTTACAGCAAATATTTCAGCGAGCAGACGGGAAATAAAGTCTACTTAAAACCGGAAAATATGCAGCTGACCGGCGCCTATAAGCTGCGCGGTGCCTATTACAAAATCAGCACCTTAAGTGAAGAGGAGCGCGCAAAAGGACTGATCACCGCATCTGCAGGAAACCATGCACAGGGCGTTGCGTATGCGGCAAAATGCTACGGTGCAAAGGCTGTCATCGTAATGCCGACTACCACACCGCTCATCAAAGTAGAGCGTACCCAGAGCTACGGCGCTGAGGTTGTTCTGTACGGAGATGTGTACGATGAGGCATGTGCAAAAGCATACGAGCTTGCAGCAGAGCATGGCTATACCTTTATTCACCCGTTCGATGATCTGACCGTTGCAACCGGCCAGGGAACCATCGCTATGGAAGTGATTCAGGAGCTTCCGCTCGTAGATTATATCCTTGTTCCGATCGGAGGAGGCGGACTGGCTACCGGTGTTTCCACACTGGCAAAACTGCTGAAACCAAATATCAAAGTCATCGGTGTTGAGCCGTCCGGAGCAGCCTGTATGAAGGCTTCTTTTGAAAAAGGCGAGGTAACGACCGTATCTCCTGTCAGCACAATTGCAGACGGTACTGCAGTACAGACACCGGGAACCAAGATTTTCCCGTATGTAAGACAGAACCTGGACGAGATCATTACCGTGGATGATGATGAGCTGATCGTAGCATTCCTTGATATGGTAGAAAACCACAAGATGATCGTTGAGAACTCCGGTCTTCTGACTGTGGCTGCATTAAAGCATCTGGATGTCAAGGGCAAAAAGATTGTTTCGATCTTAAGCGGCGGAAATATGGACGTCATCACCATGTCTTCCGTCATCCAGAACGGACTGATCCAGAGAGACCGTATCTTTACTGTATCCGTTCTTCTGCCGGATAAACCAGGCGAGCTGGTACGCGTTTCCCAGGTGATTGCAAACGAGAACGGAAACGTCATCAAACTGGACCACAACCAGTTCTTTACAACGAACAGAAGTGCTGCAGTAGAGCTCCGCATCACAATGGAGGCATTCGGCACCGATCACAAGAACCGTATCGTCAAAGCACTGGAAGAGGCTGGCTATACACCGAAGATTGTAAGACCGAACCTGTAAAAACAGAAATTGCAGAGAAAATTCTGAAAAAAAGAAAAATAAAAAATCAGAGGGATCCGGAAAGGAATTTCCTCTGATTTTTTTGAGCAGGAAAAAACCCTTGCATGCACAAGGGTTTTCATTCTGCGGAAGATGGGACTTGAACCCACACGATCGCAATGACCACCAGATCCTTAGTCTGGCCTGTCTGCCAATTCCAGCACTTCCGCATGTTATGTAGTTTTTTAAATTTCATGCGGAAGATGGGACTTGAACCCACACGATCGCAATGACCACCAGATCCTTAGTC
>ERZ1106935.2074-NODE-2074-length-14862-cov-5.939826_pt1 | contig 14862 bp, 7 predicted proteins | sample MGYA00403666_ERZ1106935 | MGnify/ENA primary metagenome ERZ1106935 (study PRJEB35170, sample SAMEA104062452) | human gut metagenome | biome: human gut; feature: human-associated habitat; material: faeces | place: Denmark | collected 2012-11-20 ... | reverse complement strand
CCAGATTCTTGTTCAGTTCGTTCCTGTTGTTGGCCATCGCCAGCCTTTCGTCGAAGGATTTGCCTTTGACACAGATACTAACGATTTTCCATTTCGATTTCACGCGAACTGAATCTTATAACCTACCAAAAAGTCGGTTTTGCTAAATTTGCAACCTTATTTTCATGATTGTTTCATTTCCCTATGATTTCGATTCCGTCGACATTTCGTCGGTTTCGTCCGTTTTTCTTGCTTTACCTGCGACCATGGCTTTCGATTCGTCCGCTTCCGTACGCCGTCGCGCGCGCTATAGGAAACACGAATGACATGCGATTTTCATACGACCACATTGCGGACGTGCGGCGCGTCCGTATGCGGCCGCATGGGCATGGGCACCTCACCAGGCCCCGCATTACGCCGATTCGCACACTAGTTCGCACGCATCGGCTCGCCGCATCAGTTCGCAATCCGCACGCGCCAGCTCACATGCGCACGATGCGGTCCGCGATGCGCATGGTGGAATCGCGGTGCGAGACGAGCAGCACCGCGCTCCCCTGCTGCGCCAACGCGTCAATCGATTGCAGAATCACGGATTCGTTGTAGGCGTCGAGGCGACTCGTCGGCTCGTCGAACAACACCAGCGACGCGTTGCGCAGGAAGACGCGAGCCAGGCCGATGCGTTGCCGTTCACCCTCTGAAAGCCGCCCGCCCAACTCGCCGACGGGGGTATCAAGGCCCTGCGGGAGCGAGTCGACCAGTTCAAGCGCGGAAGCCTTGGCGAGCGCGGCGCGCAGCACGTCATCACCGACAGAAAGGGGCGTCCGGGTGGAAAGCACGGAATCAGCGGCATTCCACGAAACGGGAGGAGCGGGCGGGGTAAGGAGCGCTCTGCCGGAAGTCGCGGAATCGTCCGGATCGCCAGCATTATCAGCATTACCAGCCGTATCCGCACCGCCCCTGTCGCAGGCCATAAGCAGGTTTTCACGGATAGTGCCGTCGAACAGGTAGGTTTCCTGCCCCATCATCGTTTGCACGCGACGGCGATGATGCGCGTCGATCTGCGGCAGCGGCACCTCGGACAGGGCGACCAAGCCGGATTGCGGGTCCCAGTAACGCATGAGCAGCTTCAGCAGGGTCGATTTGCCGCGGCCGGACGGGCCTTGGACGCCGAGGATGCCGTGTTGCGGAACGTCGAGCGAGACGTGGTTGAGGATTGGCTCGGCGGACAACTCGGGGGCATCCGCATCGCTTCCGGAAGTTGGAGCCTCGCTCGAATTGCCGTAGCCGAACGTGACGTCGTGCATGGACATGCCATGGTAGCGCGGCAGGAAATCGCCCCGCTCCTCCACTGCGGGGGTTTCGTCCATCAGCGCGAACAGGCGGCGGGCGGCTGCAAACGTTTGCGTGAGATTGGCCGGCAGCGCGCTCAACGCGAGCGTCGGACCGAACGAGCTGGCCAGCAGCACGAAAGCGGCAGTCAGGCGGGCGGCGGGCGCGGAAAGGACGGTTTGAATGGTTGCGGCGGCGGCGGAAGCGGCGGAAGCGATGGGCATCGTCGTACCGGACGTGACCATCGCCAGCAATGCCGCGATGGCAGTGAACAGTACGACCAGCACCGCGCCGAAGCCTGCGAAATCGCCATTCTTGGCACTCAGCCGGGCACGGCGGCTCCAGAGCGAGCGCGTGCGTGACGCGATGCCGGCAAGCCGCGCATGGCCTTGGCCGAATCGGATGATTTCGTCGAGACCGCGCATATCGTCGAGCATTTCGTCATCAAGTTGGGCGGATTCGCGGCGAATATCCCCACCGAGACCACCTACCGCCGTGGCGAAGAGTTTCGGCAGCACGATGCCGACGGTCAGGTGCGCGATGACCAGCGTGACAGCGATCGCAGGACTCAACGTAAGCAATGCGACCGTGTAAAGCACGGTGGTCGCGATGGCGATGACAACCGGCGAAATGGTGTGCGCGAAGAAGATTTCCAGCAGTTCGACGTCGGTGGTGACCAGCGCGATCAGGTCGCCTTTGCCTTTGCCGGACAGTTTGGCGGGCGCGAGGCGACGCAGCGCGGCAAACGTTTTCGACCGGAACAGCGCGAGCAGGCGGAAGGCGACATTGTGGTTCATGTACTGTTCGGCGTAGCGCATGCCGCCGCGGATCAGTGCGCAGATAATCATGGCTGCGATTGCCGCAGGAAGGCTGAGATTCCAGACTTTTGCGCCAGCTGCGGCGAACAGCGCGGCGACGCCGAAAACCGGCAGGAACGTGGCGGCGAGGTGGCCGAGGATGCCGCACGCGCAGGCGATGGCCATGGGTTTGCGCAGTGGGCCGACTTCGCGCAGCAAGCGGGCGATGACTTGGGTTGTTGGCATGTCCGATTTGGCGCCACTGGCGTTCGATTCGGCGGAACCAGACATCCGAGACACGGCAAACGCACCAGACGCATGAGTCATACGCGATACGCGCGGCGCGACGCGACCAGACAATCCCACCCGTTCCACGCTTTCCTGCGCCCGGAACAGCTTGGCATACGTGCCGTCCGCGGCCATGAGATCGTCATGCGCGCCCTGCTCGACGACGACACCCCCATCAAACACTACGACATGGTCCGCGTCGGCCGCGTTCGCCATGCGGTGCGTGACCATCAGCACGGTTGCGCCGGCGTCGGCGAGCGCGCGAATCGTTTGCAAAATCAACGTTTCGCTGTCCGCGTCGACGCTGCTGGTCGCCTCGTCGAAAATATAGACGGCCGACCTGCGCAACAGTACACGGGCGATCGCAATGCGCTGTTTCTGCCCGCCGGACAGATTCGCGCCGTCCTGCGTGATCGGCATATCGAGTCCTCGCGATTGCGCGCGCACGAAATCGTCGATATGCGCGGCTTCCAGCGTCTGCCACAGCTCGTTGTCGGTGGCGTCGGCGCGGGCCATGAGCAGGTTGTCGCGCAGGGTGCCGGCGAACAGGTGGCTGTGCGCGGAGACGATGGAGATTTCGCGGGTGAGCGATGCTGCGGTGAGGTCGCGGATTTGGTGCGATTTCAGGGTTTCACTGTCATCCGGCGCCGCACTGCTTAACATAGCGCCCAGCACTTCGTCCTGCATTCCGGATGGCATTTCGGACAGCAGCACATCGCCTTCATATCCGACAAGCGTGCCGGCAAGCAGCTGGACGGCTGTGGACTTGCCGGAACCGGATGGCCCGACGATCGCAGTGACTTCGCCGGGCAGCGCACGGAGGGCCACGTTGCGCAAGGCGTAGCGCGTTTCGCGCGCGTCACCCGCGCCGCCGCCCTCATCAACGCTGTCCACATCCGCGTTCCGCATATCGGAATGCGATGTGGACGATATACGACGGGGACTCGCAACACCGGCACCCGCAGACCCGGCAGCGTCAGGCCCCGCACCAGCAGCACCCCCAGCATCCACATCCGCGTCCGCATACCGGTACGAAACACCACGAAACTCCACGCCGACACCACGCCCGGAAGCCCCGAATTCCGGCAGTTCCTTGCTGCCATGCTCCGGTTCGGGCGCGTCGAGCAGCGCGAAAATACGTTTCGTGGACGTCATGCCGTTCATCGCAACGTGGAAATACGAGCCGAGCTGTCGCAGCGGAATGAAGAAATCGGCGGCTAGCAGAATCGTCAGCAATACCGCGGCGATCGGCGTCAAACCAAGCGGCAGCACGCCGGACAGCGCGAAAACGCCAGACGGCGAGAGCGAGCCGGATACGAATCGCCATACCGCAACGCCGATGCCGGCGGCCGCGCCACCGTATGCCACGGCATCCATCGCCGTGAGCGAACGCAGTTGGATCTGCAGCACGTTCATGGTCATCACGCGGAACTGTTCGGCCTTCTCGTCCATGACTCGTGCGGCGCGCCCGTCCGCATCGAAGGTTTTCAGCGTCTCAAGTCCCTGCAGATTGTCGAGGAACGACGCCCCCATATCCGTGTATTTGCCCCAGTATTTCTTGAATACGCGGGCGGCACGCATCGCCACCATGCCGACGATGAGCACGATGAGCGGCGCGCAGGCGAGCAGCGTCGCGGCGGTGGGCAGGTCGATCGGCGCAAGCACGGCGAACAGCGTGATGGGGGCGAGCACGGCGTAGCACAGTTGCGGCAGGAACAGTTCGAAGAAGCTTTGGATTTGTTCGATGCCTTCGCCCGCGGACTGCACCACGCCGGCGGTGCGCACGCGCTGCGCGTAGGACGGGCCGAGCGCGAGCATCTTATTGAACAGTTTCTCACGCAGCGCGAGTTTGACGCGTTCGGCGGCCTCGCTACCGAAACGTGCGGCGGCGCGAATGGTGACGAATCGCACGACCGCGGCAATAAGAATAATGGCGATGCAGGGCGCGGTGGCGGACGGTACGGGCGCGAACAGCGGTTGCAGCATACGCACCACGGCCACGACGAAGGCGATGTTGGCCACGAGGCCCAGCCATTGGCAGGCGACTTTCGCCGCGATCAATCGACCGACGCCGTCAGCCAAGGAAAACAGCCGCTTGTCGAACATCATGCCCCTTTTCCAATCGTTTGCAATCCCGCCATCCGCTCCAAGCGTATCGGGCATACCGACGAAAGGCAATGACGGAACGGCAATCGCAGAAAATCGTCGGAAAAATCTAGAAAACCATCAGAACTCGCAAGCAAATGCACAACAGCAAAACCACAGAAAACCAAGGGAACGGCGAAAAGTGAGGCGGCTGAATGTTCGCCGTTGAGCAAACAGCCTAGGCGCAAGGGGTAGTTGCGCCAAACTTGAGTGTACACGGAACATGTTGTGGTTCGCAACGTCACTCCGCCCAGTTTTGCCGCATTTTCCACCGTTTTCGCCCGTAAGGGCAACCCCTCTCGAACCCGTCGCGCAACCCGTTGGACACCCTGCGATCGAACGCGTCAAACCTTTTTTCGAGATGATGGATCCGTGTACCAATCCCCCGTTCCGTTGACGTTTCGTGCCACTTTGTCAGTTCAAACAAACCCGTCGCCATATTTCTTGTTGTTTCTTACAATGCGGACTTACGTCACCGTAACTTACGATATGCGAGGCGCGACACAGGACGCGAAAAGCACGTCACCGATCACCGCAATCGCAGCGATCGCATATATCGCAAAACCCACGAAAACCGCGGAAACGCAAGAAAAGAGAACACTTCATGCTCACCGAGTACACGACCCCGGGCGCATCCGTCGAAGTACGCGACGACGAATCCATCTACTCCCTGCTTACCGAACGCATCAAGCGCACCGGCGAAGACACCGTGATCGCGGAACGCAAAACCGCTCCGGGCCAGTGGACCAAGGTGACGACCGGCGAATTCCACAAGAACGTGCTCTCCGCGGCCAAAGGCCTGATCGCGTTCGGCATCGCCAAGGGCGACGCCGTCACCCTCTTCTCCACCACCCGTTACGAATGGGGTGTGCTCGACTTCGCGCTGGCCGCAATCGGCGCGGTCAATGTGCCGATCTACGACACCGATTCCGCGGCGCAGGCCGAGCGTATTCTCAACGACTCCAACGTGAAGCTGGCCATCGCGGACGATCGCGAGCGCTTCGACCGTCTCGACTCCGTCATCGACCACTGCCCGTCTCTGAAGCATATTCTGATGCTCGACGCCAATGCCATGGGCGCACTGGAGGGCTTGGGCGTCACCGTGTCCGACGAGGAGCTGGATGCGCGTATCAAGTCGGTTCGTGCCGACGACCTGGCCACCATCGTGTACACGTCCGGCTCCACGGGGGCGCCGAAGGGTGCCGAGCTGTCGCATCGCAATTTCGTGTCGATCACGCGCGCCGGCAGCCTTGCGCTGCACGAGATGATTCTCGAGGACCATCCGCGTCTGCTGCTGTTCCTGCCGCTCGCCCACTGCTTCGCGCGCTTCATCCAGTACGCGTCGATCGCTTCCGATGACGGCGTGGTCGGCTATCTGCCGGACACCAAGACGCTGCTGCCGGATGTGCGTTCGTTCGAGCCGACGTACCTGCTGGGCGTGCCGCGCGTGTTCGAGAAGGTGTACAACGCGGCTTCCCGCAAGGCCGGCATGGGTTGGAAGGGCCGCCTGTTCCTCAAGGCCGCCGAATCCGCGCGCGACTGGTCGCGCATGCAGCAGGATGGCGAGAAACCGACCATGAAGCAGACCGCCGAACACCTGTCGTATGAGGCGTCCGTATACCACACCGTGCGTGGCGCGTTGGGCCCGCGTATCCGTTATGTGGCGTGCGGTGGCGCTCCGCTGGACGTGTCGCTGGCGCATTTCTTCAATGGCATCGGCCTGCCGATGATCCAGGGCTACGGTATGACGGAAACCGCGGCGCCGTTTGCCGCGACCCGCGTCACGGACAATGTGATCGGTACCGTCGGCCAGCCTGCGCCGGGATCGTCCGTGCGTATTTCCGACGATGGCGAGCTGCAGGTCAAGGGACCGAACGTGTTCATGGGTTACCACAATCTGCCGGAGAAAACGGCCGAGGTGTTCACCGAGGACGGTTGGCTGCGCACCGGCGATCTTGCGTCGATCGACGATGAGGGTCGTATTACGATTACGGGCCGCAAGAAGGACATCATCATCACCGCCGGCGGCAAGAACGTGTCGCCGATTCCGATGGAGCAGGAGATTGCGAAGTGTCCGATTGTGGAGCATGCCGTGGTGGTGGGCGATAATCGTCCGTTCATCGGCGCGCTGGTCACGCTCGATCCGGAAGGATTGGCGGCCTGGCTGCCGTCCGTGGGCCTGTCCGCGGATACGCCGCTTGACCGCGTGGCGGCTACCGCCGCCGTTCATGACGAGATTCAGAAGTATGTGGACAAGGCGAACGCGACGGTTTCGCGCGCCGAATCCGTGCGTAAGTTCGTGGTGCTGGATGCGCAGTTCACGCAGGAGAACAAGTGCCTGACGCCGTCGCTGAAGGTGGTGCGTCCGGCAGTGAACCGCGTGTTCGCCGACGTGATCGACCAGCAGCTGTACGCCGGCAAGCGCTGAGCCGCACATAGGTAAACAAAAACAGCACGGCGGGGAACGCTGCGTACAAAAGTACGTCAACTTCCCCGCCGTGCTGTTTTTTAAGCGCACCCCGTATCGCTGAGATAACGCGTGCGGTAACAGTGCGGCAGGAAACGCCGGCGTACGAAGGTACGTCAAGTTTCCTGCCGTGCTGTTAACGCTCCGTTATTTCAGTGACGGTTGTTGAGGCGGTGGTACATTTCGCTCAGCTCCAGCTCCTTCTCGAACTGGCGGGCGTTGGTGTTCTCGTCGATGACGGCGAGTTCGACGCCGGCGATGCGGGCGAAGTCCTCCCAAGCCTCACGACCGACGGACGTGGTCATGCAGGTGTGGTGGGAGCCACCGGCGGTGATCCAGCACTGCACGGCGGTCTTCAGGTCCGGCTTCGGCTTCCACACGGCGCGGGCGCACGGCAGGTTCTTCAGGGAGCCCTGCGGTTCGACGATGGTGACCTCGTCCATGAGCAGGCGGAAGCGTTCGCGCTCGTCGGCCATGGAGACCACGACGGCGTCGGCCGGCTTGCCGGAGAACACCAGACGGACCGGGTCGGACTTGCCGCCGATGCCCAGCGGGTAGATGGCCAGCTTCGGCTTGGCGATGGTGCCGATGGACGGGGAGACTTCCAGCATGTGGGAGCCCATGTCGAACTCGTTGCCCGGCACGAAGTTGTAGGAGTAGTCCTCCATCAGGGAGGCGCCACCCTCAAGGCCGTAGCCCATCACGGCGCCGATGCGCACCAGCACGGAGGTCTTCCAATCGCCTTCGGCGGAGAAGCCCCAGCCGTACTCGGACGGGAAGCGCTGCGGGCCGACGCCCGGCAGCTGCGGCAGGGTGCCGAGGTCTTCGAAGTTGTCGACGCCGGCGGTGCAACCGTTCTCACGCATCATGTTGACCATGGCGGCCTCTTCCTTGGCTGCGATGAACAGCTCATCGTAGCGGGAATCAAGCAGCTCGGGGGCCACGTCGTACTTGGCCTTGTAGTCTTCGATGAGGTCCTTGACCTGGCTGTCCTTGACCTTCTCGTAGGCGGCGACGAGGTCGTTGACGGCCCAGGTGTTGATCGAAGCGCCGAACACGCGTTCGGCTTCGGTCTTGTCGCCTTCGGTGACGGCCACGTTGCGCATGTTGTCGCCCCAACGCATGACCTTCATGTTCTGGGAGGCATCCCAGCCGGCGCAGGCGCGAGCCCAGGTGCCGACCTTTTCGGCGACTTCCGGATCGGTGTAGTGGCCGACGACGATCTTGCGCGGAATGCCGAGACGGGACACGATGTAGCCGAACTCACGGTCGCCGTGGGCGGCCTGGTTCAGGTTCATGAAGTCCATGTCGATGGTCTCCCACGGGATTTCCTTGTGGTGCTGGGTGGCCAGCTGCAGCAGCGGCTTGGTCAGCACTTCGAGGCCGCGGATCCACATCTTGGCCGGGGAGAAGGTGTGGCACCAGGTGATCACGCCGATGACGTTCGGGTTGGCGGAGGCTTCGGTCATGAAGGTCTTGACGCCGTCGGAGGACTTCAGGGTCGGCTTGAGCACGATCTTGGCCGGGATCTTGCCGGTCGCGTTGAGGAAGTCGACCATCTCGCCGGTCTGCTGGGCCACCTGGCGCAGCGCCTCCTCGCCGTAGAGGTCCTGCGATCCGACGCCGAACCAGATTTCCTTGCCTTCAAATGGGTTTTCCATTGCCATGTTGGATTATTCCTTACTTCGTTGTTGGGTTTGTCGTTTCAGTTTCCGTCGCGTCAGTGCTGGCCGTAGACGTTGGTGTAGCGGTCGTTAAGGCTATCGATGTCTTCCTGGGAGATCGGGATGATGTCTCCGAGCTGCTTGGCGGCCCACATGGTGTGCGCCACCTCTTCGGTCATGGCGGCGGCCTTGACGGCGGCTTCCGCGTCCTTGCCGATGGTGAACGGACCATGGTTCTGCATGAGCACGGCCGGGGACTTCGGATACTTCTTCAGGGTTTCGACCACGCCTTCGCCGATGGCTTCGGAGCCGATGAGGCGGAACGGGCCGACCGGCACCGGGCCGCCGAACTCGTCGCCCATCATGGTCAGGCCGCACGGAATGTTCTGGCCGGTGGCCGCCCATGCGGTGGCGTAGGTGGAGTGGGTATGCACCACGCCGTACACGTCGGGCATGTGGCGGTAGATGTACGCGTGGGACGCGGTGTCGGAGCTCGGCGCTTCGGCGCCGTCGACCACGTTGCCGTCGAGGTCGCACACGACCATCGAGCTTGGGGTGAGGTACTCGTAGCGCAGTCCGGACGGCTTGATGACCATCAGATCGGCGGTGTGCAGACGCTGCGAGACGTTGCCTGCGGTCCACACCACCAGATTCCACTTGATGAGCTGCTCGTGCAGGGTGGCGACCACTTCGCGCACCTGCTTGACCTCAGCTCGTACTTCCGGGCCGTAATCAGCCAACGTTGCCATATTGTGTTCCTTTCGTCAGGCTTGCTGTTGTTGCGATGGACGGTTATTTGGTTTCCAGCGGGATGCTTTCGATGGCGGCATGCTCGATCGGCAGCCCCTTGCGGAAGCGGTCGAAGAAGGCTTCGAAGCCGGCCACGTCGTTGGCGTCCGGCGCTTCCGTGGTGGAGGCCGCGTCGGCGAAGACGCGGGCGTCGAGGTAGTCGGCGAGCGGCTGGCCGGCGTGCCACAGATAGTCGGCGAGCACGGCCATGCCCCACGCTCCGCCTTCGGCGGCGGTGGCCATGACCTTGATCGGGGTGTCGAATGCGGCGGCGAGGATCTTCTGCGCGACCTTCGGCGTGGTGAAGATGCCACCGTGGCCGACGAGCGAGTCGACGGCGACGCCTTCGTCCTTGGTCATCACATCCATGCCGATCTTGACCGGCGAGAAGGCGCTGAACAGCTGGGTTCTCATGAAGTTGCCGAGGCTCATGCGCGCCTCCGGACTGCGGGCGAACAGCGGTCGGCCTTCCGGCAGGCCAGCCAGGAATTCGCCGGAGCGGAACGGATAGTTGAGCAGACCACCGCAGTCGGCGTCGACATCGTCCGCGATCGCGGCGCGGAACAGCGTGCCGTACAGCGTGCCGGCATCGACCGGTTGGCCGATCGCGGCGGCGAACTGTCCGAACAGGCCGACCCAGGCGTTGAGATCGGAGGTGAAGTTGTTGGCGTGGCTCATGCCGGCCAGGTCGCCGGCGGGGGTGGTGACGAGGTCGACTTCCGGATGCAGGCGCGCCAGCTTGTGCTCAAGCACGACCATGGCGAAGATCGAAGTGCCGGCGGAGACGTTGCCGGTGCGCACGCGCACGGAGTTGGTGGCGACCATGCCGGTGCCCGCGTCGCCTTCCGGCGGGGCGAGGACGACGCCCGGCTGAAGGGTGCCGGTCGGGTCGAGCAGTTTGGCGCCTTCGGCGGTGAGCGTGCCGGCCGGGGTGCCCGCCACGAGCGGACGGGGCAGCAGGTTCTCAAGCTTCCACGGCTGCGCGGCGACTTCCTCGATCGCGTCGAATCGCTTGATGAACTCGGTTTCGTAGGTATGGGTGGCCGGGTCAATGGGGAACATGCCGGAGGCGTCGCCCACGCCGAGCACCTTCTCGCCGGTGAGCTTCCAGTGCACGTAGCCGGCGAGTGTGGTGATGTAGTCCACCTTGGAGACGTGCTCCTCGTGGTTGAGCACCGCCTGGTAGAGGTGTGCCACGGACCAGCGTTCCGGAATGTTGTACTGGAACAGCTCGGAAAGCTTCTCGTGGGCTTCGTGGGTGTTGGTGTTCTGCCAGGTGCGGAACGGCACGAGCAGTTCGCTGGACTTGTCGAAGGCGAGGTAGCCGTGCATCATGGCGGAGAAGCCGATGTGCCCCACGTGGGTCAGCCGTTCGCCATAGGCGGTTTCGACGTCGCCGGCCATCCGGGCGTATGCGGTCTGCAAACCCTTCCAGATTTCCTCCTGGGTGTAGCTCCACAGCCCGTCCTCGAGATGGCTGGCCCACTCATAGTCGCCCGCCGCGATGGTGTGGTAGGCGTCATCGATGAGCACCGCCTTGATGCGGGTGGAGCCGAACTCGATGCCCAGGCTCGTCTTGCCTGCGCGGATCTTCTCGGCGGTCACTGCGACCTGCTCTTGCGTCATAGTTCACGAACTCCTTGCGTCCGAGCGCCTCGCAACCACTCTGTCAACTGAATGTTAGCGCTCACTGTTAACGCTCACTATTGTAGGCACAAACCCGTGACGCACCAAATCCGACGTGTCATCGGAGCAATGAATATATAAACAAATCGAGAAGAAGCAGCGCCTTAGCGACGGCGGACAGGACCCAGGGAGCTGCGGTTGACCATCTGCGCCGACACCAGTCCGACGCCATGCTGCGATGATCCGAAGGAGTTCTCCTCCCCCGCGCCCAGCAAGTACAGCGTCTCACGCATGGCGGCGACACCCAGCTGCTCGAAGCCGGGACGGACCGTGGTCAGCGGCGGGAACATATTGTCCATGGCAGGCATGTCGTCGAAACCCACCAGGCTCACATCCTGCGGAACGCGCACGCCATGCTCATGCAGCGCGCGGGCCACACCCACGGCCTGGCTGTCGTTGGCGCAGACCATGCATGTCGGCAGATTGCCGCCGGTGCGGCCGATGTTGTCGAGGATGTGGTTCATCTTGCCGTACGCTTCGGAGGATTCCCAGGTCTCACACTGCACCGTCACGGAATTGACTGCATTGGCCGCGCATAGCTTGTTCCATGCCAGCAGGCGCGTCGCCGCGTCGCGCCACTCCTTGGGACCGGCGAAATACAGCACCGAACGGTGCCCGTATTCCACGACTAGATGCATCACGTCGGCCATCGCGGACCATTGGTCCATGCCGACGACGGATACGCGGCGGCGGTCGGCGGACTTCATCAGCCGCAGGCCGTCCTGCACGCCGATGCCACCGTGCGTGGATGTGACGATCACACGAGGCTGCGCGATCCGCGTCCGGCATGCCGCGGAGAACATGACGTCAGTGGGCGTGAGGAAGATGAACGCATCGACGTTCATCTCGTCGAAGGTGCGGCACAGGTCGTCGAATTCCTCCTGCGAGCACAGCGCCTCATGCACCATGCTCACCGTCACGAACAGGCCATGCTGGCGGGCCATCGTCTCAATCGCGGAAATCGTGGAGATCGGGCCATAGAAATGCTGGCCGCCGGCGATCAGGCCGATGGTGCGGGACCGGTGCGAGGCGAGCGCGCGGGCGGAGTTGCTGGGACGGTATCCGAGCTGGTCGATGGCCTTCTGCACCTTCTCGCGGGTGGCGTCGGAGACGTCCGGCGAATGGTTGATGACGCGCGAGACCGTCTGGTGGCTCACACCAGCCAGCTTCGCCACTTCGAACATCGAAGGACGCTTATTGCCCGCATTGCGTTTGCCTGCCATGCCCCGTCGCCTTTCGCACACAACTGTTGGTACGTTCGCCTATTGTACACGCAACTTCAGTTAGCGCTAACAGCCGTCATGTTCCAAAGATGCGGCACACTACGCGCAGGCTACCGCACGGCCGCCAAAGCACGCAGACGCGCCGCGAAGTTAGGCCAATCGGTGCGCATGGCAGTCAGCAGCTTGCGGTTGGGCACGGCATCGACCGGCACCCATTCGATCTCCATGCTTTCGTCGTCGTTGGCCTTGGGTTCGACGCGGTGCCCCGGCTTTTCGAAGGCGAACACCGTGGTGTACGACCATGGGCCGTGGTCCTCACAGTACGAGCCGACCACGTCGATGTCCTCCGGCGTGATGTTGGCTTCCTCGTACGATTCGCGCAGTGCGCCCTCGATCGGGCTTTCGCCATCGGCGGTGGCGCCGCCGGGAATGCCCCACGTGCCGCCTTCCGCGCTCCATACCGCGCGGTGCTGCATGACGATGTGCGTCACCTCACCGGTCGTCTCGCTGCGGCGGGCCAAGAGCACGCCGGACGCGCCGTTCGTACCCCAATGCTTGCGGCCGCAGGCGCAGTCGACCCAGCCGTCTCCCGGCTGGTGCACGTTCTCCTTGGGCGGCAGCGGCTTCGCGGCACCCGTTTTCGCATCATATTCGGCGTCCGGCGCGAGGTCGGAGCGCGTGACGTTCCACAGATCGGTCCATTCGACGCCCAATTGCGCCGCCAGACGGCGCGCCAACGGCAGGCTCAGGCCGATGATGCCGTGCGGATCGCCTTCGATCGAGTCGATGAACGCGCCGCCGAAACCTTCCAAAGTGAACGATCCGGCCACTTCCAGCGGCTCGCCGGTGGCGATGTAGCGTTCGATATCCAGGTCGGAATATTCGCAGAAGTGCAGGGTCGCTTTGCTGGCGCCGCGCACCATGCGGCCCGACGCGAAGTCGATGAGGCAATGGCCGGTCCACAGCTCGCCGGTGGCACCGCGCATGGCACGCAGCCGTTCGCGCGCTACCTCTTCGCTATGCGGCTTGCCGTAGCATTCGCCGTCCAGCAGGAACATGGAATCGCAGCCGAGAATCAGCGGGCCGGCCTTCGAACGGGTCAGGCTTGGACGGCCATCCACGAAATCGGCGATCGGCTCGGCGACGGTGGGAATGGCGATGCCGGAGAAATCGCGGGTCTTCGTCTCGTCGGCGGACTGCGCGCTGTCCGTGCGTGCGGCTGTGCCCGCCGAGGATGCGTCGCGATCGTCTGCCGCCCGGAGCGGGAAGCCGACCACGCGCTCCCCGCGCGCGTGCGCCGCGGTATCGGCGATGTTGCGATACGCCTGGTGCACGGCCTCGGCCTTCGCCGTGGCGAGAATCATCACACGCTGTTCGACGCTCAGGTCGTTCACGGTGACGCCAAGCGCGGCCGCCTCGCGTTCAAGCGCGGCAGGTTCGTCGACGTGCGAGACACGGATGGTCGGGCAGATGCCGGCGGAGAACAGCACGTCACGGCGTGGACGGGACTGGGAGGCGAGAATCAGCGGGATGCTCATGCGCGTTCCACCTGCACACCCTTGGTGTCGACCGCGAGATGCAGCACACGCCAATGGCCGGATGCCAGCTCTTCGGCGGCGATCTGTTCAAGCTCCTCGTGGGCGTCGCCATGGTGCAGCACCAGCACGCATGGGCCGGCGCCAGACACGGTGGAGGCGAAGCCGTGGGAGCGCATCTTCTCGATCAGCGCCCAGGACGGCTCCATCAGCGAGGCGCGGTACGGCTGATGCAGACGGTCCTGCGTGGCCGCGAACAGCAGTGCGTTGGCGTTCTGACGCGAGCCGGAGGCCAGCATCGCGGGGTTCATGGCGGCCGGCAGCAGGCTCACACGGGAGACGTTGTGCACGGCGTCCTTGAACGGAATCTCAGTCGGCAACGCCTGACGGGCCTTTTCGGTGGACAGCTCGTAGTCCGGCACGAACACGGCCGCGGTCAGATCGTCCGCCACGCGGTAATTGATGGTGTGGAAGCCGTTGTGCATCGGCTCGCCGCCTGGAATCGGCACGGATCCGACACCTTCCGCGGTCTCCATGTCCCAGGACATGGTCAGGCCGCCGTACACGGCCGGGGCCACGTTGTCCGGATGGCCTTCGATGGCAGCGGCCAGCTCGAACACGGCGTCGCGGTTGAGGTCGTCGTCCTGCGCGAAGGCTGCCGCGGCGGCGATGCCGGCGACGATAGCCTCGGCGGAGGAACCCATGCCTCGCGCCTGAGGGATGTTGTTGTGCGCCTGCAGAATGAATCCGACGCGTCCCAGACCGAAGGTCTGGCATGCGCGGCGGAACGTGGAGACCACCAAGTGCGTCTCGTCACGAGGCAGGGTGTCCTCGCCCTCGCCTTCGATCATCACCTGCGCCGCGGTGTTCACCGGGTCGGCGCTCAGCGTGAATTCAAGCTCGTCATGATAGTCCAAGGCCAAACCGACCGTATCGAAACCGGAGCCAAGATTGGCGCTG
>ERZ1106935.2044-NODE-2044-length-15068-cov-10.153334_pt1 | contig 15068 bp, 10 predicted proteins | sample MGYA00403666_ERZ1106935 | MGnify/ENA primary metagenome ERZ1106935 (study PRJEB35170, sample SAMEA104062452) | human gut metagenome | biome: human gut; feature: human-associated habitat; material: faeces | place: Denmark | collected 2012-11-20 ... | reverse complement strand
CTCCCTGTTTCCGCCACTGGCGGCGGTCGTCGCCGTTGCTCCCAGAGGGAGAGGCACTGGCGAGCCGGGTAGGCTCACTCTGAATGAGTGAAGTTTCTTTATCTTGAAAACAGCAGTGCCCTGCTACAGAGGGCAGCAGCTTCGGAACAATATCCTTGTCAAGCTGCTGCTAATCTCTGTAGCAGGGCACTCTTTTTTGCGTTATATTAAGCTTTCCGCAGTCAGCTTAGAGCTGTCCGGCCTGCCAATGGCTCCCCCTTTGGGGGAGCTGTCACGCCTGCGGCGTGACTGAGAGGGCTACATACCCCGCCTTCTCGATGCACCTGCGGCCCTCGTCGGTGTCCAGCCAGTCGTAGACCTTCCGCTGGGGGCTGTCGGGGGCGGCGTCCGCGTGGACGACTGCGTAGAACTCGTTGCAGAGCGGGTAGCTCTCATCGGCGATGGTGTCATTGCCGGGGGTCACGCCGTCCACAGCCAGCAGACGGAGGCCGGGCTTCGAGTACATCTGGTCGATGTAGTAGTAGACCGAAAAGCCGATGGCGTTGGCGGAGTTGTTGTACTCGGCGATGCTGTCCACGAGGCCGCCCATGTCGGCGGGGGCAAGCTCGGTGGGTGCGGCCATCAGCTGGCCGTCGCCCTTGTCGATGAGCAGCTTTTTGAAGAGGGTCTGACTGCCCGAGTCCACGCCCCGCTGGAACGCCACGATGGGGGCGTCCGCGCCGCCCACGTCCTTCCAGTTGGTGATGCGGCCCGCATAAATATCCCGCAGCTGCTGCTGGGTCAGGCTCTGGACGGGATTCTCTTCGTTGACGATGAACACCAGCGCGTCCCGGCCGATGGCTTTCTGCTCGAGCTTTGCGTCGGCCTCGGCCAGCTCTTCCTTGACGTACTCGGGGGCCTCGTAGACGATGAGCAGCTGTGCGCCGTAGTCCTCGCTGTCGCTGCGGGACCAGAGGCCGAAGTTCTCCCACGCATAGGCCGTGGTGCTGACGGTGATGCTGGTCTGGGCCTCGAGAAGGTCCATGCCGGTGACGTCGGCCTTCATCTGGGCCATCAGGGGGATGCAGGCCGTGGAGCCGTCGAGGCGGGGGAACTCGTCCTCCGTCAGGAAGGGGACGGGCGTGTCCGGGTCGGGGACAGACGCTGCCGGAGAGTCGGCGGGGGAGTCCGTAGTGCCGGTCTTGCAGGCGGTGAGCATCGCCGCCCCGAAGCCGAGGCCCATCACCCGCAGGAAGCTGCGGCGGGAGATCATCTCTTTCATATCAAAAACCTCCGTGTCAGTACAGGTAGCCCCCGCCAGCGTCGTCGCTGGGGGAGGAGAAGATGCTTTCGCGGTAGAGCCACTGGCCGGTGGAGTCCATCAGGCCGTAGTCGAAGCCCTGCCGCGCGATAAAGCAGTCGTCGGGCAGGTCGTCCGGGCTGTAGCAGCTGCCGAGGCGGCGGAGAAGCAGATTGCCCTCCATGTCCAGCACGTCGGAGAGGTTCGACGAGTCGCTGTTGTCCCGGTGGGCCGTGAGCAGAGGGCCGTTGGCGGTGTTGGTGAGGTAGGAGGCGTAGGTGTACTGCTGGGCCTCACCGGCGGACGACCAGAGCAGCCCATCGCCGCTGTAGGTCTGGATGGCAACGGTGTCGTAGTTCTCGCTGTTGTATTGCAGCAGGGCGTAGCCGTCGGGCAGAGCGGTCAGACTGACATAGTGTCCCTCTTCGACGGGCGTCACCTCTACGTCGGTCAGCAGCGCGCCGGTGGTGCCGTCATAGATTTTAAGGACATTGTTTGCCGTCAGCACAGCGACATTACCGGAGTGGTAGTCCGTGTCGCTCCGCTGGACGGCGGTCTTTTCGCCGCTGGCGAGGTCGATGAGGGTGTAGGGGTTATCCGGGTCATCGCTGCCGAGGAGGGTGACACAGCCGGGCGTGTAGTCCATCACACACCAGTCGAAGCGGCCCAGCTCCACGGCCTCGCCGCCGTTCAAATCGTAGAGGACGGAGCGGCTGTCCTGACGGCTCTGGAGGCAGGCAACGCCCACGCCGCAGGCCGAGACGGCGCTGTCGTCTTCGCCGGTGAGCAGTTCGCCGGTGGTGACGTTGTAGAGGGCTTCGCGGGTGATGCCCCAGTCTGAGCCGCGGAACCAGCTCAAATCGAGCCAGTCGGCAAAGCCGCCGCGATACGATGCGAGGGAGCTGGCCGTGCAGCCGTCCTCTCGCATCAGCACATTGCCCTCCCGGTCGGTGATGAGGACATACTGGTGGAGCTTCTGGTCAGGGTCGTCGTAGGCGTAAGTAAGGCCCTCGGGCAGGTCGTAGCAGTTGAAGACGAGGCGCTGGCCGCCTTCGTCCACCACGAGACAGTCGAGCGCTGTTTCGGGTACGGGAAGCTGGGCGCCTGTGGCGAGGTCATACACCCGAGTGCCGCCGGTGGTGCCGTTCTCGGAAGCCCAGACGTCGGCTGCATCGTTCAGGATGAGCAGCCCGCCCGAGAGGGTGGCGTTCACGGCGTAGGGAAAGGTCATGACCGGATTGCCGTCGGCGTCGTAAAGGGTGGAAGTGCGCTCCTCCGTGCCAAGGATGGAGTGGGCCACGAGGTAGTGGTCCGTCTCGCCGGTGAGGGTGTCCTTCAGCAGTTGGATGCTGTCGGAGCTGCTGGCTTTGCAGAGCACCCTGCCGCCCCGGAGGATGGTGCCGCCGCCGTTCCCGGCGTAAGAGTAGAGGTAGTGGAGCGAGTCGTCGCTGAGCCATGCGTCGCTGTAATACTGCGGAGCCTGCGAGGACGCCGTCCCCTCGTGCCGGGGCGACGCCGCAGGCAGCAGCGAACAGCTCGTCAGCAGCCCGCCCGCCAGCACGAGGCAGGCGGCGCGGCGGCTGAGTCGAAGCAGAGTGGTCTTCATAGAAACACCTCACAGTCTCCCAGAATTTGACTTTCCCATCTATAGTATATACGAAAGACCCGGACATTTCATTGCAGAAATGTGGCCGGGTCTGGTTACAGTTTTATGACAAGCTTATTCTTCGTCTCCCTGTTCCTTCAATTCCTTCAGGAAGGGCAGCAGGAAAGGCACCGAGATGCAGAAGGTGAGGCCATCGGCGATGGGCTGGCACAGCTCGATGCCGCTCAGGCCCCAGATGCGGGGCAGGGTGAGGATGAGCGGGATGAAACAGACGCCCTGACGGCAGCAGGCGAGGAAGGTGGCCCGGCCCGACTTGCCGATGGACTGGAACATCATATTCGTCACGATGATGACGGGCTGTAAGAACATGGCGACGCACTGATACCGCAGGGCGGGCAGAGCCACGGCGGTGACCTCGGGGTCATCGCGGAAGAGGCGGATGAGGGGCTCGGCGTTGAACCAGCAGAGGGAGTTGAGCACCGCCATAAAGACGAAAGCCGTCGAGATGGTGAAGATGGCCGCTTTCCGTACCCGGGCAAAGCGGCGGGCGCCGTAGTTGAAGGCCGCCACAGGCTGCAGGCCCTGTCCGACGCCGATCGCCACCGACAGCACGAACTGGAAGATGCGGGACACGATGCTCATGCCGGCCACAGCTGCGTCGCCGTAGCTGCGGGCGGCGACGTTCAGCAGCATGCTGCCGATGCTGTTCAGGCCCTGACGGCCGAAGCTAGGCGCACCGTTGAAGAAGATCTGCCCGAAGTCCCGGGCGCTGCGGGTGACCTGGGTGATGCGGAATCGGCTGACAGTCTTGCCCCGCAGGAACATGGAAAGCAGGATGCAGAAGCTGATGCTCTGGCTCAGGGCGGTGGCCGTGCCTGCGCCGCCGGTCCCCATGCCGAGGCCGAAGATGAAGACGGGGTCCAGCACGATGTTGAGCACACCGCCGGTGACGAGGCCGATCATGGCGAAGCTGGCCTTGCCCTCGTAGCGGAGGATGTTGTTCATCACGAGGCTCGACATCATGAGCGGGGCCGCGATGAGGATGGGCCGCGCATAGGCGCAGGCGTGGGGCAGGATGGTGTCGGTGCTGCCCAGCAGCATCATGAAGTCGGGCAGGGCAGCGAGACCGAGAACGGCCAGCACTGCGCCGAAGGTCAGCGCCGTGAAGAAGCTGGTGGAGGCGAACTTTGTGGCCGCGTGGGTGTCCTGACTGCCGAGGCTGCGGCTGATGATACCGCCCGCGCCGTGGCCCAGCATGAAGCCGAGGGCCTGAATGATGGCCATCAGGCTCGACACGACGCCCACCGCGCCCGACGCGCTGGTGGACAGCTGGCCCACAAAGAAGGTGTCGGCCAGATTGTAGATGCTGGTGATGAGCATACTCAGGATGGTGGGGGCCGCGAGGCCGAGAATGAGCTTCGGCACGGGGGTCTGGGTCATTTTCTCGAACTGGAGCCTGCTGCGCTCCAGCTCGGCGGCGTCGGATGCGGTGCGGGGGGAAGACGGCATGAAGAGATACCTCACTTTCGGAAATCAAAGAAAATACCGCTCTTTGCGCAAAGAACGGGTAAAATGCAGATATACAATAAAGTATAGCGCAGATCGGGGGAAATGTCGAGATGATGGCACTGCACCAGCGGCGGTCGGCTCCGTTGCAAAAAGTTAGGGTATTGAGTGCAAAAGCAGGAGAAAATGGAATGCCTTTTGGCAAATTTGCCAAAGAAAGGTCGAATTGCTTGTAAAAAATCACGTCGAGTGGTATAATTTATGGAAAGAAACAAAAGCGCGAAGACAAAAAACAGCGCAGAGAAGAGTTCCGGGGAGATCCTGCCCCGGGATAAGGAGGGAAATCTTATGAAATCTGTGGCACAGACCATCATTGAAGCAGACCGCTTCTACACCATCGCCGCCAAGACCGGCAGCGTCATTCAGGCTGTGGAGAGCGTCAAGGACGGCGGCAACATCCGTCTGGGCAAGTACGAGCGCAAGCCCGAGCAGGAGTGGGCTTTCGTCCGCGAGGGCGACGGCGTTTACCGCATCCGCAACCGCGCCTCCGGCAAGCTCATCGACTTGATGATGACCGGCACCGCCAACGGCACCTGGCTCCACCTGTGGGAGGACGTGGGCGGAACTTCCCAGATGTGGAAGATGGAGCCCACCCCGGCCGGCACCGTCCGCCTGCGCTCCATGTGGGCTGCCGGCAAGTGCATCGACACCGTGGGCATGGGTACTGCGGACGGCGCTGTGCTCCAGATCTGGCAGGAGACTGCCGGCGAGGACCAGCTGTGGACCATCTCCGAGGTGAAGGACCGCGCAAAGCACGCCCCCAAGGCGGAGGAAAAGCCCGCTGAGGTCAAGGCCGAGGCCGCTGCTCCCGCCGAGGAAAAGCCGGTTGAGGAAAAGGCTGCACCTGCCGCGAAGAAGACCACCAGAAAGCCTGCGGCAAAGGCCGAAGCCGCACCCGCCAAGGCCGAGGAAAAGCCCGCCGAGGCCGCTCCTGCCGCAAAGCCTGCCCGCAAGACCGCTGCCCGTAAGAAGACCACGAAGGCCAGCAAGTAAGCTTTTTACATAGAGAGCTTGTCCGGCAGAAGCCCTCTCCGTCACCTTCGGTGACACCTCTCCCAGAGGGAGAGGCACTGGCGTGACGGTAAAGCCCACGCTGGACGAGCAAAGTTTCTTTATATCAAAAACAGGAGTGCCCTGCTACAGAGGGCAGCAGCTTCGGAACACTGTTCCTTGTCAAGCTGCTACTAGCCTCTGTAGCAGGGCACTCTTTTTTGCGTTATATTGAGCTTTCAGCGGTCAGTTCAGAGTTGACCGGCCTGCCAATGGCTCCCCCTCTGGGGGAGCTGGCGCGAAGCGCCTGAGAGGGTCAGCGCCCCATCTTGCCCTTCTTGAACTTCAGCGCCGCTGCGATGAAGCCCTTGAACAGGGGATGTGCGCGGTTGGGACGGCTCTTGAACTCGGGGTGGAACTGTGCGCCGAGGTGGAAGTCACGGCCCGGCAGCTCCACGGTCTCCACAAGGCGGCCGTCGGGGCTGGTGCCGGAGATGACCAGACCGGCGTCCTGCATCTCCTGACGGTAGTCGTTGTTGAACTCGTAGCGGTGGCGGTGGCGCTCCCAGATCTCGCTCTGGCCGTAGCACTCGGCCATCTTGGTGCCGGGCAGAACGGTGCAGGGGTACTTGCCCAGACGCATGGTGCCGCCCTTGGGGATGCTGCCCTGCTGGTCGGCCATCAGGTCGATGACGTTGTGATGACCCTCGGGGGTGAACTCGCTGGAGTTGGCGTCGGCGTAGCCCAGAATGTGGCGGGCGAACTCCATGACCATGATCTGCATACCGAGGCAGATGCCGAAGTAGGGGACATCGTTCTCGCGGGCGTACTGTGCGGCCTGTATCATGCCTTCGATGCCGCGGTCGCCGAAGCCGCCGGGGACGATGATGCCGTCTACGTCCGCAAAGGCTTCCCTGCAGGCTGCCTGGTCGGGCAGGTCCTCGCTCTCGACCCACTTGATCTCCACCTGACTGTCGTTCTCGAAGCCGGCGTGGTAGAGGCTTTCCATGACGGACAGATAGGCGTCATGCAGCTTGACGTACTTGCCCACGAGGGCGATGGTGCAGGTCTTGCTGCGGGTGGCGATCCGGGCCAGCATCTCTTTCCACTCGGTGAGGTCGGCGGGGGGAACATCCAGATGCAGCTGCTTGACCACCACGTCGTCGAGGCCGCCGGTGTGGAGCATCAGCGGACACTGGTAGAGGCTGGGCATGGTCAGGTTCTCGATGACGCACTCCGGCTTGACGTTGCAGAAGGTGCTGATCTTCCGGCGGATGTCGCTGCCCACGCTGCCGTCGGCGCGGAGGATGATGATGTCGGGGCTGACGCCCATGCCCTGCAGCTCCTTGACGGAGTGCTGTGCGGGCTTGGACTTGTACTCGTCGGAGCCGGAGATGTAAGGCACCAGCACCACATGGATGAAGCAGCAGTTCTCCTTGCCCTGCTCAAGGCCCACCTGACGAATGGCCTCGAGGAAGGGCTGGCTCTCGATGTCGCCGGTGGTGCCGCCGATCTCGGTAATGACCACATCGGCCTCGGTGGAAGAGGCCAGATTGTAGATATAGCTCTTGATCTCGTTGGTGATGTGGGGGATGATCTGGACGGTCTGGCCGAGGTAAGCGCCCTGACGCTCCTTGTTCAGCACGTTCCAGTAGACCTTGCCGGTGGTGAGGTTCGAATACTTGTTCAGGTTCTCGTCGATGAAGCGCTCGTAATGGCCCAGGTCCAGGTCGGTCTCGGTGCCGTCGTCGGTGACGAAGACCTCGCCGTGCTGCAGGGGGCTCATGGTACCCGGGTCCACGTTCACGTAGGGGTCCAGCTTCTGGCTGGCCACCTTGAGGCCGCGGCACTTCAGCAGTCGGCCCAGAGAGGCGGCGGTGATACCTTTGCCCAGACCGGAGACGACGCCGCCGGTCACGAAAATAAACTTTGCCATAATGGTTCTCCTCTAATTTACAGATATTCTTTGCCGTGAATAGCACGATAAGCAGATACTTTCCCTCAGTGGGGGCGCAATACGGATTATTGCGCGGGGTCGTAGGAGTCCAGTATCTCCTGCGCGATCTCGGCGCGGTCGCGCCGGGTGTCCATCGCTTTTTTCTCGATGTAGCGGTGCGCCTCGGCCTCGGTCATGCGGCCCAGCTCGATGAGGCAGCACTTGGCGCGGCTCACCAGCCGCACCTGCGCCAGCTTTTCCTGCATCCGCTGATTCTCCTGCCGCAAAAGCAGGAGGCGGTGGTTGCTGGCGGCGGCCATGTGGATGGCCTGCAAAAAGAAGGTGTTGGAGAAGGGCTTTGTGACCAGCAGAACGCCTTCTTCGCTCAGCGGGGTCAGAAGCTGCTCGGCGGCTGCGGCCTTGGCCAGAAATATCACACCGGCATCCGTTTTCTCCACGGCGTCGGCGCACAGCTCGTGGCCGAACTCATCCGGAAGCGGAGAGTTGACCACGATGAGCTCAAAGTCGGATTCCAGCATCCTCCGCCGCGCCTCCGCCGCACTTGGTACGATGATGGGCCGCGCATAGCCCAGCTCCGTCAGGCGTGCGGAGATATATTCGTTGGAGCTTGCGCCCGCGCTTACGATCAGGGCACGTCCCATTCGGCTCACTCCTTTCCTATGTCATTCTGCATCAGATGGCATTGAAGTAGTGGACGCGCTCATATTCGGCGGGGTCGGAGGCGTTCTTGAGCGCCTCGCAGCGGCGCAGAGCCTCGGCATAGTAGCGGCGGCTCAGCTCGTCGGGCAGGAATTTGTGAAGGAACTCGCTGTTCCTGGCCACTTCGACGGCCTCTTCCAGCGAGGCGGGCAGGGTCTCGAGGTCGAGACCGGCGGCTTCGTCCGGGATGAAGAGGTTGCGGTTGACAGGGGCAGACAGCTCCATCCGGTGCTCGATGCCGTCGAGGCCTGCTGCCAGCACGAGGCCGATGGCGAGGTAGGGGTTGCAGGCGGGGTCGGGGCTGCGCAGCTCCATCCGGCGGTTGTCGCCCTTCACCTGCGGGATGCGGACCAGCTGGCTGCGGTTCTGGCGGCTCCAGCTCACGTAGCGGGGAGCCTCGTCGCAGCCGAAGCGGAGGTAGCTGTTGGGCAGGGGATTCGTGAAGGCCGTCAGCTCCCGGCTGTGGCGGAGGATGCCCGCCATGAAGCTGCCCGGGATGCTGTCGGGGGCGATGTCGCCCTCAAAGAGGTTCTTGCCGTCCATGGTCAGCGAGAGGTTGATGTGGAGGCCGCTGCCAGCCTGGTCGGGCAGGGGCTTTGGCAGGAAGCTGGAGTGGAAGCCGTTGCTGGCCGCCACGGCCCGGACGATCTGCTTGAACAGGAAGATGTTGTCGGCGGTCTTGAGGGGGCCGGCGTAGTGGAAGTCAATTTCATTCTGGCCGTGGCCGTTCTCGTGGTGGCTGTGCTGGGGGGCGAGGCCCATCTGCTCCATGGTCAGGCAGATGTCCCGGCGGATGTTCTCGCCGGCGTCCAGCGGCGCTACGTCGAAATAGCCGCCTGCGTCGATGGGGATGCGGGTGGGACGGCCCCGGTCGTCGTTCTCGAAGAGATAGAACTCGCACTCGGTGCCGACGTTGCAGCGCAGGCCCAGCTGCTTGAACCGGCGGTTGATGTCCCGCAGGAAGCCGCGGCAGTTGCCGCCGAAGGGGGTGTTGTCCGGCTTTTCCACGTCGCAGAAGAACTGCATCACCCGGCCCTCAGCCGTGCGCCAGGGCAGGATGGTCATGGTGGACAGGTCGGGCCGGAGCACCAGGTCGCTCTCCTCCACGTGCATGAAGCCCGCGATGGCGCTGCCGTCGAAGCAGACGCCATCTTCCAGCGCCTTGGGAAGGTCGCTTGCCAACACGGCGATGTTCTTCTGGAAGCCGAAGATGTCACAGAACGCGAAGCGGACAAATTTTACGTTGTTGTCCTCGACGAAATCGAGGATGTCCTGCTGTGTCGTATAACTCATAGGTATGTGTCCTCTGAAAAGTATGTCTTCTTAAAAAACGCCTAAAGGCCTGCCTCTGTACAGAGGCAGGTCTTCAGGCTGGTGTAAGAAATAGGAAAAGGAGAATGGCTCAGATAAGCGCCTCAGCCGGCGGTGCTTTATTCTACGCTGGTATGTGAAGATCAGACGTAGTAGAGCATCTTGCTGTAGCTGGGCAGAGGCCAGTAGTCCTCGCCGCAGATGGTCTCGGCGTCGTCGGCGGCGGCGCGGAGGGCGTCCATCTTGGGCAGAACGTCGTCGTGGAAGGCGACGGCCTTTGCGCTCTCGTCGGAGAGGGCCTTTGCGGCATCGACGGCAGCCTGCAGTTCGTCCACAGCGTCGCTCATGGCGTCGGCGTCGGCGGACAGGCGGGTCAGTGCCTTCGTCTCGCTGCGGACGCTCAGGCTCTCGCTGACGGCCAGCTTGGAGGCGGCGGTGTTGGCGACCTCACTCATGTAGGCGTTGACGGCGGGCAGCAGCTGCTTGCGGGCCATCTCCAGCATGGTCAGGGCCTCGATGTTGATGATCTTGGAGTAGTGCTCCATCTCAACTTCGTAGCGGCTCTCCATCTCGACCTTGGTCAGGACGCCGAAGTCCTCCATCAGGGCGATGTTCTTCGGCTCGATGAGGGCGGGCAGAGCGGCGGGGGTGTTCTTCTTGTTGGGCAGGCCGCGCTTTGCTGCTTCCTCTTCCCACTCGGCAGTGTAGCCGTTGCCGTTGAAGATGACGCGGCGGTGGTCGCGGATGGTGCGCTTGACGAGGGCGATGGCGGCGCTGGTAAAGTCGTCGGCCTTCTCCAGCTCGTCAGCGTAGCCCTTCAGCTCCTTGGCGACGGCGGTGTTCAGGATGGTGTTGCAGTCGCTCAGGTTCTCGGCGGAGCCGGGCATACGGAACTCGAACTTGTTGCCGGTGAAGGCGAAAGGAGAAGTACGGTTGCGGTCGGTGGTGTCCTTGCTGAACTTGGGCAGGACATCGACGCCGAGGTCCATCTTCATCTTGACGGGGCCGGCGTAGGGAGAATCAGAAGCGATGGCGTCGATGACGGCTTCCAGCTCTTCGCCCACGAAGATGGAGATGATGGCCGGAGGTGCCTCGTTGGCGCCCAGACGGTGGTCGTTGCCGGGGGTGGCGACGGAGGTGCGGAGCAGGTCGGCGTACTCATCGACAGCCTTGATGACGGCGGCCAGGAAGACCAGGAACTGCAGGTTCTCCATGGGGGTGTCGCCCGGGTCCAGCAGATTCTCGTGGGTGGTGGACATGGACCAGTTGTTGTGCTTGCCGCTGCCGTTGACGCCCTCGAAAGGCTTCTCGTGCTGCAGGCAGACCAGACCGTACTTGGGGGCCAGCTTCTTCATCATCTCCATCGTCAGCAGGTTGTGGTCGATGGCGACATTGGTGGTGTCGAAGATGGGGGCCAGCTCATGCTGGCAGGGAGCCACCTCGTTGTGCTTGGTCTTAGCGGGGACGCCCAGCTTCCACAGCTCTTCGTCCAGCTCCTTCATGAAAGCGGAGACCTCGGGGCGGATGACGCCGAAGTAGTGCTCTTCCAGCTCCTGACCCTTGGCAGACGGTGCGCCGAAGAGGGTGCGGCCGGTGAGGATGAGGTCCTGACGGGCCTCGTAGTCTTCCTTCTTAATAAGGAAGTACTCCTGCTCGGGGCCGACGGTGGTGGAGACGTAATCCACGTCCTTGCCGAAGAGCTTCAGGACGCGGATGGCCTGATTGGACAGCGCGTTCATGGAGCGCAGCAGGGGAGTCTTCTTGTCCAGCGCCTCGCCGGTGTAGCTGACGAATGCAGTGGGGATGCAGAGGACGTCGTCCTTCACAAAAGCGAAGCTGGTGGGGTCCCATGCGGTGTAGCCGCGGGCCTCACAGGTGGCACGCAGGCCGCCGGAGGGGAAGGAAGAGGCGTCGGGCTCGCCGCGCACCAGCTCCTTGCCGTTGAACTCCATGATGGCGGTGCCGTCGCCCACGGGGGAGACGAAGCCGTCATGCTTCTCGCTGGTAATGCCGGTCAGCGGCTGGAACCAGTGGGTGTAGTGGGTGGCACCCAGCTCCATGGCCCAGCGCTTCATGACGCTGGCCACGACGTTTGCCACCTCGATGTCCAGAGGTGCGCCCTTGTGCAGGGTCTTCTCGAGGCTCTTGTAGGTAGCGCTGGGGAGGCGCTCCTTCATGACGTGCTCGTTGAACACCTTGCTGCCGTAGATCTCCATAACATTTGCTGCCATAAATCCTACTCCTTACTTGAATTGAAATACTTCAGCTGGTCGCGGATTTTTACGCGGAAAGAGGCGGGCTCTCCCGCGAAATATCGGGTTAAACGAAACGACGCTGCGAGTCAGGAGGTGACTCACAGCGTCGTTGCTGTCTATGCGATGATTATAGCCGAACGGGGCGAAAAACGCAATAGACAGATTTGACGATTCTGCACAAACTGACTCCCGATTTTTTGGAGTATTGCGCGGATGGTATGACTATTGCCCTCTCAGGCGCTTCGCGCCAGCTCCCCCAGAGGGGGAGCCACTGGCGTGCCGGGCAGGCTCACACTGGACGAGGAACGTTTTATTTATGGGAAACTGTAGTGCCTTGCTGTCTGGATTCACAGCAGCTTGACAAGGTGCGTTGATCCAGAAGCTGCTGTCCCCGTAAGCGAGGCCCGCCCTTTTGCGTCATATTGGGCTTTGGGCGGCCGGCTTAAACTGGTCCGGCCTGCCAAAGGCTCCCCCTTTGGGGGAGCTGTCACCGGAGGTGACTGAGAGGGCAAGGACGCTGACAGACTTCAGATGACCTGAAACAGGAAAAACTTCAGATAGTTCGTCTCCGGCACGCCCCAGAGGATGGGGTGGTCGGGGGCCTGCTGGCGCACTTCGATTTGGCGCAGCTGGCGGTGAGTGTCCTTTGCGGCGGAGCGCAGCATCCTGATGAACAGCTCCTCGGTGGCAAAATGAGAGCAGCTTGCCGTGGCGAGGTAGCCGCCCCGGGGCAGGAGCTTCATGGCCCGGTAGTTGATCTCCTTGTAGCCCCGCATGGCGTTTTCCACCGTGCGGCGGGCCTTGGTGAAGGCCGGCGGGTCGAGGATGATGAAATCGTAGGGGTGGCCTTCTTTTTCGAGGCGGGGCAGAAGCTCGAAGGTGTCCTCACAGAGGAAGTCCATGTTGGTCAGGCCGTTGCGCTCCGCGTTCCGCTGGGCCATGGCGATGGCGTCGGCGCTGATGTCCGCTGCCGTGACCCGGGCTGCGCCGCCGCTGGCTGCGTTGAGGGCAAAGCTGCCGGTGTGGGTGAAACAGTCCAGCACGGTGTGGCCGGCGGCGAGGCGGGCGACCGCCCGGCGGTTGTACTTCTGGTCGAGGAAAAAGCCGGTCTTCTGGCCGTTCTCGAAATCGACGTGATAGTAGACGCCGTTCTCGCAGATCTCGGTCTGGGTGGAGGCGGGGTGGCTCTCACCCGGCAGCTCGAACCAGCCCTTGCTCTGCTCGAGGCCCTCTTTGGCCCGCAGGGCCTCGTCGTTCCGCTCGTAGATGCCGTCGATGGTCTGGCCGTCGGCCCGCAGCACTTCGGCGAGGAGGGGGAAGAGGACGGGCTTCAGCTTTTCCATGCCGACGCTGAGGGTCTGGGTGACGAGGATATTGTTGAAGCGGTCCACGGTCAGGCCGGGGAACTGGTCGGCCTCGCCGAAGATGACCCGGCAGGCCGAGAGGTCGGCAGGCTCGAGGACGGTCTTGCGGTAGGCCCAGGCGTACTCGACGCGGCGGCGCCAGAAGCTGGCGTCGAAGGTGTCGTTGGCGTTGCGGGAGATGAGGCGGACGCGGATCTTGCTCTTGAGAGAGACGAAGCCGGTGCCGAGGTAAGCGCCCTTCGGGCTCACCACGTCGGCGAAGGTTCCGTTCTCGGGCTCTGTCTCCGGGAACTCGAGGATGTCGTTCTCGTACACCCACGGATGTCCGCCCACGAGGCTGGCCTCGGCTTTTTTGTTTACTTTATAAATAGGATAGCTGCGTTCTGATTTCATACTGTGAACTCCTTCTGTTAAAGGCTCTCCCTTTGGGAGAGCTGGCGCGGAGCGCCTGAGAGGGCAAGCGTGTGACAAAAGAGACGGAATGCAGCGATAGTCAAAAGCCTTTATCAGAGCGATGTTATCGCTGTGTTCAGACATCTCCGTCAGCGTCCTTGCCCTCTCCGTCACCTTCGGTGACACCTCTCCCAAGGGGAGAGGCTTTTGTGACATGCTAACTCATCATTTATAATACCATAAAAATATGTTAGAATAAATACAAAAACCACCGAAAGGAAGGAAAACATCATGGAGATCGAGCGCAAGTGGATGGTAAACGGCTGGCCGGAGGGGCTGGCGCTGAAAGAGGAGTTTGCCATGCGGCAGGGCTACATTAGCGTGCGGCCCACCGTCCGCATCCGGGAAGAGGCCCTGACGGGCGGCAAGACCCACTACGTCCTCTGCTTCAAGTCGGGCGGCGGGCTGGCGAGGGAAGAGATCGAGCGGGACATCGACCCCGAACTTTTCAATGAACTCGAGACGAAGATCATCGGCAGGCCCCTCATCCCGAAGCTCCGCCGCAGCTACCTGCTGCCGGACGGTGCGGTGCTGGAAGTGAATCATGTGGACGAGGGCCAGCCGACGGAGTTCTGGTACGCCGAGGTGGAGTACCCCACGGTAGAGGCAGCCCGCAGCTGGCAGCCTGCCGCCGTGGGCCTCGCGGACTACCTCAGCGACGAAGTCACCGACCAGCCCGGCCAGAGCATGGGGGCCTATTGGGAGCAGACCCGGGGCTGAACCGACGAAAGTTGTGGAAAAACCTTGAAGATTATGATATGATGGTCGTATCACTCATACTGCGGCCCCGGACGGGCCGGGAAAGAAGGAAACAACTACGAAACGACCCAAATTCACGCTGTCTGTGCAGTACAATTCGCCGGTCATCCTGACATTTTTCCTCCTCTCACTGGGGGTGCTGTTCCTGGGCCAGTACACCGGCGGCTGGACGACCACCCATCTGTTCAGCGTCTACCGTTCCTCGCTGAAAGACCCGCTGTTTTACATCCGGCTCTTCGGCCATGTGCTGGGCCACGGCAGCTGGGACCATTTCCTGAACAATATGCTGCTTCTCCTCGTCGTCGGCCCGCCGATGGAAGAAAAGTACGGCAGCCTGCCCCTGCTCAAAGGCATCCTGCTCACGGCTCTCATCTCGGGCGTTCTGCAGTGTGCGTTGTTCCCCCGCACGGCGCTGCTGGGCGCGTCAGGCATCGTCTTCATGCTCATCATGCTGGCATCCCTGTCCGGCTTCTCGGGCGGCATCCCCGTCACCATGCTGCTGGTGGCGGCGCTCTATCTGGGCCAGCAGATCTATGACATCATCTTTGTGCGGGACAACGTGGCCAACTTCATGCACATCGTCGGCGGCGTCTGCGGCACAGTGTTCGGCTACGTCAATGCGGGGCTGCGCAGGAAACGGAAACACTAGCCCTCTCAGGCGCTTCGCGCCAGCTCCCCCAAAGGGGGAGCCCTTGGCATGTCGGTCAAGTTACCACTGGACGAGCAAAGCACGATGTCTCGGGAACGGTAGTGCTCCGCTGTCTAGGCTCACGGCAGCTTGACAAGGAGCGTTGTCCAGAAGTCGCTGCCCTCTGTAGCGAGGCCCGCC
>ERZ1106935.2023-NODE-2023-length-15249-cov-4.583783_pt1 | contig 15249 bp, 14 predicted proteins | sample MGYA00403666_ERZ1106935 | MGnify/ENA primary metagenome ERZ1106935 (study PRJEB35170, sample SAMEA104062452) | human gut metagenome | biome: human gut; feature: human-associated habitat; material: faeces | place: Denmark | collected 2012-11-20 ... | reverse complement strand
TTTCAATATTTTGGAAGGAGGTCTTTTCATAATTGCTTACAACTCATAACGTCATGGGAGCGTTTACATCAAATGACGGGATGGATTTTAGAGCCGTGCTCGGAGCGTTCGAGGACACCGAGATTTCAATGCCTACTTCTGGAAGCTGGGCAGGCGCCGGAATGGTGCGAGGGCGATGTCCTGATCTCGCCTGGCGGCTTATGGATGCCCGCTATTGGGCAGGCCCCGGACGATTGGCGCGGCGGCAGCGAATTTTCCTCGTGGCCGATTTTGGAGGGCGGCGTGCTCACCAAATACTGTTTAAGCCCCGCGCAATGCTCACACTTCCTCGCCCTTGCACAGCGGGCGGGCTGCCCGCCGCCGAAAGAGATCGAGGCCCTGTTATTGAAGCAGGGGGGCGTGTACCCATCCTCCGTCCCTTTCAGCTCTACCGGATGCGGGGAGCAGCTAAGCATGGGCAGCACACGCAGTTCCGCGGCAGCTTTGGACGGGCAGCAGACCCTTTTCCCACTCTATTAGCCAGTGGCGTCACGCCTTTTGCCTTCTGGTACGCGGATGATCCGGCGGGCGGCTGCATTCGTTTTCCAACAGAAATTGAGAGCGAACGGCTCATGGGTCTGCCGGACAACTGGACAAAGTACGGTGAAAACGGTGAGCTGATCCCGTCGATGCACCGTTATCGGGCGCTCGGCAATTCGGTCGCGCTGCCATGTGCCGATTACATCATGGCGGGCATCGCCGCCGCGCTGCGGGAATAGGCTTCAAAAGAATAAATCTCACCGTGAGACGCATTTTCGCACTCAAAAAGGAGACCTGTCATGTCAGATATACACAAGCGGGATTACGGGCGCGAGCTGGAAAAAAAGAAAAGCAGGCGTACACAAAAGCACCGTGCATCACAGCACCGGCTTACCGCCAAATTCAAGAAAGAGCTGGCCGGAAAGAAACGGCAAGAGCAGACCGCGGAGAGCCGTGCCGCAGAGCAGGCCGAACAGAGCACCGAGCTTTTAACGCAAGAGGGCGCAACGCGGTTCGCCAGCGGAGCAACCACTCTTCTATTGCACGGAAAGAAAAATCAAATCGGAAACGAACAAGAGTTCTCTGATAATAACCCATCTATCCATCCATCGAATCAAGCGACCACGGCACCGGACGAAACGGTGCCGTGGAACGCAAAAAAGCCTGCCGACGCATGGCGGCAGCAGGCAAAGGAGGAGATGAGCAAAAAAATACAGGCAGAGTACAGCGGCAGCGGACTTGTTTCTACGGGAAATGGACAAAGGGCAGAATATCGTGCGAGGTCAAGATCCGCTCGCGCATCAGCCAAGCCCGCATCATCGCAAAGCAGCCGACAAGCAGCAGCGTCCGAGCGTGGCCGCCGTCTTGCCATGCAGCGCAAACGGCAGGAGCGCGCAACAACATTGATTCAACGAACCGGTGCGAAAATTCTTGACTGGCTGCGGCGCGGTGCGGCTGTGACGACAGCAGGCGCAAAGGCTTTGACCTCGTTCTTTCTCGCAGCAGGCGGCGCCGTGACTGCGTTCGTGCTCTTTAGCGGGATCGTCCTCGTTGCGGCGCTCATGGCGTCGCCGTTCGGCATTCTCTTCGCCAACGAGCCGTCTCCCGATACGATCCCGCTCAACGCCGCTGTTGCAGAGGTCGGCAAAGAGGTTTGCTCTACTTTGGCGGAGCTGCAAGATGGCGATTATGACAGCATTGACCTGACCGGCGCACTCCCAGGCTGGCGGGAGGTCATAGCGGCTTTTGCCGTGAGGACCGCAGGCGCAGAAAACGGCGTGGATGTTGCCACAATGGATGCTGACCGTGTAGACAGGCTCAGGGCCGTCTTTTGGGATATGACCGAGATCACGTCCGAGGTCGATACGATCTACCATGACGGCGGTGAGAATGGTGAGGACTGGACAGAACACATTTTGCACCTTGCCGTCGCAGCAAAATCAGCGGAAGAAATGAGTACAGACTATCGCTTCACAGCGTACCAGAAAAAGGCTCTTGCCGAGCTGCTGGATGATCCTGCGCTCCTTGATGCACTGCTCCATGACCTCGACAGCCTGCAATACGACGCCGCCATGCTGCGACGCGCCCTGCCAAGAAATCTATCCAAAGAACGCCGCGCCGTGGTGGAGCGGGCGCTGTCCCTCGCCGGAAAGGTCAACTACTTCTGGGGCGGCAAGAGTCTTGTGTTCGGCTGGGATAACCGCTGGGGGCAGCTTGCCAAGGTCACAGCGGACGGCAGCTCTACCACCGGCACCTACCGGCCATACGGCTTAGACTGTTCCGGTTTTGTAGACTGGGCCTTTTACAACGCGACAGACGGCAGCTATGTTATCGGACACGGCGGAGGTGCGGCTATGCAGCATAGCTACTGTACGCCGGTCCGCTGGGAGGATGCACAGATCGGGGACCTCGCCTTTTACCCCGACGATGAACACGTCGGCATCGTGACAGGCTGGGACAAGAACGGCAACATTCAGATCGTGCATTGCGCCAGCAGCTACAACAACGTGGTCATTACCGGAAAGGCAGGCTTTGTTGCGGTCGGCCGTCCCATATACTACACAAATGATTGAGGGCCTTCACATACGCTGTGAAAGCCCTCAACAATCCTATAATACAGCGATTATGCAGAGGCGTCAATCCAATCTTGCACACCTACGCATAATTTCATTGCAATAGACAGATTTCTGAAAGAAAAGTTGTTTGTTTCTTGCATTGATTTCTTTGCTTTCTTATGCTATCTTATAGATACAGAAAGGGTGAGTCCAATGAACAGCTAACCCCTCTCAACTCAAGAAAGCGAGGTTAAATTGATGTTAGATACCAAGAACCAAGGATGAGCCTTGACTGCTTCGTTTGGTAGTCAAGGCTCATCTTTTTTTGCTGTTACAGGCCCCAAAAGGGGGCTTTTTTATTTGGCTCGGCAAACTGGAAGTTAATGAGGCAACAGACTATTATTTTTCGTTGACTTTAAGTTCAAGGATATCCGGACGTGCATAATGTCCAATCGCATCATGCTCCATCTTACAGGCGGCAGGCAGGCTCATATCGAGCTCTGCATAGATGATGGTTTCTTCATCCCAAACCGGCTTTGTCAAATAATGACCATACGGATCAATGATGCAGCTTCCGCCTCTGCACACAAATTCCGGAAGTTCCGATACGATATTGTGCTCACACAAGTCAGAAGGATACGAACTGCGTCTGATAATCATATCAGCATTTACAAAGAAACATTTCCCCTCGATTGCAATGTGCTGAATAGTGGCTTGCCATTCTGGATTGTCATTGGTGTTTGGCGAAATATAAATGGTGATTCCCTTTTGATAGAGCGCTACCCGAGCAAGCGGCATATAGCTTTCCCAACAGATCATGCTGCCGATTGGTTCCCACGGTGTTTCAGTAACAGGGAAATAATCCTTATTCGCATCTCCCCATACAACACGCTCAGAGCCTGTGGGCTTCAACTTTCTGTGTACCTTATATGACCCGTTCGGTTCAAAAATGACATTGCTGTTGTAGAGCGTTCCACTAACAGCGTCTCGCTCGGAAAATCCAAGGCTGATGTATGCCTCCGCTTTTTTGGCTGCCTCTGCGAGTTGTTGGAACTCCGAATCTCCGGCGACAACAGAGGCATCGTAGTATCGTTTCCAGTCTTTTCGTCCCTCATCGCTTCGTTTTCCCATGCTAAAACCGAAATTCATTCCAACAGGATATCCCGGAATAAACAGTTCCGGGAAAACAATTAAATCCGGTTTTTGGCTTGTAGCTTCACGGATATATTGAAGTGCCTTTTTCAGCGATGCACTTTTATCAAACATTACAGGTTCTGCCTGCACCAATGCGATCTTACAATTGGTTTTGATGTCCTTCATAATGACAGTCTCGCTCCTTCGCATATTCTGATTTATCTTTTCCTCGGCTTCGCCGCGGTCAGGTCGTAGCTCAAATCCAGCAGCATCTTGAGCTTTTCGTCCGGCACGCTGCCGTCTAAGGCGACCGTGATCCAATTCGCCTTACTCATGTGATACGCAGGAAAGATACCGGCATCGCCCCGCAGCGAGCCGACCAAGATAGGATCGCACTTGAGGTTGACGACATCTATCATGTCTGTGCTCGGCAAGCCGAGCTTGCTTTTCGGTATGTCCATTACCAAGGCAAACCACTTTCGGGTATTGCTGTGACGGAACACCTCAAAGCGGGAATGGTTGAGCCACGGACGGTCCGGCTCGGCGCTGTAGTTGCTCAATACGAATTGTCTCAGCTCTTCCCGATCCATCGAATCACACTCCGCAAAACATATTCTCGCATCATCATTATAGCACAAGCTCTGACTTCCTGTATACCCACATTCTGCCTACTATCAAGGGCGGGGACGCTGTCCCCGCCCTGCTTTTTTCATATTGGCCTAAAACAATAACGGCCACCGGCGCAAGTGCCGACAGCCGTTATTTGAACGATACAACATCATCCGGCGTGCAGCCGATGATCCTGCACAGCTTCTCCAGTGTAATCATCGTGATGTTCCTGTTTTTCTTGAGAGAATCGAGCGTATGGTTATCAATGCCGCTCTGCAAAAGCTGATACTGCGTCACATTATTTCGCTCCATGGTCTCCCACAACGGTCCGTAATCGACTATCGCCATCACCACATTTCCTGCCGAATAATGAAATTATATGTGGTATTTTGAGAAAATCATATTGTGAATAAACCCACAATATGGTAAAGTGAAAATTGAACTGTCATGGGCGCAGACACAAATCGTCGAAAAATGCGTCCCACCGTGGGACGCATTTGGGAGCTTACTTTGATTTCAAGATCCGATCCGAGAATACAGAGGCATTGATAAGATCGGCAGGATCGACCTCCAACGCATCGGCAATATCAAAGAATACATCCAGAGAGAACCCGTGGGCCATGTTCGGCGCTTCGATCGTGCTGATAAGGGAGCGGCTGACGCCGGCTCTTTCCGCCAACTTCTCCTGAGATAAGCCACGCATTTTTCGAAGCGCCGCGATAGCGATCCCAAGCTGTACGAAACGGTCACGATTTTTGAAGGAAACTTCTTTGCTCATACGGTGTCCTGCCTTTCCGATGATAAGCAATTATACCGTTTCCTATTATTTCTTTCTGTACTCAATAGAAAGCTATTGATTTAATTAGTAAGCAATATTATATTAAAAGAAAGCACATGATGGAATTGGCGGAGGATACAAATAGAGAGAAGGAACCGTTATGAAGAACTATCGTTGTGCGATTTTCGGCCAGAACACGATCTGCTTCAAATGGGGCTTCGATGAAGATGACGAATATTGCATTGCCATGAAACAGGAGCTTTTGCAGAAAATCATGGAGCTGCGGCAGCAGGATGTAACACAGTTCTATACGGCCTGTGACCACGGCATCGGCCTTTATGCCGCTGAGCAGATCAATGTCCTGATGGAGAGGGATCGCGACATGAAGCTCTTCTGCACCGCGCCGCATGAGGAGCAATCCACCAAATGGGCTCCGTATCTGCGGGAGCGGTATTTTAAGATGCTGGAGAACTGCACGCGCACGGAGTATGCCGTCCCATTTCCGCAGACCGGTGCACAGCTGTTGGCCTACAAGCGGATCATCGACCTTGCGGACATGATGCTGACGGTCTTTGACACGGAAGCTCTGCCGACAGGCCGCACCGAGGACCACGCGCTCTTCTATGCCATGAATCAGCATAAGCCCGTTTTCAACCTTGATCCCTATGCCCTGACGATGACCAGGATCGACGAGTTGGGCCTATAAATAAATCCCACCGTGGGACGTAAAACCGCATAGCCTATCTCCTGCAAGGTAAAATAAGCACAAATCATTTGCAGGAGGTAGATTATGAACGAGCGAAAAATCACAGTGGCCATGGTCGAGGCTTACGACCGCAAGCTGAAGGAGGACGAGCACGCCGTGGCAACGCGGGAGAAATATCTGCGCAGCGTCCGCGCCTTTGCCGTATGGCTGGACGGCGCGGCAGTCACAAAAGAAGCCGTGACCGAATGGAAGGCACATCTGGCCGAGCGGCGGCAGGCCCCATCCACCGTCAACACCGCGCTTGCCGCGCTGAACGGCTTGTTCCGCTTCCTCGGCTGGGAGGATTGCCGCGCGAGGTTCCTCAAGGTCCAGCGCCGCATTTTTCGCGCTCCCGAGCGCGAGCTGACGCGCGCGGAGTATGACCGTCTGCTCGCCGCCGCGGAGAGCACCGGCGATGCCCGTCTTGCGCTGCTGATGGAGAGCATCTGTGCGACCGGCATCCGCGTGGGCGAGGTCAAATACCTTACCGTCGAGGCCGCCAGTCAAGGCCGTGCCGAGGTTTCGTTGAAAGGGAAAATTCGGACGATCCTGCTGCCCGCGAAGCTCTGCCGCAAGCTGCTGAAATATGCCAGGAAGCAAAAAATCGCCCACGGCGAGATCTTTCTCACCACGGGCGGGAGGAGTATGGACCGGCGGCAGATATGGAGTGCAATGAAGCGCCTATGCCAAAAGGCGGGCGTCGCGCCGTCGAAGGTGTTTCCACACAATTTGCGCCACCTGTTTGCTACAGCGTACTATCGTGTGTATCACGATATTGTGAAGCTCGCGGATATGCTCGGCCACAGCTCCATCGAGACGACGCGCATCTATCTCATTGAGAGCGGCGCGGAGCACCAGCGGCAGCTGGAGCGGCTGGGATTGGTCAGTTAGGACAGAATCCGTATTCCGTTCTTCGCTTTGCTGCCAAAAGCGGAAAAAGCAGATAGGAGCTACCTCAAAAACAGTTGGAAGAGCCGAGAAAGCGGAAAATTTGCGTATAAAAGCTCGAGTCTCAAAAACACATCGTTTTGAGACTGACTTTTCTATGCGCTCGAGCCGTTACCTATTGATTTTGAGCGACGATTATGTTATATTTTCAGCAGAAAACGACACAAATACGATGTACACCGAGATATAATTTAGACGGAATACGGATTCCGTCCTATACGGGATGTGAAAGAATGGGGAAGAGCCTGCGCGAGTTCTGTACCGAAAACGGCCGCGACACGCTGCTGCGTGAGTGGGATGCCGCGAGGAACGGCGGTCTGACGCCATCCGACGTTTCCTTCGGAAGTCATCAAAAGGTATGGTGGCAGTGCTCCAAGGGTCATAGTTGGCAGGCGAAGGTCTACTCCCGTTCGGCGGGCAGCGGCTGTCCGTACTGTACCGGACGCAAAGAAGTGCCTGAAAACTCGCTGGCGGTGCAAGTCCCCTCGCTTGAAGCCGAGTGGGACGCGGAGAAAAACGCCCCGCTGAAGTTCGCCGACCTGACCATCGGCAGCCACAAAAAGGTCTGGTGGCGGTGCCCTGCGGGACATTCCTACGATTCGGTCGTCAAGAGCCGTGTGCTGGGCACCGGCTGTCCCGTCTGCGCGGGACGTGTTGTTCTGCCGGACGAAAACTCCCTCGCGGCAAGGTATCCCGCACTTGTTGCCGAATGGGATACCGAGAAGAACGCTCCTCTATTGCCGACGCTGGTCGCCCCGGGAACGGTGAGAAAGGCCTGGTGGCGCTGTCCCAAGGGGCACAGCTACCGTGCCGCCATCTCATCCCGCGCGGGTGGCAACACAGGCTGCCCGTTCTGCGCAGGGCAAAAGGTCATACCGGGCGAAAACGACCTCGCTACCCAATACCCGCAGCTTGCCGCCCAATGGGACCGACAGAAAAACGGCGCTCTGATACCGGAGGCAGTGACTTCCGGCTCCAACCGCCGCGTGTGGTGGCGCTGCGAAAAGGGACATTCCTATCCGGCTGTTATAGCTCACCGCGTGCGGAGTGGAAGCGATTGTCCGTATTGCTCCAACCACAAGGTTCTGCCCGGCTTCAACGACCTCGCGACGATAGAGCCGGTCGTTGCCTCGCAATGGCACCCGACGCGCAACGGCAGCCTTACACCGCAGCAGGTAACGCCCGGCAGCCGCCGCAAGGTCTGGTGGCTCTGCGATAAGGGTCATGCGTGGCGGGCGGTCGTCAACAGCCGCACGGGAAAACAGCGCTGCGGCTGTCCGATCTGCGCAGGCCGGCCGCTGAGTCAATGCACAGCGATTCTAAGTGAATCTCCGGCAGAGCCGGTGAAATAAGTGCCCAAACCGCGGGGAGCCGCGGAAAAAATACAGTAGGAGGACCAAAATGAAACGCAAAATCTCATCCCTCATTCTTGTGTTCGCCATGACAGTTAGTCTGCTCACGGTCGGCACAGGAGCGGTCGAACCGACCTACGGCGACACCGCAGGCCACTGGGCCGAAAGCTCCATCGAACGCTGGAGTGGCCACGGCATCATCCAGGGCAGCAACGGTCTGTTTGACCCCAACGGTCAGCTCACCTGCGCGCAGCTCGCGACCATCCTCGCGAAGCTCCTCAAGCTACCCGCCGCGAAGGACGCGGGCTTCACCGACAACACGGCGGATGCCTGGTACTATGATGCCATCAACCGCTGCGCGGCTGCCGGCATCCTCAACGGCAACGGCGACGGCACCGTGACGCCCGAAGCGCCCATTACCCGCGAGCGTGCCATGGTCATGCTGGCCCGCGCGCTCGGCATTGAGCCGATCCGCAAGCCCGACCTGACCAAGTACACCGACGCCGCGCAGGTCTCCGCCTACGCGCAGGGCTACGTTGCCGCGCTCATTGAGGCCGGTATCGTGGGCGGTGTGACGGCTGACGAGCTCGCCCCGCAGGACAACATCACCCGCGCGGCCACCGTCACGATCCTCGACCGTGCCATCAGCACCTACGCTGACGAGGCAGGCGCGACCGTCAAGGCTGACGGCAAGGGCATCGTGCTCATCGTCGCCGAGAACGTCAAAATCACTGGCGCTCCCGAGGGCACCAAAATCGTGGTTGCGGACGGCGCGACCGGCCTGACCGTCAACGGCAAGTCCGTCTCCGACGACCAGACCTACATCGTCCCCAAGGCCACCACCGGCTCCGGCAGCTCCTCCGGCGGAAGTGTTCACGCGCACGATTATACTATCTTCGTGACCGATTGGAGCACTATGACCACCGTCAAAAAATGCTCCTGCGGTGCGACACAGACCGTCGTAAACAGCGATACTTATTACATTGCCAACGATACCGACCTCAAGGCTTTCCGCAATAAGGTAAATGCGGGCGAAGCTTTTGAGGGCAAGACTATTGAGCTGACAAAAGATATCTCCCTCGCCGAAGAATGGGCGCCCATCGGCAACGGCTCCCGCAGCGGCAGCACCTATACCGGCAAGGCTTTCAAGGGAATCTTTGATGGTAAGGACAAGTCTATCTCCAATGTAACAATCACAGAGACTACCGCCAATGCGAGCGACGCGATTGGTTTGTTTGGCGTTGTTGATGGCGGTACAGTGAAAAATGTGACGCTGAATGTCAACATTAACGTTGCGAACAATGAACTGGCTGGCGGCGCGATCGGTCTGTTGGTAAACGACGGAACGGCTGAAAAAATTCATGTCACCGGTAATGTCAAGGCCGCTGACGGCGTCGGCGGTATTGTCGGTCGTATGCTCATCAGCGGAACCATTAAAGAATGTTTAAATGAAGCCGTTGTTAATGCGGCCAAGGACGGCAGCGGTTCCGGCGGTATTGTTGGAAAGGCATACTACACCGCAACCGGCAAGACCATGAACATTCAAGACTGTGAGAATCGCGGCTCTATTACTGCAGCCTATTGCGCGGGTGGAATTGCGGGCCTCTCCGCTGCGAATGTGAGCGGTTGCACGAACTCCGGAAGTGTTACCGCAGGTAATCATGCAGGCGGCATTGTCGGCGAGCAGACCAACTACGGCGCTGTTTCGGGCAATACCAACTCGGCTGATGTCATTGGTAAAAACACAGCCGCAGGCGGCATCATCGGATGGGTAAGATATCAGGATAATAGCAATTATACCAATAATGATTTAATCACGGTTACCGGCAATACGAACAGCGGTAGTATTGGAAAGGGAGAAGATGGAACCGGTGAGCTGGGTTATGGCGGCATCGTTGGCACTCTGTATAATCAGGGTACCGTTTCCGGCAATACGAACAATGCGCCGACCATTACCGGCGGAACGTTTGCTGCCGGTATCGTTGGCGGTCCGCAGATTGTAAATGATAACAAGAAAATCAACGAAACAACTGTTACGATTACAAATAACGTGACCACAACTACGCTTGATAAGATTTCCGGCACTAACACAGACCTGATTGCGTGGAAAAATGACGAATCCTTTGTTATTGAAAATAACAGCGGGACCGGATGGACAGCAAAAATCGGTGAGGTTCAGTACGCAACCCTCGCCGCTGCCCTTGCCGCGGCCAAGGACGGCGACACCGTGAAGCTGCTGAAGGATATCACACTGCCGAGACGTGGACACCCATCGGCACAGAGAACGCCCCCTTTAAGGGCACCTTCGACGGTCAGGGGTACACTATTACAAACTTGAAAATCGACAGTGGAGACTACACCGGTCTGATTGGCGTTCTTGATGCCGGCACAGTCAAAAATGTTAAGTTTGCATCCGTCAATATTTCTACTACTGGCACCGATGTTGGTGCAGCAGTCGGACGTATTATCAATAACGGCAAAGTTGAAAATGTTCAGGTTCTTTCCGGTTCTGTCAGTGGAGCAAAGCGCGTCGGCGGCGTGGTCGGCTGCATCAAGGCTTACGGTTCTGTTGCAGACTGCTCCAATGCAGCGACTGTTAGCGCGACGACCTATAATGTTGGCGGTATTGTCGGCGCGGCATACTACACCGAGACAGGAAAGGCGATGCAAATCTCCGGTTGCACGAATACCGGCGCGGTAACATCTGATGGCGTCGGCGCGGGCGGCATCGTCGGCCTGTCTGCCGCCCATGTGACCGGCTGCGAAAACAGCGCAGCAGTTGCAGGCACTGGCACAAGTATCGGCGGTATCGTCGGCGAGCAGAAGAGCTATGGTTCGGTTACGAACTGCACGAATAGCGCTGCCGTTACTAACAATTCTACCGATCCTACAACGAGCTATGGCACAGGCGGCATCATCGGCTGGCTGCGCTACCACGGAACAGGCGAAGCGAGCGCCTATGAAGTTTCGGCCATCATCTCCGTTACCGGCAATAGTAACTCCGGAAGCGTAAACGGCGGCAACGATGCAGGCGGCATCATCGGCACCTGCTACAATTCCGCGGTGGTCACTAAGAATGCCAATACTGCAGAAAGTCTGTCTGCGACGACCTTTGCCGCCGGTATTGTGGGCAACTATCAGACGACAGAAACTCCCGCAGCAGCAGAGCCCGCGAGCAATAAGCTGACCTTTGACTTTGAGGGCAATACCTCCTCCACAGCTATAAATAGTATTGCCGCCCAAAACAAAGACATGCTGATTTACACGAATGGCAATGTCGTTAACGGGGAGATTCGCTACTCCCTTGCACAGTAATAAATAATTTTCATCCAAGCGCCCGGGCACTGCTCGGGCGCTTGCCCTTTTTACCGCTCCATACCAGCCGCAGGCACGAAAGGGCGTAGCGCTCCCGCTTCGCCTTTCCCGTGCCTGCGTTTTCTTTTCCCCTGTATCGCGGTGTACTTTCGCCCGAATGTAATCTGCTGAAAAAGTTGCAAAATTCGACTGTTATCGCGCGAAATCAATTCATTTCAGTCGCCCATTGTAGATGAGGAGGGCAACACAAAATGGCTTTTATCGTGTATGATTGTCTTGCGGAGAACAAGAAAGGCACACGTCGATCCATGAGCTCCGGGGACTTGATGTAAAAGCTCTGAAATGAGAACGTTCATTACAGAGCGCGTGCGCCCCCTGTTGATGCCGCTGTTTTTCCCAAATTTCATTTCTGAAAGGAGCGGTATCTATGCCGTTGTTCTATTATGTTTCCGACCACGAAAAGGATGCGATGCACAAGCCCTTGGATGCCGAGCGCCTGCTGCGGATGCTCGGTGCCTCCGGCAAGCTGGCTGGCTTTCGCCAAGCAGCGTACATGATCGAGCGGGTGCGGGAGAATCCCAAATATGTGCAGCTCATTACCAAGCGCCTTTATCGTGAGACCGCGCAAAAGTTTGATACGTCGAGCAGCTGCGTGGAACGCAATTTGCGAACATTGATCCAGACTTGCTGGAAGTATCCGGACCATAGCTTTCTTGACCTCATCACAGGCGCTCCGTTGATGCAGGCGCCGACCAATACGCAGTTTATTGATATGCTGGCGGCATATCTCCGCAACTGAGGTATAGGAGGGAGAAAGGCGGCATCCTGCCGCCTTTCCCGATAGGACCTTTCGATGTTGCCGCCGGTTGGCATGGGCGCGCTGTGAGCAATGCGCTCATGCGAGCTGGCGACAGCCGAGAACTGAATAGGTCAACCGGATACGTTTGATGTGCAGCCCGAAAGGGAAAAGCCGTGCGAAAGGGACAGGCCATGATCCCGCCGAGAGAGGAGGAAAAGGGGGAGCGGTCCATTGGCGCACAGCGAGCTGTGGCAGGCTCGTGGCGATGATCTGCACATCAGGATAATGATACATTCGCCCAGCCACAGTCCGAGCGTGAAGCGGTCCTGACGGACCGTGAGCCGTCGCAGGCAATGGGGGCGATCTGCGAGAACCGCAGGGGGTGAGAGTCCCATGCAGGTGGTGCCAGCCGCCGTCCGGTTTGTTCCTGAAACCATGTCAGAACTTTACAAACAATATTTCAGAACCGCGTCCGCATGAGGGCGCGGTTTTTGTCGAAAATTGCGTCCCACCATGAGACGCAATCCAATACCTAATCAGGAGGTTTTTTGATGGATAAAAACGAAACCGCTCCGCGCGTTGAAACGACACACAAGCTCGGCAATACCACCTATGTTGTGAATGGTATTTACGCTTCCAAGGGAGCTACTGCGACCGAAAAAATCAAGCGTTTACTTGACAGAGAAACGAAGAAGTAGACGCGCGAAAATTTGACGCTTATTTTGCCCCATCGTATAATATAAGTGTCAGTTAGGTCACATGGTAGCTGCCGGAATGGAGGCTTCAAATGAATAGGCAGCAGGAAAAAATCACCGCACTTTATTGCCGCATCGACAGCGGCAAGCAGAACGAACTCGACGCTCAATATGGGCAAATACAGTCCCTTTTGGACTATGCCCGCCAGCACGGACTTCCCAACCCTCATTTCTTCTGTGACTGGGGGTATAGCGGCACGACAGCCGACCGACCGGAATACTGCCGTATGCTTCAGGCTGTCACAAGCGGTCATGTAGCAAACCTTGTTGTTGCGAAGCTCGACCGCCTGATCCGCGGCAATGTGCTGGATTGTGGGAGAGCCGTTAAAATGGTGCTGGATAACAATGTGACATTGTATTCCATCGAAGAGGGCGCAGAAGCAGCACACCAAGCTATATCCCTCGCAAATGCTATAGAAGTGGCATATCAAGAGAGGGGGAGAATGTGATGGCCGGCTATGCGAAATCCCTCATTGAGAAATGGGCTGCCCTATATGTCCGTCTTTCCCGTGATGATGACAACGATGGCGACAGCAACAGCATTTCCCATCAGGTCGAGATACTGACTAAATACGCCAAGGAGCATGGCATTGAGAACTTCAAGATATACAAGGACGACGGCTTTTCAGGGACGAACTTCAACCGCCCCGGCTTTCAGGAAATGATGGGCGATATTGAAAACGCCCTTGTAAGTATGGTCGTTGTCAAGGATATGTCACGCTTTGGCCGTAATTATCTTGAGGTCGGAATGTATACGGAGATACGCTTTCCCGAAATGGGCGTGCGCTTCATCGCTGTCAATGATGGCGTAGACAGCGAGCGCGAGGATAACGATTTCACGCCTTTTCGGAATATCATCAACGAATGGTATGCCAAGGACACGAGCAAGAAGATTCGCGCTGTATTCCGCAACAAGGGAATGTCTGGTCAGCGCATTTCCACGCAAACTCCCTACGGCTATCTCCGCAATGAGGATGGAAACCTGTATGTGGACGAGGAAACCGCGCCGAATGTCAGGTTGATCTTTCAACTCTGTGCCGAGGGAAACGGCCCCGGTAAAATCGCCCGTATGCTCAAGGAACAAGTGATACCTACGCCGGGGACACTCGAATTTCAGCGCACCGGACGAACAAGATGGTATCGTCCAGACGATCCCTGCCGATGGACTCCTGATACCGTTGCGGGCATTTTGGAGCAGGATAGTTATTTAGGCCGCACAAGTAATTTTAAGTTCAGCAGGGTTTCCTATAAGAGTAAGAAAAAAGTGGAGAACCCTCCGGAAAAATGGGTGACATTTGAGAACACACACGAAGCCATCATTGATGTTGAGTTGTGGAACGCCGTGCAAAAGATACGCTCCCAGCGCCGTCGGCCGACCAAGATGGGCGAGATGGGGATGTTCTCAGGCCTCACCTACTGCGCCGACTGTGGCGCAAAGCTATACCATTGCAGGACCGGCTCGTGGACCTATGAGCAGGAATGTTATAATTGCTCTACCCAAAAGTCTCACAAGGGGTGCTTCGGGCATTACATCCGCGCCGTGGTATTGGAACAGCTTGTGCTTCAAAACCTCCAGCGCGTCATTGCCTACGTTCAGGAGGACGAGAATGAGTTTGCGCAGCTTGTCATGCGAAACCAAACCGCAGCGCAAGAGGCAGAGCAGATGCAGACCAGACGCCTTTTAGAAAAGAATATGCGGCGCATGAACGAATTGGATACTATCATCCAACGGCTCTATGAGGATAACATCAGTGGAAAGCTGACGGATGAGCGTTTCAAGAAGCTATCCGAAGCCTACGAACAGGAGCAGGCGACTTTGCGGGAAAATGTTCCTTTGCTGGCTGCTCAACTACAAGACGCGGACGACAAAATGATGAACGTGCAGCATTTCTTAAAGGCGGTACGCAAATACACACAGCCGGAGAAGCTGACGGCCGCTATGCTGCGCGAGCTTGTAGAAAAAGTGGTGGTCTATGCGCCGGATAAATCCAGCGGGCATCGTGTCCAACGCATTGACGTGTACTATACATTCATCGGTAAAATAGATTTCTCACCGGAATATAGCAAAAAAGGAACAGCATGATACTTTCATACCATGCTGTTCCAACCGAAGAAGAAATGTTCTTTATCAGTAGACCGCTTCGGCGGTCTCTTTTTTTGCATGTGCGCCGCTTTTCAAGCATAAGCTGGAAACGACGGGAGGTTTTGCACATGCCCAGAATTTATTTGAGTCCCTCCACG